>Ga0209614_1002391_pt1 | contig 12474 bp, 13 predicted proteins | sample BlaSprsedimmetaG_FD_185484 | JGI IMG/M metagenome (GOLD analysis project Ga0209614, IMG submission 185484) | Hot spring sediment bacterial and archeal communities from California, USA to study Microbial Dark Matter (Phase II) - Blank Spring... ... | reverse complement strand
GATGTTACTGACTTTGGCCTGGAATTCTTTGAACGCGCGAGAAGCAATTCGGTTTTTCCATGGGTATCAGCAAACATAAGGCTTGCAGATGATCCCAAGGGATTCTTGACCGACCCGTACGTAATCCTCGAGAGAGAAGTTGACGGAATCCCGATCAGGATAGGTGTGATCGGCTTCACGCCACCACAAATAATGAGCTGGGGAAGAAGGCATCTTGAAGGAAACGTATTTACCCAGACCATAGTCGAACAGGCACAGAAATTCATTCCCGTTCTTGAAGACCAGGCGGATCTCGTTATCGCAGTCGCGCATACCGGAATATCTACAGATGAGATAACAAGCTATGACGCTCAGGAAAACGCTGCTTATTATCTTGCTCAGATCGAAGGGATCGATGCTATGATTCTCGGTCATCAGCATTCCCATTTCCCTGGGGATTTCGCAGATATTGAAGGCATCGATAACGACAAGGGACTGATTTTCGGTGTTCCTACTGTACTTCCGGGCTCATGGGGTTCACACTTAGGTGTAATAAGTCTCGACCTCGCCTATGACTGGAATACGGGAGAGTGGGAAGTGTTAGATGGTTCGGCAGCTCTTGTTCCCGTAGACGCCGATGTCGAAACTCATCCTCTTCTGGCTGAACTCGTTGGGCCGAAGCACGAAGCGACGATTGAATATGTAAGAACTCCCATCGGCTGGACCGATACTGAGATAACGTCTTACTTCTCAAGAATAATGGACAATCCTGTCACTCAGATCATAAACGAAGCTCAAATATGGTGGGCGGAGCGTGAATTTGCCGGTTCCGAATACGAGTGGCTCCCAATTCTCAGCGCTGCTGCTCCATTCATTGCCGGCAGACAGGGACCATCTTATTTCACGCATGTACAGGGCGATATTTCTATCGGATCCATCACCGATATCTACATATATCCAAATACCGTCTATGTGGCAAAACTCAATGGTGAACAGATAAAAGACTGGCTCGAGGCGGCCGCAAGTAACTTCAATCAGATCGACCCGTCGTCTGCAGAGCCGCAACATATTGTCAACTACGACTTCAGGGAATATAACTTCGATGTGATTGAGGGAATAGAATACGTTTATGATATTACTAAACCCGTGGGTCAACGGCTGGTCTCTGCCGTTTTCGAAGGGAACCCGCTCGATGCGAGCATGGAGTTTATTGTTGTCACCAATAACTACAGAGGAAGCGGTGGAGGAAACTTCCCACATGTGGCCGATAACGTTATACTTGCCACAACGGAGATAAACCGTGAGGCAATAATAAAGTACATACAATATATAGGTGAAGTGGATCCTGCCCCCACAAACAACTGGAAGATTCTTCCCGTCGAGACCGCCGGCCCTCTTCTCTATCGATCTTCTCCAGACGGTCAGGGATACGTTGAGAGGAATGCAATCCGCGGAATAGAGTTATTAGAAGTTGATGAGGCAGGATGGGGAGTCTACGAAGTAGATTTGGTGGAACTCTCTGAATATCTGGAAGAGGCAGCTCTGCAGGAAGTCAATTAGCTTGCTTTCTGAGTAAAGGGCCCCGAGAAAGGGGCCCTTCTTATTTATCTTTCCGCTGCGTTTGGTCCGAAATCATTTTCTGTCAGCCGGCTTTCAATTTCTGTTAGAGAGAGACGCTTTCCAGCTCCGAAAGAAAGTAGTTTTTGTCCTGTTCATCGGTAATAAGGTTGGCCGCTTCTCTCGCAAGCTGTAAGTTTTCCTTCATAAGGTCGTGTTCTCCCGCAACCATGTGAGCTCTCGCAACGGCTTCATAGCCAAAGGCAAGATCGAAACCACTTATCGCATTTTCGGTGCAATATTTGAGTGAAAGCTCTCCGTGGTATAAAGACGACTCTGACATGTTTAGCAAAGAGTAAACTCTGGACACTTGCCACTCACCCCTCGCAAATTCAATCGGGGTACCCACCACACCCCAGTGAAAGCGCGATGCGTGAGCGGTGTGTATCATAAGAAGGTCATCTTCTGCAGTTCTGTCTTTCTTGTCTATGAGGTCCCATGTAAGGTTGAAGTTCTCTATCGCCTGCTTTTTGTGCCATTCGTGCTCAGTAAACTTTTCAGAATCCATTGAAAACCATCCTTTCCGGGATAGTATTGCTTTATCCCACACATCAATCCTATCACTGACAAAAAGGAGAGCAATTAGCTGCGGCGACTCAAGAAGAACGCATAGTGCTCAAAGACTAATTTTGAAAGATGATCTTTCAGCGAGTTGAAAGACCTTAGTACAAAACAAGTAAACAGTAAGTGTGATTCGAATTGCTCCAATATTCCAACACCACAGAATCTTCAATTCTGGCCTGAGAATAAAGAGTTTGTCCTTCACAAAGATATTGCCTTTCAAAACGCTAACTCAATCCAGCGCTCATCAAAGAGGTTCCGCACTCAATCAAAAATACAATTCTTCAAACCTTAATCAAGATCCACCCATTGAGAATAACTGATCAAGAGCATCGACGATTCTCTCCGCCTTGTCCACAACTAGCAGCTGTATCCCGGTTTCCTCAGAGAGCACGGTGAAATATTCACTTGGCCCTTCCGGTGACACAAGGATTATGTAGTCGGCTTTAGGCATAAGCAAGTCGAAGGAATGTCTTGGATCGTTATCTGGCGAAGTGAAGCCTCCTTCAATATGTATTGCTACAACAGGAACTCCTCGCTTCTTGGCTATTGATATTAGATCCTCGATTCTGGAGATCTCCTGACCGACATCGATTTCCTCAACACCGCAGACGGTATACAGATCTCCCTCGACCATGGCTCCAGGTGCAATAATAAGTGCACCGGGCGCATTCTCCGAGTCGAGTCTCTCGGTGAAGTCTTCGGGTTTCAGCTGAAGAATGTTCTCATATTCAATTCCGTGCATCTCACAGACTAGAGCGAGAACGTCAGATCCAGACCCATCACCTATAGCCGTTGCAACAATCGGGGGTCTTGCTAGAAGTTCCAGATTTCCTGCAGAAAGCGGTGACACGAGAAACGCAATAATTATGGCTGTAAACAGCATCGATATTTTTGGTTTCATAGATTCCCCTCCATAACATTTAAGAGCTGTGAGCCGATCTACTTTAATACTGTTCCTTCAGATATCTAAAACAGAGTTCTTAATATGACTAATTTTATCAAATTTAATCTTTCTTTGCAGTGAACACCCCCTCTTGCTAGGTCTGCTTACTTCTTTCTTACTCAAAGATTTTCTGCCTATTCGCTCTAGAGGGTTTGCCAATCTTCTCTAGGATAAACTGGAACTTGTATAATGCAAACAAGTGTAATCGGATTTATCTTACGACGTTAAGAGGTCTATATGATATGAAGAGTTTGATAGCATTATTGGCATTTGCATTATTCTCAACGGCACCAGTTTCCGCTCTTGAGAAGAGTTCGGATTACTACAACACACAGAACGAAACAAAGTCTAAAATGGAATTCACAGTTACATTCGATGAGGCAAGAGACACAGTTGGGATGTACTACCCTCAGATAAATACAGATGAGAAACTCCACAGATTCATTGAAGAAAGAGATATTCAAAGAAAGATCGTGGACGGCGTAGAAATGTTCTTCACGGGCTTTGAAAGCAATCCCTTCTTCATAGATCTGGATCTGGTGGAGCAGAATCTATAGATTTCTACTTCGGGAACCTTGATCCGCTGAGAATGGTAGTTCAGAATTCAGTTGACATGATGCCAGAAGAAAGTCCGAAGGATATTCAGCCTCTGGAGAAGGTAATGCAGTTCCCGTTTGTGGAGAGCGAATTCGGAAACGAAAACCTTGAAGTCAGCGATCTGATAACCGACAGTTTCACGATCAGGGCTTTCCCGCTGAGATAAGACATCCAACGCCTTGGAATGGTATTCTGATATTATTGGACGAGGTAGATAAAAGCCTAATACTCGTTGGACATCAGAAAAGAGGTGGAGATTGTGAAAAAGGGCATCTTTCTCGCCGTTATCGGGGCGGCAATGATCATAGCTGGTTTGTTCCTGCCGATAGTCCGTTTCCCAGGAGGAAGCGAAGCGACCTTTTTCAACGTTGGAGATCTCTATGGAGCACTAACACTAGCAATTGCTATCTTTGCATGTATCATGGGAATCGTGAAAGTGAGATCGATGGTCTTTCTTTCCGGGCTTGCTTCGATTGGGGTTGTAGTAGCGAGGTTGATTACCGTGATTAAGGACCTGCCCGACGAGAACTCCTTGAGAACTCAGTTTAAAGAGCTTATCCAGAGCAATGTTCCAGGTAGTTCTGGAGAGGAAATAGCGAATATGATCGGCGGACCGCAAGTTCACTGGCTTGGGTGGACAATCCTGCTTGCAGGAGGAGTTGTGATTCTTTTCGCAGCCTTCGTTTCTTCAAAAAGATGAAGGGCTTATCTCCAACTTTGGTCATGATTTTAGAGCGCTAACAATGCGACGCTCATGACATAATCGAAATGCTTATGTGAACTGAGTACCAACATGGCTCTAGAGTCGAGTGGCGATTCACAGCAAAGCAAGATTGCCTATTCGTTCTAGATTTGCTCTAATGGAATCCTGAACCATTTCAATTTTGAAATGACGACTGGAGGTATTCAATGATTCGAACAGACAAGTGCCCAAACTGTGGTTCGCTGGACATAGGGAAGGGTTACTGGTCAGGTTATGCAGCGCTAATGCCTTTGGGAAAGCCTCTTTCGATGGGCTCTAAGGTGATAGTGCGCGTCTGCAGAGAATGTGGACATATCTTCGATCTCCATGCAGAAAAACCCGAGAAGTTCTGATTTTTCCTTTGGGAACTCCATATAAGCTTCAGATCAAATACCTATTCACAATCCTTAATAAGCTTCCCGAAGATAACCAGATATCTTTGACCAAATCCCTTTTACTCTTTCAAATTGCTCGTAGTGCTTCAAGACCGACTTATGATACTTATTAAGCTCTCTGGAAATGTTGTAGAATGAATCGGTACCAAAGTACGATGAAATAGAAGGTAATGTTTCCCTTAGGTTGATCTTCATTTCTTCAATCTTCTCTGAATAGTTGTCACGATCCGTTATGTAGAGAAGCAGAGGTTTGTATCTGATCCATCCAATGCAGGATCTATAGAAACGTCTAACTATGTCTCTCGAATCGGCTCTTATTGGTCTAAGCCTGGTGGGAAGAACACCCATTAAAATGTGGTTGTACGTCGAGAAAGCGTTGTGAAAGGCGTAACTTGGCACTTTAAGCACCCTCCTGTCACTCAGGCAGGTACTCAAGAAAGTATCTTCGCCGCGTGCTCCAGGGGGATTATAGAATGGAAATAGCCTGCTCGGCTCCTTCAGATTCAAGCAGAGGTTCGATCCGGAGATAAACTTCGCATGATTTATCTCTTCAACTTCAAAGACTTCGCCGTTGTTCAGTACTTCCAGATCTGCATACGATACCCCTCCGGCTTGAATAAGGTTCCTAAGAGTATCCCACTTGACTATGTCGTTGCTAATCGCCTCAATGAAGCGTCTGAATGTATCTTCGGATAGTGACGGCGAAAACTCTATGAAGGGGATCGGTGAAATGTATCCACAGTGATAACCGTAGGTGATATCGGCCTGATCAATGCTATTCAAATGCGTTTTCAAGACATGCTGGCCCATCCACGAAACAGAACCCATGTCGTTCGTAACCGCAACTGGATACTCGTCATCATCAAGGTAGAGCAGACAGTCGATTTGGTTTTTCATAGCACTGTAAAGAACAATGTTTCTCTGGGAAGCGTACCCTTTTCCAAAAACCAAAGAAGCTTCTTCCGAATCAACAATCCCACGTTTGATTAGCAATCTCTTTTCTTCTTCAACTTCCTTCTGACCTATGAAATGTTTGGAGAACAGTAATTCGTCCACACTGGAACTGATCTTGGTGTAATTTGCTTTCTTAGTATTCTTGTAACTCAGATCATACGCAACAAATAGATTCAGGGTGAGTTCTTTGCTATCAACCAGTTCGGATTCTTTCCAATTGTAAGCGTAGCTGCGCAGCACCCTTTGGAAGTGCTTTCGGCCAGTCGCAAAACCGATTCCAACCTTTATTCTGCCGTCATTCAAACAAGTCTCTCCCTCTAATAGAGTTGATAAACATCTGGCATCGATAACCATTCAGGTTCGATTAATTTTAGCACGAGCAGCGGTTTCGAATAGAAGCCTAAGCTGTGAAGAAGTCAAATCTAACATTTGAAGCCAAAACAGGAATTCATCTTGAAGAACTTCCGTACGGCTTTTTCAAATCACACACATACCAGCACACGGGATTGCAGAAAAAGACTCAAATACTTCCCTGCAATTAGGAAAAACTATCTCCTGTGGCAACCAGGCGAGCAGTATTTGCAGCCGTAAACGTTTGGATAGATATCACTTGCCTTCCTGATCGCATCCTGACAGTTATCGTAATAGCCTAGATAAGTCTTTGATTCTACTCTTGCCAGCTCAACACAATCGCCAGTGTGAACCTCGTAGTCACCCGTTGGTAAAGCGGAGTCACCAACATAATAGTGCTTGTAAGACATCTCAGATTCCTCCTTGTCCTGACGGATAAGCCGAACTGATTCGGCATCAGGACGCTAATTCTAATACAGCTAGACTACGATGAATCTCATTTGAAATGAAGAGAATCACCTATCTGCTTTTCATATAAATTTTAACACCAATTAACATTGTATTCTCATTTTCCACTGTGATATTTTCAATTCAAAACTTGTATTTCACGTAACATTAGTTTTCGCGAGTCTCAAATCCTTCTTGCTGGCCTTCTTTGTCAAAAGGCTTGTGTCCCCACTCGTCACATATTAGAATGTCGAGTCTGCCCGGTTGACTGAGCAATCTCTCGACTATTCCTTTTTCTATGGTCTGGATGTGTTATTTCAAGAGAGTCACTGAAGAACCTGACCTTCTGCTCATTTGAACAGGCCCGAACCGACATCGCAATCGGAGATTCTCCGCATAAGAATGGACACATTTCCTGCGACTCCAACTTCAACCACTCTTGAAGTGATAACTGACCACTGGCTGATTCAAAAGATTGAAAGCTGCATCCTGCTCTTCGAAACAGGATTACAGCTTCAATCAAGAGGCGCGAGTCTTTCAATCGCATTTTCGCTTCGTAAACTCCGTAGTCCTTCTCTGTGTTGATCTTATCCAAGGTCTCTGGAGACTTAGGGAATTTTTCACTTCTGATGTAGAATGATTATGAGAAGCATTCTCAACAAGAGAGTTTTTCGTGTTTCTTTTTTGCATCTTATTGTGGCTGGGTCTTTTGCTTGGACTAAGGAATGATTGCAGCCATTAAGGGGTCTGCTATGGAGCAATGTGTTCTTGATATCAAAGAACTGAGCAGCAACGACTTAGGAAATGTCAATCTGAAGGAGATTAATCTGGAAGTAAACTCCTCTGAAGTTCACGCACTTGTTGGTGAGTATGGCGCTTGAAAGGAACTTGTCGTCAGCATCCTCACTGGAGCTGAGAAGAAGATTTCCGGGAGAGTATTCTTTGATGGAATAGATGTCACGGGCAAAATGAAGATTGGTGGTTCGACAGATATCATGTTTCTCCTTGAAGAACCAATGGTCGCAGAGGGTTTGACCGTGGCTGAGAACATGTACGTGTTGAGGAGTCATAGCAATGTGATCAAATTGATTAACCACACAAAGATAAATCGTGCCGTGAAAGAGCTCATTGCAAGATTTGAGCTTGGAATCTCAGAGAAGACTCACGTGTATAGGCTTTCAACCGAGGAGAAGAAGCTTATAGAGCTTCTGAGGCTATGTATTTTCGAGCCCCGGCTGGTGGTTCTGTATGAGCCTACTGCTAATCTCGGCTCGAAGTCACAGGATCTTCTTCTGAGAATACTGAACAAACTTAAGGAAAAGGGAACTGGAATACTTTACGTTACAAACAAATGGGACGAGGCGCTAAAGTACTCAGACAGAATCAGCGTTCTGTCTGAGGGAGTACTTTGCGGAACTCTCAGTTCAGAAGAGGCAAAAGACAAGCCGGAGAAGCTTTTGAGACTTATACTTGGCTGGAAGAAATCAGATTCAACGAAACGCGAGGCAGAGGAAATAGAAACCGAGGATATTATCGACGCTGTTTTGAGAGCGGCCGAGTACCTTACTTCGAACTACGAGATAAACGATGTCTTGAAAATGCTTGAGAACTACACGTGCAAGATAATGGAATCCGATTCCTGTTATGTGTACCTTGTCGACGAAAAGACCAGGACGATCATGGACACGATAAAACATAAAGAGACCGAGTCGATAGAAGCCGTTCTCAACGACGAAGTTGTGATGCGAATAATGGACAACAAGAAGCTCTTTGTTTCCAATTTCGATGATGTGCTTTTCGAAAAGCTCTTCAAGAGCATTCGAAATACCGAGACAATCGTTTGCGATCCAGTCTCTGTTAGATCTCACCACACCGCTTTGTTTCAGGTAGGCTATCGTAAATTCTATGAGCCAAATGAGAAGCAGAAGAAAATATTTCATACTCTATCAAGACAAGTTGCCCTTGCAATAGACAACACTAGGCTTATGGGAAGTTCGGTGTTGCTTCAGGAAAGTCACCACAGGATAAAGAACAACCTTCAGACTATTGTTAGTCTTATTAACATTCAGAAAAGGAGTTTCGATAGAAAAACGGACAGCGAAGTCGAGGATCTGCTTGACAATGTTGTTTCCAGAGTGAAAAGTATAGCCGCTGTTCATGATCTCCTTTCTCACGATGAACTGGGCAGAAGTATAATAAACCTGAAAAACCTTGTAGATACTATTGTGCGTTTCAACATAGTGGACGGCACTCTCAAGGTAAGTAAAGATCTTGACGACATATTCATACCCTACGACAAAGCAAGCGGAATCTCGCTGACAATAAGCGAATTAATAAACAATTGCGTGAAGCACGCTTTCAAAGATACTGAGAGCGGATTGATATCGATTTCCTGCAAGAGTTTTGACGACAATGTGGAGATAATCGTAGAGGACAACGGCATGGGATTTCCCAATAGATCCTTTTCCGCAAAAGACGAGAAACTGGGGCTTTCGCTTGCGAGATCGATCGTTGAGAATCAGTTTGACGGAACTCTTGAAATCGCCTCAGAAAGAGGCGCAAAGGTTAAGATCTCAATTCCAAAAGAGAGCCTGTTGCTCACGAGAGGCTCATAAAAGAATTATTAGCGATTATGTGCTAACCTAGCCGAAAGGGGAGTCAATTCCTATGGACAATTCTTTGAACATACTTATTGCTGAAGACGAGTACATAGTCCTGAGAGGTCTTAAGGAAACACTGATCGGCCTCGGTCATAAAGTTATAGGAGAGGCTATGGATGGAGAAACATTTGTAAAACTGGCGCTTGAAACTGATCCTGACTTGCTGATAGTAGATGTAAACCTACCCGCACTGAGCGGAATCGAAGCGATTGAGAGAATAGGAAAAGTAAAACTCGTGCCCTCGATAATCGTTACTGGTTACAGCAGCGAAGAGACCGTAAAGCGGGCGAACTCTGCAGGGGTCTTCAACTATCTGGTAAAACCCGTTGATGAGAAGGAACTCCATGAGCAGGAAGAGTCTCTAGAGGCAAGAAAACTCATAGAAAGGGCCAAAGGGATTCTAATGGATCGCAACGGAATTAAAGAGTCAGAGGCCATGAAGTTGCTTCAGAAGATCAGCAGGGACAGAAATTTGAAGCTCGTTGTTGTTGCAAAGGAAATCATAGAAGCCGACAATACTTTGCATTACGGTATGTAGGTTCGAAGTTCCAGCTATTCGGAATCCGCGAACGCTTGAGCTTTTCTCTAATAATCGTTATTTATGGCCCTTAAATCTGATAGAGTTCTCGACAATGGGTTTTGTAATAGAAGTGCTTTTGTGCATAATTGTCTCGTACATATCTGAAAAGTTTATATAGTTGCAGCGATACTTATGGTTGGTATTGCGGAGCAAAGTAAGATAAAGGTCATGGGTGCCTGATTGTTTCAGGCACCTTTTTTTGTTTTGGAAGTCTCTGAGCTCTGAGATTCAGTTTTTGGAAAATAGATAACTGTTCACTGTGTGAGCAAAGGAATCTAAGAATGGAGGAGAGAGTATGGCAGTAGTTGACGTAAAACTAGAAAAATTAAGTGAAGTAAGCATGAGAGACTTCAGTGCCTTTGGAAGAATAATCGGTAGAGACGAAGACACGGAGGAAGGTAAGTATGAGTTACATCCCGTGGACGCAAAAGCAGCAGTCGAAAACAGCATGATCAAGGCTTACTGGGACCTTATCCCTTTTGAGCCTACCAAAGATGATCGTTTTTCTATGGGCATGCTGTTCGTCTATCCAAAACCAATTGGAGAGATCCTGAACTGGACAGAAGTCCATTATGAAACTCTTGAGTTCTTTTTCCCTCTGGGTGGAAAACAGTTCATATTTGTTCTTGCGCCGAAATTGAAGATTCCCGAAGCAGAGAAGACGAGAGCCTTCCTCATTGGACCGAATGAAGGCGTCCTTCTGAACAAGGGGACATGGCATTACCCGCCTTTCGCAATTGACGGTCCTACCCCCGTTTTGATGCCTCGTTATGGGAAGCTCGGAGAAATCACTGGCGACGTAACTGAGGCCTATGGCAAGAAGTGGGAGACTCCCGTTGGAAACCGTTATTTCAAAGGACAACTGCACGCATTGAAGACCGATTACTACGGCGAAGGTTACGGCGGCGAATACAAGATAAGAATCATTCTTTGATTTGTTTGAAGGGAGGTTGGCAAGAGGAAAATCAGCTATTTGTGTAAGTGTTTTGATCTATTAGAGTACTTCTTTTGAAGGAGGATGGTACAGGTGAAGAAACTCAGTGTTTTGTTAATTGTTGTAATTGCTTTGTTTGGTGTCACTGCACTTTCAACGGAAACAATGGTTTGCACGTATGCACAGATGGCAAACGACTTCTTCCTTACCTTTGACAAAGGCGCAAGGGAGTCTGTAGAAGCTCTTGGAAACATGTACATAGCAGCAAGCGATGACAGGAGCCCTGAAAAGTTCCTGTTCCAGATCGAGTCCTTCGCTGCCGCAGGAGTCAAAATGATATTCGGTTACTCCCCAACAATCGAATCCGTTATTCAGGCATCGAACTTCGTCAACAGAGAGAAAGTCTATTACGCGAACATCCTAGAGATAGCCGACTGGTGGACACCGCTAGACGCCGGCCCATACTACGGTCAGTTCATTGGGCCTGACGCTTATGTCGATGGTTATCTTGGCGGACTGGAAATGGGAAGACTTCTCAACGGAGAGGGCGAGACCTGCGTTCTCTGGGGATTCCCCGGCTCCAAAGCAGGTAACGACAGAGTTAGAGGCTACAAAGCGGCTCTCATGGAGAACTTCCCGAATATCACGGTCATCGGTGAAGAATATGCTGACTTCATAAGAGACAAGGGTTACTCTGTCACCAAAGACTGGATCGCAAAGTTCGGTGACAGGATAGACGGAATATTCGGCGCAAATACCAGCATGAATGTTGGCGCGGCCATTGCCTGTGAAGAGGCCGGATTGGACCATGTTTTCCAGGTCACAACCGATGCTAACAAGTCCAACCTCGTCGATATCAAGGATGGAAGCCTCGACGTTGTCGCTGGAATTTACGGATTCTGGATGGCCGGAAGGCAGGCCGTTACTGTATACGACATGAAGAACGGCTGGAAACCTACCGTTCCCGAAACGATGATGTCAACAATGCAGACCTTCATTACTCCTGAAAACGTTGACTGGTACATTGAGACTTTCGGAAAGGACACCCCATATGACTACGACTGGAAGAAAATGTCAAGAACGCTTCATCCAGACGACTGGGATCCACAGGGACTTCTAGTTCCGATATACCCCGAGAGATTCACAAACTGGATTTACCTTGACAAGCCCAGGGGTTACGAAGTTCCCGAGGAATACAAGGAAGCTATGGAGTCAGGTCTTTACCAGGAGATCTACGAGCTCTACATTGACAAGTTCACAGCCGCATGGGTTGTTCCTCCATTTGAGAGCTCCCCATACAACTACATATTTGTGGCGAACAACCTGGAAGAAGGTCTAAGAGCAGATATCGTAAAGAGAATGGAAAACGATGTGCTTGTTCATGAAGTAATTGACGTTCCTTACCGCTTCGACATTCCAGATTTTGGAGAAGGATGTAATAACTAGGCACCTTATGATTCTTAAAAAACACTTTTGAATGCTGGAGTAGACTGTTCCAGCTTACAGGGGATCAGTCTACTCTTTCTGGAAGGATGAGGAATTTGGCTCTCAAAAATCTCTTGAAAAAAGGACTTAAAGCAGAGAACCTTATTGAAGTACTTCCTTACTTAGGGCTTCCTGAAAAAGCGTACAAAGCGCATGAATAGTGAAGTACAGGCGAATAATGTGGTATAATGGTGCAAGGGAAAACAAGGTATAGACTCAAAAAGCT
>Ga0209614_1002388_pt1 | contig 12479 bp, 10 predicted proteins | sample BlaSprsedimmetaG_FD_185484 | JGI IMG/M metagenome (GOLD analysis project Ga0209614, IMG submission 185484) | Hot spring sediment bacterial and archeal communities from California, USA to study Microbial Dark Matter (Phase II) - Blank Spring... ... | reverse complement strand
GCCTTGGCGCGGGGGAGCCGAACCTGGCAGTGGAAGCGACCAACCTCCAGCTCGCCGGGTTCGCCGTGGGCTGCGGTGAGTTCGCGCTGCTGACGCTCCAAACCTGCGCTCCGGGGGCTGCGGAGGTCGGTACACCGTGGACCTGCCGGTCTTCTTCGCGACCGGCGGCGGCGCGTTCGGCATCAGCCGGCTGGGGTTCACGGCCCGGATCTCCATCCTCGCCCACCTCACCATCGACCTTGACGTCACGCTGTACCCGGTACGGGGCGGGCGCTGCGGCAGGTCCGAGGAGGGAGCAAGACTACACCCCGAAGAGGAAGGCCCCCGGGCTCCTGGGGGGCCTTCGTCCTCACGGGCGGGAAGGAGGATGCGAGGCTGCATGGCAAAGATCCGCCCTGCCAGCATCTCGAGCGGCCGCAGGATGGCGGTTGTTCATCATTCTGTCAAGTCGTCCCTCCCTGGTGCGCGCCGACCCTCCCCCTGTCCAGCAAGAAGAAGCAGCTCTAGATCCGGTCGAGGTTGGCTTGTCGTGCGTGTTCTGCGTTGACCAGCAAAGCGGTTTTCAGCGTCGTCGTGCGAGGTGTACTTATAAACGGGTGGGAAATAGTGGACCTTGACCGGCCTTTCCTCCGGCTGCATCTTTTTCCTTAGGGGGGCGCTGACTGTCCCAGTCAACCGACACTTGCTTAGGAGGTGGTGGTCCGGGGGAGAGGTCGCAGTACCGCGCTCGCTATCGCGGGTTCCTGCGGAGGGGTTCCACGCTAGAGAGGGTGAGGAAAGGAGGCAGGAAGAGCGAGCGTAGGTTGGCTGTTGGTGGGATTGGCACTCCTGGCCCCGGTCATCGGGCTGGCGGCGACGACATGGTATGTGCACCCGGGGGACGACATCCGGGCCGTGATCGCTAGCGCCGCGGCCGGTGACACAATCGTCTTCGCTCCGGGCACCGACAATCTAGCCGTGAAGATCAACGTAACCAAGACGCTGACGCTTCTCGGTGCACAAGCGAACGTGAACCCGCGGCCCAGTGTCGGGGGCCGAACGGGAGCGGAGACGCTGCTGAAGAGGAGCATCACAGTGTTCGGCATTCAGGCTCACGACGTTGTGATCAACGGGTTCTCGATCGAGGCCAACATGAGCGACAGCGGCACGAACATCATCCACGACAACAACACATCGTTTACGTCTCAGAACGCGACGGTCGCCTACAACATCATCACCAATACAGGTACCACGATGAACGAGGCGGTCAAGATCCGTTGCGGTGAGTCTCCCGTGATTGCGTACAACTACATTTACAACATCCCCTCCCCCGGCGATGCGATCAGCTTCGATCGGGTCACGAATGGCCGGATCGAGTACAACGAGATCTTCAACAGCGGCAGCGAGAACGCGGCGACCTATGTCTACGGGTCTACAGGCACCGAGATCATCTGGAACATTGTGGACACGACAACACAAAACGACGGCATCAAGCTCGGGACCAAGGCAGGCGGCGATGCCACCAAGAGCGGCGGACGCATCGCCTTCAACATCGTGCGCAATACAGCCCAAGATGGGATCACAGTGTACATGAGCGGCGTGATCGTCGCGGGCAACACGGTGGTGGGGAGCAGAAGTGAGAACGGTGCGGTGTACCTGGCGTTCGGGATCAGGGACATCGTCATCCGCTACAACGCAGAAGCTCACTTCGCACAACCAACTGTAGAAGATGGGTAGAAGATGGGCCTGACGCTGTCGTCGTCACCGTCTTCGCCGATGACAACAAGAAGTACCTGAGCACTGATCTCCTCCGGTTTGAGCCGGCCCGTGCAGGCTACGTGTCTCTGGAGACGGAACTTCTCGGAGTCAGGGCGTTCAAGCGTGTCTGCATGACCTGCTGCGATCCGGCTGACTGCATCGAAGCCGCATCGCTCGATGCACTGGCAGCTCCACAGCTGCCCCATTGTCCGAGACGGCCGTAGAACGGCGCGAGCGCATCGGTATTCAGACTCACACGCCCGCAACTGGCGGAGGCCGCCCGTATCGCTCTGCACAGAACCAATGCGCCAACACTGCTTGGGGCCCCGGCCCAGCTTGTCCACATCGAACAGGCCAAGCCGCGAGCCGGCGGAGCATGACAGCAAGAAGTCCTCTCGAGGAGTGGCAGAGGAGTGCCTGTACGCTCTTCGCCAGCGTTCAGTATGGATACTGCATCAGGGTGCCGAAGCCCTCTCTCGAGGCGGAGTTGTCCCAGACCTCCCTGATGGTGAACACGTAGGCAGGGTACTTGAGCCAGCGGCTGATGTCGGGCCGGTGGTACACATCGTGCTGGGCGTTGATGAACTGCTGGTACAGCTCACGCTGGCCAGACTCCGCCTCATCGAATATCTCAATGGTTCCGCGAAGCTCATAGGAGATCATCGGAGGCTGGTAGAAGATGAGAGTTGCCTCCGGATTGGCCCGGTAGTTGTGCCAGCTGTGCTTCTTGGCCATCTCTAGGCTGCCCAGTCGGGTGAAGTCGATGCGGGCGTGCATCTCGGGGCTGTAGATATGTCTGACCAGCAAAGCCAGACCACGCTTGCTGTACGCCTGGTCATCCCCGTCGTAGCTCTTGATGTGCTGCATGTACGCCTCGAGGGTCTCTTCCAAGTACTCAGGCTTGGGTAGGAACCCAACCCCCTTGATGCTGCCGTTGAGGCCACTAGGACCGCTGGAGATGAAGACCGGGTTGTGTGAGCAGAAGCTGAGGAAGACCTTCTCCTTGGCCATCTCTTCTCCCTCATGGAGCTTGATCACGGTCTCCGCCCTGGATCGGAATGCCCAGTTGAAGAACGCTTCGGCTGACTTCATCGACAACCCCCTCGATGCGGCGTTTGGAGCGATCATAGCTCGCCCGCACGGGCTGTTCAACGACATGCGGTGCCTCACCCGAATCCCTGAAGACGCATGGGGCGCTGCCTCAAGTCGTTCATCCACTCGGCCGTGGTGGCAGGCGACGAGTCAGTGATCAGTGTTCTCCCCATCGCGCCCGCCAGGGAAAGACATCACGGACACGGTCTCAGCGGAACAGGCAGACCTGGTGCGCCAAGCGCCATCGTATCGAGAACTGAACCGCCCCGGGTTGTCCGGAGGGTACTTCACCTGAGTCCGGCCACGGGGAGGCCAAGAGGTGCGCGGGGGATCTGTGTCAGGTGTCCTGTGAGTAATTTGAATCCTCTGAGACCCCTGCTTCTGAAGCGCAGATGGGAAGGCTCTTCTAGGGCATGCCACCCCTAGAGGACTACTTTCAAACTCGACATGGCTTGATCCTGCCTGAAGAACCGACGGGCGCGGGCGTAGAGGACAGCGCTTGAAGGCTATCGGGGGCCGCTATGTCGACACGGAGGCAGCTCGCATCCCTTGGTTGTGTCAGCCAAGATTGGACTTCGCCTCATCCGTGGACCAGATTCTCTGGGAGCACATCATCGAAGACGGGGGCACCCGCAGGATGCTTTTGACATGGCAGCGTGTCAGTGGCTAGAATAGGCTGACGAGCTTGGAGCGGTGACGGGTTCCCATGCCCGCTTCAGCCGAACTAGGCTCTTGTTGCAGACGAGGAGGAGGATCGGTATGGCAAGGAAGCTCGGAGTAGGCGTTGTTCTCTCTTTGATGGGCCTTATGGTTCTTGGCCTGTCGGCAGTCGGATCTACCCGGTTCCAGGCGATCGCCGGCGACTACCAGATCGATCTCACCCGGCTTGGGATGCCATTGGTGATCTACTTGCGGATCGGTGCCGACGGCACCTTCATGCTCTCCCCCAACACCAGGTTCGATCCCAGCGAGAGCCGCAGCACGGGAGTGCTCGCCGAGAGCAGGGGTGTCTACATGATGATCTACAAGGAGCACACTCCCGACAATCCCAAGACTGCGACCTTTGTGCTGGACGGCCCGAACCTGGTGTTCCAGTCCCCCCTGCCGTACGGTCGGGCCAACATCGTGAACACCGCGGAAGACCCGGATAATCCAGAGATCGTCTATACCCTGACTGCGGACACCCTGGCCTTGTCCGAGTACTACGGTACCTACGTTGGCTCCCATTCCACTCAGGCCATGGGCACAACGGTTGACTACCTGTACACCCTCCAACTCAAAGCAGGGCTGCGCTATGTCTTCTCCAGCGAGTTCACGATGGGCGGGACTGCCTATACCTACAGCGAAACCGGAAGTTGGAGTGTGTCTGGAGACCAGCTCATCCTGAATCCCGCCGACGAGCCGCCGGTGCAGGGGACCATCACTGCCGATGGTCGCATCACGATCGGCATCCGCCCTTCGGCGATGGCCGCGGCCAGGACGGAGAGGGTTCTCCGCCTCGCGACCCACGCCCATGTAGCCGGCACGTATTTCTCTGAGAAGTCCACCCCGATGTACACCGCCAAGGCGACCATGGTTCTGGATATGTTCGGTGACTATCGCTACACGGTGGACGTTGGCCAGCCTCAACCCTATGAGGAGTCCGGATCCTACGATGTAGCGGATTGTACAATCACCTTCACACCGGAAGGTGGAACTCCCTACAGCGCGACACTGGAGAACCTGGTACTGACCGGGAGCTTCCGGGTGAGTGGTGCCATGCCGCCGACCCAGATGGTCATGTACGGTCGGGCTGTCCAGGGAAACTTCGCTGGCTCGGCAACGCATGAGGGAGTCGAATACAAGACTCTTCTGACACTCAACCCGAACGGCACCTACAAGCTACTGATCTCCGATGATGCTGGGCAGACGGTCATCGACAGCACGGGAACCTTCCAGATGCAGCGCGCCATGACCCTCAATGTGGTGCTGGAACGGATGGACCCGGCTCCGATCTGTTCCGTCAGCGAATCGGGACTGAACTTCAGCATCGTCCTCCCAGGCATGACTGCTACGACCGGTATGGGCGGTCTAGGCTTCAGTCTGAAGCGGCAGTGAGGCCGTAGACTGTCACGATGGCTAGCTTACCCCCCCACCAGGCCCAGCATGGCCTGGGCCTGGTGGGTCTTGCTTACTACAGATGCCCAATGCTCAGCGCTACAGGGAGGAGGGGATGTCCACAAAGCGGCGGTTCCTGCCGGCCTGCCTCGCGCTGATTGCCGGTGCAGCTTTGCTTCTCACAGGCTGCCAGAAGAGCGAGTATCCCCGACGGACCGATGAGACGAACACCCTGTATGTAGGCGTGGTCCAATCGTCGTTCCCTACCGCGTTCATGCCCTGGCTCTCTCGGGAAGGCATCGCGCCCACGATCGCCGGCCTGCTCTACAGCACGCTGTTTACGTACGATGACGATACTGGCAGGTTCCTGCCCAACCTCGCCCGGCAGTGGTGCTACGTGGACGCCCAGGGTCGGCCCATCGTGACGGATTCGGGGAGCGTTGACTACGAGCGCCTGGAAGAACACGGTGTGAGGACCCTCCGCAACCCACAGACGGGTCAGATCGAGCGGTATCTCACCGTTCGGATCGAGCTCGACCCGCGCGCCCGGTGGAGCGATGGGCAGCCGGTGACCGCCGACGACGTGTACTACACCCTGGACATCGCCCGGAACCACTACCTGTCGAACCACGCCGGCGCTCTGGCCTGGACCGCCGATCTCCTTCACCTGTACTCCAATTCCGGCCAGCTCCAGCTACAGGGGATCTTCACCTACAACCACGGGGCTGTTGAACAGGGGTATCCCATTGGCGACACGGAGCGGGACCGGGTGATCTACCTCCACGTCCGCAGCGTTCTGGGCGCGGTAACCAGCCTGTTCACATCGGTCCTGATCCTGCCCAGGCACCTCTGGGAGCCGGTCGTCAGCCGGGAGAACCAGCTGAACAGCCGGAACCCCGACGCGCGGCTGCAGCACCTGTACCAGAACCCCGTGGGGAGCGGTCCGTACGTGCTCGACCCGGCGGCATCAGGACCGTCGCAACTCGTCCTGCGGCGGAACGAGCTCTACCACCTGACCCGCGACGATGGCTCCCCCCTCTATACCGTGGAGACGATCCGCCTGATTCTGTACCAGGAACTCAACGTAGCCATCTACGCGGTCATGCAGGGCCATATCGATATGCTCAGCGCTGCCGTGAGCCCCAACTACATCCACCTGTTCGAAGATCGGGATGACCTGTTTCTGTCGGTTGCCGAGGGCACTTTCACCCAGACCCTGGTGTTCAACGTCAACCCGGTGGCGGGTGAGCGGACTCCCACGCGCAACCTGCTGGCCAACCGAGGCCTGCGTCAGGCCATTGCGCTGGCCATCGACAGCGAGATGCTCGTTCGTGTGGTGGCCAATGGCGCGGCCACACGGGTGAGCGCCGGTCTGATCCGGGAGACCTTGACCGACTTCTACAATCCCAACGCGGATATCTTCAAGGGGGACTACGCAGCGCGGCTGGAGCGGGCGAACCAGCTACTGGACCAGATCCTGCCCGAGAAAGACCAGCACGGCTACCGTCTGCTCAACGGCGAACGGGTATCCTTCGGCGTTCTGGGCCATCCTAGCGAGATCGAGCTGATTGCGTTTCTAGAGGCCCAGCTTCAGAAGATCGGTATCGAGATCCGCTATCAGGCCAAGGGCAGCTCCCCGGAGACCACCTACCTGTGGACGAGCCGCTTCGACATGACCATTCAAGGGGTGATCTTCTCGTTAGCGAATGTGGACATCATGCTCAACGCCCACTTTGTGGCCCTGGGACGTACCTCCAACTACGGACGGTTGATCCACCCTGTTCTGGCGAAGGGCATCGAGGAGATGCGATCCACCCTGAACCTGCACCGCAAGTACCAGCTTCTGTACGAGCTGCAGCCCGTGATCGCGGAAGTGTTCTACAAGGTGCCACTGTACAGCCCGCAGGTCATCTCGATTGCCCGTACGGACCGGTACACGGGCTACGAGGTGGTTCCTGGAGCTACGGTCTTCAACTCCACCAATCTGCAACAGATCCGGCGCGTGGATTCCGTGGGCGGCGCGGCGTCATCCGAACCGGCTGGGGAGAGCTTGTCGCAGCGCATCGGGGGTGAGGCGATGTGAAGAGAAGCTATCTCATCAAAAGGATTTTGTACGCGGTGTTCATCTTCTTCGTCGTGCTGACGCTCAACTTCTTCATCCCCCGCATCGGCGTGCACGATCCCGCGGAGCGTTACTACCCGCCGCAGGGTGGGATGTCCGACATCGAGTACGAGATCATCAAGCAGTTCACCCGTGAGCAGTACGGTTTCGATGTGTCGACTTTCCAGCAGTACGTCCGCTACCTGCGGGGGCTGCTGCGCTTTGACCTGGGCACCTCGCTTCGCCCCGGATCCCCCAAAGTGACGGCGCTGATCGGCCAGCGGTTGCCGTGGACCCTGGTGCTGTCGGTGAGCACGCTCGTCATCAGCTTGGTCACCGGCCTGCTGTTCGGCACGATGGCTGCCTGGAAGCGCGGTCGGTGGCAGGATACGCTGCTGCTGAATGCGTCAACCATCAGTGTGGCGCTGCCCAGCTTCTTCATCGCTTTGATGCTGTCCTTCTACCTCGGGTTCAGACTGGAGCTGTTTCCGGCGTACACGAACCCCAACATGGTTGCCCAGTTTCACTGGAGCTGGGACGCCATCCGGATGGTGTTCACCAACGCCGCCCTGCCCATCATGAGCATGTCGCTGGGCGGGATCATCAGCTACTCCCAGACCACCCGGAACAGCGTGATCGCTGTGACCAACGAGGACTACGTCGTCACGGCCCGAGCCAAGGGACTGTCTCAGGCCACGGTCTTGTACAAGCACGTTCTGCGGAACGCTCTGCTCCCGTTGGCGACCAGGATCGGCATGAACATCGGCGGCTTGATCGGCGGGGCCATCATCATCGAGCAGGTGTTCAACTGGCCGGGCATGGGTACCCTGTTTCTGGAAGCGAGCAGCACCAAGGACTACCCGTTGATGATGGGTATCATGTTGTTCCTTTCAGCGTTTGCGATTCTGGCCAACTTGGTGACCGAGCTGCTCTACGTGATTCTGGATCCGCGCGTCACGGTCGGAGAGAAGCGATGAGCAAGGAAGGCGTCCTCCTCCTGGTTGCCCAGAGGGGCGGTTCTCTTCTGAGTTTCGTCGGCAAGCTCTGGCAGCATCCCCAAGGCAGGTTGGGGCTGATCCTGGCTGGCTGCTTGGTACTCGTGGCGATCCTCTCCCCGATTCTGGCTCCGTACGATCCCTACGATGTCACCCAGCGGGCTGCCAAGGGGCTGCGCCCAAGTTGGCAGCATCTTCTGGGGACCACCACCACCACCGGGCAGGACATATTCAGCATGCTCATCTACGGCTCACGGGTCTCCTTGCCGATCGGCATCGGCACCGGGGTGGCCATCGCTTTCCTGGGTGCCGTGATGGGTGTCATGGCCGGGTACCTGGGTGGCTTCGTCGATAACCTCATCATGCGGGTTGTCGACATCTTGCTGGTCATACCGACGCTGCCGCTCATCATCGTTCTGACCAGCCTGTTTGGCAGGAGTTACTTCGTGATCGTTCTGGTGTTCGTGATCTTCGGGTGGCCCGGACTGGCGAGGGTCATACGCTCCCTGGTGTTGGTGCTCAAGAACACCAACTACGTGAAGGCCGCTGAACTGGCCGGCGCCAGCAGGTGGTACATCATGACCAAGCACATCCTCCCGGGAACCTCTCACCTCATCATCATGAACACCGCCTTGACGAGCGCCGGGATCATGGTTGCGGAGGCGGGGCTGAGCTTCTTGGGCTTAGGTGATCCCACGGCGATCAGTTGGGGAAAGATGTTGGCTGAAGCTCAAGGCGGCGGAGCACTGCTATTTGGGGCGTGGTGGTGGATCATCGCCCCCGGGATCGGCATCTTCCTCTCCGTGTTCTCGTTCATGCGGATCGGCATCGCCATGGAAGAGATCTTCAACCCCAGGATGAAGGCATCGAGCAGCATCTACAAGCTCTTCAAGCACCTGAACAACACCTACCTGGACGAGGTGTTCCGATCCATGGAAGAGGAGGAGAGCGTAGTCCGGGAACCTCCCGATCGGTCCGATGCCCCCACCCCGGAAGGGTGCCATGGCTGATACGGGGCTTGGAGTCAGGAATCTGAAGGTGGTCTTCCCGTGCCCGGGTGGGGTCATCCGGGCGGTGGAGGGCATCGACCTGGACATCCACCGGGGCGAGTGCGCCACTCTGGTGGGGGAGTCCGGTTGCGGCAAGAGCGTCAGCGCCCTGGCGATCATGAGGCTGCTCAACACCCCCCCCGCGGTCTGCCGAGTAGACAAGCTTTGGCTCGATGATCTGGACCTGACCCATCTCCCAGACAGACAGATGCGGCGGATCCGCGGGAAGCACATGGCCATGATCTTCCAGGACGCCATGACCGCGCTGAACCCGGTGATGACCGTGGGCAAGCAGATTGACGAGATCTACCTCCGTCACAGCCAGCTGTCCCGACGAGAAGCCCGACAGCGCACCATCGAGGCACTTGAGCTGGTGGGGATCCCCGAAGCTCGGTCCCGGGCCAACAGCTATCCCCATCAGCTATCGGGAGGGATGCGCCAGCGGGTGCTCATTGCCATGGCATTCGCCTGCGTGCCCAAACTGATCATCGCCGACGAGCCGACCACCGCCCTCGACGTCACCATCCAAGCCCAGGTATTGGACGTGCTGAAGAACATGCAGCTTGTCCATCGGGTGTCGGCCTTGCTGATCACCCACGATCTGAGTGTGGTGGCCAACATGGCGGATACGGTATACGTCATGTACGCCGGCAAGATCGTGGAGCGGGCTGCGATGCAGGAGCTCTTCCTGGAGCCTCTGCACCCGTACACCCACGGCCTGCTGGCTTCCGTCCCCCGGATCTCCGACGAGAGGCAGCCGTTTGTCCAGATCCCGGGCGCCGTGCCCCATCCAATGCGCAAACCGGCGGGCTGCTACTTCCATCCCCGCTGTCCCCGTTCGAACGACCTATGCCGGCAGCGCATGCCCCGCCTGGAAGGTCCGGACGATGGGCGGGCAGTCCGCTGTTGGCATCCTTTGCGTCAACCGCATGAGGTGCGATCATGACCCGGAACAGCCCCGATCCCCAACCCTTGCTGGAGATGGAGAACGTCTCGGTCAATTTCCCGGTCAAAGGACCCTACCCGTTCAGCAAGAAGCGCTGGATCCAGGCGGTGACCGATGTCAGCCTGGAGGTATCGGAGGGCGAGACCTTCGGCATCGTCGGTGAGTCGGGTTGCGGGAAGACCACCCTTGCCAATGCCATGATCGGCATGGTGCGACCGACCGCAGGAACCGTGCGCTTCCAAGGAGTGGACCTCTACGCGCTGAAGCCCAAGGCGTTCAAGGAGGCTCGGCGCGAGATGCAGATGATCTTCCAAAATCCCTTCTCTTCACTGAATCCAAGGTTCTCCGTCTACGAGATCATCAGAGAACCCCTGTATATCAGAGGACAGGCCAGCGAGACGGTCATGAAGGGGGAGGTGCGGGAACTCCTGAAGCTGGTCGGATTGGATGAGGATGACATGTACCGGTACCCTTCGGACTTCTCGGGCGGGCAGCGTCAGCGAATCGCGATCGCCCGTTCGATCATCCTCAACCCGAGGCTCCTTGTGTGTGATGAACCTGTCAGTGCGTTGGATGTGTCGGTGCATGCGCAGATTCTGAACCTGCTGATGGACATCCAGAAGAGCCGGCACCTCACCTACGTCTTCGTCTCGCACAACCTAGCGGTAGTCAAGAATATCTGCCAGAACATGGTGGTGATGTACCTGGGGACGATCATGGAGTCGGGTTCATCGGATGCCATCTTCGCCAATCCTCTCCATCCCTATACGAAGGCTCTGCTATCGGCCGTCCTGGACATCGATGTGACGAAGCCACGCGATCGGATCCTGCTCGAGGGCGACACTCCCAGCCCGATCGACCCGCCCGCGGGGTGCAGGTTCTGGCAGCGGTGTCCGTCCGCGATGAAGGGCTGTCGGACCGTTCCCGCGGAGTTGGTGGAAGTCGAGCCTGACCATCAGGTTGCGTGCCATCTGATCTCCGGTTTCTCTGCTCAGCAGGTGGCGGACGGCCTTCACGAGCCTGTATCCCCGAAGTCCGGCGGGTGAGAGAGCGCGCATGACCGGGAAGGCGAGCGCTCTGGCCTTCGGCGCAGCGCAGCTCCTGATGTTCGGTTCCGTCAGTCTCCTGCAGATCGCACCAGTCCAGTTCTTCGTGCCGCTTCTGCTGGTGATGCATGCCGGCATCCTGTGGTTCATGAAGCTGAGGCGACGTCTCCCGGCCGACCCGGCGGAGGTCGCTCGGATCACGCGGGCCACGTATGTCCTGATGGGCATGTACCTGCCCATCCTGGTCTACAAGCTGCTCGCCGGGCTTGGCCTGCTGCGGATGCAGTACCCTGTGCTGCATGGTGCGACCCTCTCGCTTGCCGTTCTGGCGGCGCTGTTGGTGGTCCGCAGTCTACGAGCAATCCGGTTGTGCGCCAATGGCTAGGGGCTGTCGGGCACTGAACCCTACGAGCTGCGCGTCTCCAACTGTGCGGGGGGCAGGGCACGGGGAGGGTGGAGATCGAAGGATGGAGGCAGTGCAACGAAGCGCAACCGCATTCCGGTTCAAGGGTCTGGTCATCTGGGCGCTATAGGGTTTGGCTGATCAGCGTTGGGAGGGCATCGTTGTGCCAGAAGCCTCGCTAGTACTTGGTGGCGAAAGACACCGTAACATTCTATCCTTGACGAGGAAGACGAGGTTTCCGTCAACCCCATCTTCTACAGTTGCGGGGGCAGTCGAAGCAGGAAACGCAGGCCTAATGGCACCGAGGGTCGGGGAAACGCACGTGTGTGGTGCCAATAGAGTGACACCTGCCCCCTTATCATGTCGAGTTAACGGTGCTAGTATGGTGATGGTAAGGGGGGTCTATGTTCGTACGGCAAAAGCGCGTTGGAGGCTACACGTACCTACAGCAGCTTGTGGAGAACACCCGCGTGGAGGGGAAGACCCGCCAGCGGGTGGTCGCAACGCTGGGCCGCGTTGATGTCCTTGAGAAGAAGGGCGGTGTGGACGCCCTGTTGCGCTCCTTGGGACGGTTCGCCGACAAGGTGGAGGTGCAGGAGGCCTAGGCCAAGGGAAACCTCGCTGCATTGGGTGAACGCACCGTAGGGCCCTCGCTCGTGTTCGGACGGCTGTGGGAGGAGCTGGGGCTGCGGGAGATCCTCGAGGAGAAGCTCTCAGGCCGTAAGTTCACCTTCCCGGTGGAGCGAGCGGTGCTGGCAACGGTGGTGCATCGCCTCTTCGAGTCGGGTTCCGACCGTCAGGGGCACCGGTTCTTGCGGGACGTCGCGGTCCCGGAGGCGGAAGGGCTTGAGCTTCACCACCTGTACCGGGCGATGCGCTTTCTGGGGGAGGAGAAGGACGGGATCGAGGAGGAGCTCTTCTCCCGAAGCCGGGACCTGTTCACGGACCTCAAGCTCGTGTTCTTCGACACGACGAGCCTCTACTTCCACGAGGAAGGAGGGGAGCTCGGGGCG
>Ga0209614_1002384_pt1 | contig 12484 bp, 8 predicted proteins | sample BlaSprsedimmetaG_FD_185484 | JGI IMG/M metagenome (GOLD analysis project Ga0209614, IMG submission 185484) | Hot spring sediment bacterial and archeal communities from California, USA to study Microbial Dark Matter (Phase II) - Blank Spring... ... | reverse complement strand
AGGATTCAATTAACAAAATTGCTATTTCTACGGCGAATTTTGCGATATTCTTAGCCTTAACTTAGATTCCTTAGTGTCCTTTGTGGTTAGAAGCCTTTTTTCAGAAGAGTCTATAATTGCTTCTGAAATTTGATAGGTGCGCCCTTGGGTGTGGTGATAACTTTGCATGACGTAGGCGCTTGAGAGGGGCGCGGTCGGAGACCGGCCCCAGCCTGCTCTGGCCGGTCTCTGACCGTGCCAGTCTTGTTCCATAACTGAAATGAAACACACCCAAATTCTTTTATCATTGCTCAACAACTTAACAAAGGGACTGCCGAAATTTAGGCTACTGTTTTATTTTTGGATCAAGCGCGCTTTATAGGTGGGAGAGGCTATGCTAGAAATCTTTTGTCCGCAATGCAACACGTTGATTCTCGATAAATCGCTCTGCCCCACGTGCGGCTGGGTGCGTCCTAGCCAGGCGGGGGCTGTAGGGGCTGTGATCTGGTCCGCCGATCTGGGCACCAAGCTCAACAAGCCCCACTGCTATCCCGTTATCGCTGGCGAAATCTACTGTCTGGGCACCGAGGATGGGGTCTTGCTCGGCCTGGATGTGCAGACGGGAGAGGTGCGTTGGGAGCACAACCTGGGCGAGCGGGTCATGGCGCACGCGCTGGCGACCGATGGGCGCTATCTCTTCGCCGGCCCGGAGGACACCTCCGCCATCCCGGTCTCTGGGAAGGGGCTGTTGGCGCTGGATGCGGAGACAGGCCAGCCCATCTGGCCCGCGCCCGCGCCAACCCAGGCGCACAGCCTCTCCGCGCCAGCCGTTGCCGGTGGCAAGGTGTACTTCACCGCGACCGATGGGTGGTTGCGGGCCGTCAATGCCGAAAACGGGAATTTGCTATGGCGGGCGGAGCATCCTACCTGGGGGCCGGCTCCCCCCGTGCTCAGTGAGGGCCTGGTCTATGTCGGCGGACGTGGCGAGCTGTTGGCCGCGTACCGCGCGGATTCCGGCGCGCAGGTCTGGCGTTTCGAAGGGGAGGGCTGGTTCGCCCATCCGCTCTATGTCTACGAACGGCGCTTGTACGCGCTCTCCTGGCGCGGTCATCTCTACGTGTTGGATCTGCAAGATGGAAAACTCCTCTGGGAGAGTGAAGGAGAGCGCGCGCGCGGCTACACCACCCCCCCGGCGTTGGGCCTGGGGCATCTGTTCATCGGTTCGCGGGTCTACTGTGAGACAGAGAGTGGCAAGGAGCCGGGCTACGCGCTGCTGGCGCTCGATCCGGCGACGGGCAAGGAACACTGGCGTTACTATACCGAAAAGCACATCCTGACGCCCCCTGGGGTTGTCCAGGATTTGGTCTGCTTTGGGGCCAACGACGGGACCTTCTACGCTATCTCCGCCCATACCGGCGAGGCGCTCTGGAGCGTGCAGATCAAGTCCCGCGTGGTGACAGGGCCGCAGATCGCGGGCGATTATGTGCTCTTCGGCGGACGCGATGGGATGATCCACGCCATCCGCTGGCGGGCCGAGGCCAGGGCCGCGTTCGATGCGCCCATGGCCTATCTGCAACGCGGCCAATACCTCGAAGCGGCAACCGCCTACGCGCTCCAGGGCGATCTGGCCGCCTCGGCAAAGCTCTACGCGCAGCAGCTCCAGGATTGGCGGAAAGCCGTGCGGCTCTATGAAGCTGCGGAACGACCCGACCTGGCTGCCGAGATTCTGATGCAGGCCGAACAATTTTCCGCTGCGGCGAAGCGCTACACCGAACTGGAGCAACTGGCGCTGGCAGCGGCGGCCTGGGAGCGCGCGGGTGAGTTACGGCAGGCGCGCGATTGCTATCAGGCCGCCGGGGAACGCGCGGAACTGGCCCGTATCCTGGGGGAGCTGGGACAATACCTCGAAGCCGCCGAGCTCTATCAAGCGCTGGATGAGTTTGAACAGGCCGCGCACTTTTACAAGTTGGGCGGCGACCGCGTGCGCGAGGCCGATATGTACCTCAAATTGGGGGATCGGGCGCGGACGCTCAAGATCTGGCGCGAACTGAACCATTGGGAAAGAGAGGTGGAGGAGCACCTGCGGGTTGGCGAAAAGATAGAGGCTGCGCGGTTATTGGAGGAAAAACAACGTTGGGAACGCGCGGCGGTGCTCTTCGAGGAGGCCAACGAGTTGCACGAGGCGCTGCGCGTCTATGAGCGGCTGGAAAAGTGGGAGAAGGTGGGGGTACTGGGCGAGCAGGTGCAAGCGTATGAGCGGGCTGCGGTGGCTTGGGAGCGTCTGGAGGATAAACCGCGCGCCGCGGAGATGTATGTAAACGCCGCCAAGCAGGTGCAGGAACAGCAGCCGCTCGATGAAGAGGCCGCGGCGAGGTTATATGAGAAGGCGGCAGCTATCTATGATGATCTTCTCGAAGATGATCATACGCGCGCCTGTCAGCGCATGGTGCGACGGCACCGCCGCTTGCCCGAGCTGCAGGTCAGCGTGCAGGCTGAAAAGGTCTTTGTTGAAGGTGAGAACAATCCGATGCGCCTGGAGGTCACGAATTGTGGCTTTGGTCGTGCGCGGGATATTCGGGTGATCCTGGAAGGAGAGTTTGATATCGCCGGAGTCTTGCACCTGCGTGGGGTCGCGCCGGGGCGCACAGGCACGATTGTCTGTGGCGCGCGGGCGCATTCTGGGCACTATGGGGACGTGCCTTTGAACATCCGTATTACCTATCAAGATGACGCGGGCCATGTCAGCCGGTTGGAGCAATTGCATTTTATTCCGGTCAAGCAGGCCCGTGGCGGGTTGCTGGACGAGCTGACGAACAGCCAGACGCCGTTGCATGTGACCATTGGTGAATACTATCAATCGGGCGCGCGGCGGGTGCAGGGGGATTACATGGATGGGCAGGCCCGTAAGTCCGCTGGCGATATGCTGGACGGACAGGCCCGTAAGTCCGGTGGGGATATGTTGGAGGGGCAGGCGCAGAAGGGCGACCGGGTGGAAATGAACCGTGGAACTCGGTCAGATGATCCAATCACAGCATCGGAGATGGCCGGCGCGGTGACCTATCGCAAGGGGGTAGGGCCGGTGCGCCGCTGCCCGATCTGCAATCTGCCCTCCTCCGATCCCCAACAGCGGTATTGCATGGATTGTGGCGGGCCGTTGCCGCCACTGACAAACGAGCCTCCTGGCGACGAAATACAACAGTCGTAACACAAGCGATTTATGACTTCACTGAAAAAAACCAGGAAATCTCACGCCAAGGCGCAAAGACGCTAAGAATTTTTAAGTTACTGATATGTTTTTATTGCGAGAAACCTTAATATTATTTAAGGTAAATTCAAAAAAACTTTGCGACTTTGCGACTTGGCGGCTTTGCGTGAGGTCTGGGCTTTTTTAGTAGAGCCATTTTTCGATTTGCTGATTTGCAGATTTTAGAAGGGGGAGCAATGAGCGAAGAAGTGAAGGCTTTTGAGGAACGTCTAGAACGCCGGCGAGCACAACACGCGCAGGCGCGCGCCCAGGCGAGTGAGACGCTCTTTGGCGCCGATTCAGCCTCGGCTACATCACCTAGCTTTACCGGACTGGCTTTCGAGGATGCCATTGTTGCCTACGATGACTGGATCGAGCAGCGCCTCCGCGACTGGCGCGACGAGCCGCCGCCGGATCCGCCGCCCCCCGCGCCCGCGGTCCGCCCCTCGCGCCCGGAACGTTCGGCATCGCGTAAGAGCCATCAGGGGCGCATGGAACCCATCACCCGCCTCGCCGAGATGGATCGCTTCGTCTCCGACGCCTTCGCACTGGATGAGTTCCTCCAGGGATTGCAGCTCGATCTGCCGCCCATTGTCGAATGCGCTACGGTGGAGCACTTCGCCGGGGCGCTAGAGCGCGTTGCGCCACACTTGCGCCCCTCTTTCCCGCGCTGGCTCAACGATGTCCGGCAACGTCCCGGCGATGTACTGCCCGGCAATCCGCTCTCGGCGCTGGCGCATCATATTTCTGGAAAGGCCACCTACTTCAATGCGGCGCAACTGCCCCTGAAACCCAACGGCCCGAATCGCAAGTACGAGCGCCTGCAACGCTCCGTGCGCGTCGTCGCCGCCGAACGTTGGGGCCACGGCTTCTTGGAGCATTGCACCATGTGGGGGCAGGACATCAACTCGCGCGATCTGGGGCCTATCCACCTCCTGCGCCGCCTGGGCGCTGAGATCCCGCCTTCCCCTGCTGCCGCACGGGAAAGCGTGCTGGCGGAAAGCGCACTGTTCACCAGCGCTGGGTGGGCGATCTGGATCGGCGACTACCTCGCCCGGCGTGTGCGCGTGGCGGAGAAATCCTTGCCGCAAGGGGAGGCGGGCCGCATGACGCTCTCGCAGGTCTGGGATGCGATCAAGCGCCTCGCGCGCCTGGTGCCCCTGGAAACCTGGGCGCAGCTTTTAGGTGCGCCAATCCTGGGCCTGGATCGCTTGTACGAAAGCCTCTCGGAGACATTGCGCTGGCTCTTGCTCAGTACGACTTTGGAGGGGCAGCTCATCAATGGGCATACGCGCTGGATGCAGCGTTCTACCCTCTACCTGGAACCGTTGGCACAGCAGCGGTTGGGCTTCTCGCTGCGCGGGGAGCTGGGGCAGCTGCTGCTCAGCAAGGTCGAAGCGCATCTGGGGCCGATGCTCGTCCCCTATGCGGTGCTCCTGGCGGCCAATCTCGACTTCGAGGAGCAGCAGGAGGCCGAGGCGCTCCGCGCCTGGCTGGATGAGGACGTGTGGCAGAATGTGGATGCCCGCCTGAACATGCTCACCAAACTCGATCGCTCGGTGAAGCACAACGTTACGACACTGATGAGTACCGCTGTTCATGCCTTGAGGCTGCAACCGTTGGAAGGCATGCAATGGACGTAGATACATGGAGCGGATGATGAATAATACATTGGGTAAGTTCGAGATTGTAGAGGAACTGGGCAAAGGCGGATTCGGTACGGTTTTCAAGGCCAAAGATACGGTGTTGGAGCGATTTGTAGCCCTGAAGGTGCTGCATCCCTATCTGATGGAAGACCCGGTCTATGTGGCCCGTTTCCGTCGCGAGGCCAAAACCGCTGCGGGACTGGAGCATCTGAACATCGTCCCCATTTATGAGGTGGGCGAAGTTGAGGGCCGTCACTTCATAGCGATGCGCCTGCTACAAGGTGAAAATCTACGAACGGTGCTGGCGGAGCGGGACGAGCCGCTACCTGTGCCGGAGGCGCTCACCGTTTTGGGCGCGATCGCTGTCGCTTTAGATTACGCCCACGAGCGGGGCGTCATTCACCGCGATGTCAAGCCGAGCAACATCTTTGTGACCTCGGATGGCGCGGTGCTGACCGACTTCGGCATTGTGCGCGTGCTCTCTGAGGCCAGCGCCGCGACGGCTACGGGCCAGGCGCTAGGGACGCCGGAATATATGGCTCCGGAGCAGATTTTGGGGCGGGATGTAAGCCCACACACCGATGTGTACGCCTTGGGCGTGGTCGCCTATCAAATGTTGACTGGCGATGTGCCTTTTACCGGTACGACGCCCTTTGCGGTACAGGAGGGACACGTCCACCGTTCGTTTGCGCCTCCGCAGGTCGTCAATGCCCAATTGCCCGCAGCCGTGAACGCAGTCTTTGAGCGCGTGCTTGCCAAAGCGCCAGAGGCGCGATATCGTCGCTCCAGCGAGTTCGTTCAGGCTTTGCGGGAAGCCCTCACCCCCAAACCGCCACAACCTGTTGTTCCCCAACCTAACCCTACCGGAATGCCCCAACCGTCACAGTCAACGTCGCCGCGTCTCACTGCCACTGCTCCCCAAACCCGGCCCTCTGCGCCCACCTCACCGATAGCCTCCTCTGCTACGCGCAGGCCGCCGCCTGGAAACGCCCAATTTTCGCCGCCGCCGCAACCGCAGAAGAACCCGGCGCACGCAGCGCCTGATAAAAAGGCAGTAACTTTGGGCATTGTCAGTTTGATCTTGGGGGTGATCAGCTGCCTGGGATCCCCGCTCATCTTACCTGCTCTGTTAGCGCTTCCGGCTTTTGTGCTCAGTGTTATTGCCATGATCAAAGCCAAGGGGAGCGCCAACCCGCGTGCAGCCCGGTTGTGGAGCATCTTAGGTTTTGTTATAGGTTTTATAGGGCTATTGGTTGCCGGTTTAGTTTTTCTGCTTAGATTGGGATTACAAATATAACGTACTCTTGGAGGTACAATGACAGACTACGAACCCTTAGGGAAATATCGCATTTTGAATGAGCTGGGTAGTGGCGGCTTTGCCACCGTTTACCGTGCCGTAGATACTACGCTTGACCGCGAAGTGGCGCTCAAAGTGCTGGATCCGCTCTTGATGCGTGATGCCGTATGGGTGATGCGCTTTTACCGTGAGGCCAAAGCTATTGCGCGAATGAAACATGCCCATATCGTTACAATCTACGAAATTGGGGAACATGATCAACGGCTTTATATCGCTATGGAAATAGCAGAGCAAGGTAGCCTGGCAGACCATCTCGAAACTCATGGAGCATATTCTTGGGATCAAGCTTTGCATGTATTGCGTCCCATTTGTGCGGCGCTCGATTATGCGCATGGCGAAAGGATTATCCACCGCGATCTCAAACCGGCTAATATTTTGCTCGCTGCCAATACAACTGCGCTCTTGAGCGATTTTGGCTTTGCGCGATTGCTGACCGATAACACTTTTAGCATTAGCGTGAGTGGCCTTAGCATGAGCGGCGGTATCGTAGGTACGCCATACTACCTTGCGCCCGAATTGTGGGATGATGATGGAGAACCAAGTGTGCAGTCGGATATTTACGCATTGAGTTGCATTGTTTATGAAATGCTGATGGGTGCAGTATTGTTTAGGGGTAGCAAGCCTACTGTTGTGATGCGCCGCCATGTCATAGATGGCCCCAAGTTGCCAGAATCCTGGCCTGAGGGCATTCCACAGGGATTGACAAACGTGTTGGCGCATGGACTCTCTCGATATCCCAGAGAGCGTTATTCGAGCGTCCATGCTATGTTGCAAGATTTGGAGGATATATCTCATCCTATACCTCAGATCATTCAAGAGCCTTTGATTGATCAAGAGGTTTCGTCTGAGTATTCAGAAAAAGCGCCAGAGGAAATCGTACTCGTTGATGAAATTCCCGCTGATATTCCAGCCGATTCTTCTGATAATACTTCACCCATTAGAAGCTCTGTGCGCAAGTTCAGCTCTCTTCCCAGATGGGGGTACATTGCAGGTGTCTTAATTTTGATTGTGTTGAGCATTTTAAGTGTCGGACTTTTCAATCCCTGGGGTTCAAATGCAAGCATCAACATAGGCTTGGCTCCTTATAGCGTTGTTCAAGAGCGTGATGGGAGCATTTTGTTAACCTCGACACAGGATGGCAGGCGTGAGATTTATCGTTTGATGCCGGATGGTGAGTTAGTACGGGTAACGCGAAGCCCAGAGTCTGCTGAGAGCTGGGGGGCAGTGACAACCGCAACTGGAGACATTCTTTTTACTTCAACACGAGAGGCCAATAGACGTGAGATCTATCGTCTAGAGCGTGATGGAGCCATTGTTCGAGTTACTTGGTCCGGCACGGGTGCAAGTTGGGGGGCGATGCCTGAATTAGATGGTAGTATATTATTCACTTCGACCCGTGAGGATAATCGTCGGGAGGTCTATCGTCTGTACACGAATGGAGAAGTTGTACGTGTTACTCATACGCCAAACAATGGGGAGAGTTGGGGTGCTGTCCCAGAACCAGGCGGCTCCATTCTCTTTACTTCTAGACGTGACGCAACTCGGGATTGGGAAATTTATCGCTTAACAACTGATGGACAGATAGTGCAAGTTACAGATGCCCCAGGTTTCCGTGGAAGTTGGAGTGCATACCCGGAGCAAAATGGAAGTGTCTTGTTCGTTTCCGATCGTAATGGACATCGAGAGATTTATCGTCTACTAAACAATGGGGAAATTGTACAAGTTACATCTACCCCTCGACCGGGGGAAAGCTGGCATGCTGCACTTGCCCGTGATGGGTCTTTACTATTTACCTCCGATAGGATACTCCCGTCAAAGCAAGAGGGAACACAGAATGTTTATCGGTTGGGCAATGATGGTACATTGACCGCTTTGACTACTGGAAGTGCTAATTATGCTTTATTTGATACTCTGACTACGAGTCACGAACGCTGATAGTCCCTGAATACCTGGAGATACCATGACCGATGATAAACGGTTAGGCAAATACGAAATCCTCTCGGAGTTAGGCCGTGGCGCTTTTGCGACGGTCCACCTGGCGCGCGACACAGTGCTCCAGCGCGAGGTGGCGCTGAAGGTGCTGCACCCGCCGCTGCTGGCCGATCCCGACTTCGTGCAGCGCTTCGAGAACGACGCCCGCGCGGCGGCGCAGCTCGACCATCCCCACATCGTCACGGTGCATGATCTGGGCCAGGCCGAGGGGCGGCTCTTCATCGCCATGCAGTATCTGCCCGGCGGCTCGCTGACGGAGCGGCTGGCCGCGTCCGGCCCGCTGCCCTTCGCCGAGGCGGTGCGCGTGACGGCCCAGATCGCCGCCGCCCTGGATTACGCCCACGGCCTGGGCTTCATCCACCGCGACGTGAAGCCCAGCAACATCCTCTTCAACGCGCGCGGCGAGGCCGTGCTCGGCGATTTCGGCCTGGTCGCCGCGGTGGAGAGCTCCGTGATCGCCCGCTCCTCCACTGGCGGGACGGTGGGGACACCGGCCTACATCCCGCCGGAGCTCTGGGAGAACCAGCCCGCCGCGCCTGCCACCGATGTCTACGCACTGGCCTGCGTGCTCTACGAGGCCGTGACGGGCGAGGCGCTCTTCAAGGGCGATACCTCCCCGGCGGTGATGCTGAGCCACTTCCGCCCGCCGCAGTTCCCGGCGACGTGGCCTGAGGGCGCGCCGCCAGAACTTGAGGCCCTGCTGTGCCGGGCGCTGGCGCAAAATCCCGCCGAACGCCTGCCCACGCCGGGCGATTTCGCTGCCGAGTTGCAGGACATAGCTGTGCGCGCCGCCGACCCGCTGGCCGCGCCTTATGCCGCCTTGCAAGCGGCGGTGGATGCGGAGGACTGGCCCGAGGCGTTGCGTTTGGCCGCCGAGATCCGCGCCCAGGCCCCGGATTACCGGGACGTGGCGGCCCTGGCCTACCAGGCCGCCGAGGCCCAGGCGCGCGCGGAGTGCCACCACTGGGCCGCGCAGTGGAAAACGCAGACATTGGCCGCAGCCAAAGCCGGGGATCTGCGCGCGGCCCGCGCCGCCGCGCAGAAATGGATGGAGATGGCCCCAGAGAGCGCCGAGGCGCAAGCGGCGCTGGCGCGCATTGAAGAACGGCTGCGCGCTGCGGCGGAGATTACTGGCCCAGAGGTTCGTAGGGGTGACTTCAGTCGTTTTCCCAAGTGGTTGTGGGGCGTGTTGGCCGTAGTGGGACTGGCCCTGGTGGTGGGCACGGGGGCGCTTTTGAATGCCCTATTGGGCAGTCCGGCGCCGCCTCCGACCGCGACGCCCACGCTTACCCTGACGCCCCCGGCGACCGCGACAGCTACAGCAACCCCGAAGCCCTCACCAACCTGGACGCCTTCACCTACGCCTACGCCCATTCCCACTCCCACGCCGCGCCTGCCAACTCTGGGCGATACCTGGACGCGCTCCACCGATGGCATGGTGCTGGTCTACGTCCCGGCGGGGGAGTTCACGATGGGGAGCACCGAGGCGCAAATAGCCGCCGCCGTGGCGCTGTGTGTGAATGCTGGCGCTACCCAAGAAAATTGCGAGACCTGGATTGGCCGTGAAGCGCCAGCGCATCCGGTTTATCTGGATGCGTTCTGGCTGGATCGCATGGAGGTGACGAACGCGCAGTACGCCGGCTGTGTGGCGGCGGGCGCGTGTGAGGCTTTGTATTATGCGGATGACAGCCGCTATAATGGCGCTAGTTATCCGGTGGTGGGTGTTTCGTGGCATGATGCGGTAGCCTATTGCGAGTGGGCCGGGGGGCGATTGCCGACGGAGGCGGAGTGGGAGTATGCAGCGCGGGGGCCGGAAGGACGGATTTATCCGTGGGGAGATGCGTGGGAGAGGGGGTTGGCGAATTGTGCTGAAAGTCTGTGTGCGGATGGGTATGAGCGCACCGCGCCGGTGGGGAGTTTTCCGGCGGGGGCGAGTTGGGTAGGGGCGTTAGATCTGGCGGGGAACGTGTGGGAATGGGTGGCGGATTGGTATGGGGAGTATCCTTCAGGGCGGCAGGTAAATCCCACAGGGCCGACCAGTGGGCAGCTTCGTGTTTTGCGCGGGGGCTCTTGGAGGAGCGTCAATGGGAGGTACCTGCGTGGTGCGTATCGCCTCAGGTACGAGCCGGCGAATACCGTTAACTATGTGGGTTTCCGTTGTGTGCTCTCGCCCCAGGATTAGCACATTGTCCACTGTCCATTGGTTCACTGTCCTGGGGGGAGTCCAGAGGGGGGCGTGCCCCCCTCTGGCGACCGCCATTTCGCGTAGCTAAAGGCAGGCAGCAAGATGAAAACTTACAAAAATCTCTACTCGCAAATTTACGATTTCGAAAATTTGCGCAGCGCGTTTTGCAAAGCGCGGCGCGGCAAGCGCCAAAGACCCGAAGTGGCGGCCTTTGAATATCACCTGGAGGAAGAACTCTGGCGCTTGCACGGCGCGTTGCGGGATAAGACGTACACACCGGGTCCGTACCGGCACTTCTATATCATTGAGCGCAAGAAACGCAAGATCTCCGCTGCGCCATTTCGGGATCGCGTCGTGCATCACGCACTTTGTGCGATTATTGAGCCATTATTCGAACGGCGTTTCATCTATGACTCCTATGCCTGCCGCAAAGAAAAAGGCGTGCATCGCGCTGCGGATCGAGCGCAGGTTTTTGCCCGGCAAAATGCCTATGTCTTCAAAGGGGATGTGCGGCAATTTTTCCCTAGCGTTGATCATGCGCTACTACGAGAACGGTTGGCGCGGTTAATTGGCGATCCCGATGTTTTATGGTTGTGTGACCGTATTCTTGCTACTGGTGCAGGTGTTTTGGAAAGTGAATATGAGATGCAATGGTTCCCCAATGATGATTTATGGGCGGTTGCGCGGGCCAGGGGGTTACCCATTGGCAATCAGACCTCACAGTTCTGGGGTAATGTGTATCTGGACAGCCTCGATCAATTCATCAAACGTACTTTGAAATGTCGCGGTTATGTGCGTTACGCCGATGATATTCTCCTGTTTCATCCCGATAAGCGTATTTTGCATCAGTGGCGGCAAGCCATAGATGAACATTTAGCCACCTTACGGCTTGTATTGCATCCGCGTAAAGCGATTGTTTCTCCTACTCGTGATGGGTTTGATTTTGTGGGATATCGTATCTTCCCCACCCATCGTCGCTTGCGCAAGGATAATGTGCGCGCCTTTGCCAGGCGGTTGCGCGGGATGCGCCACGCCTACTGGCGCGGGGAGCTAACTTTGAAAGATATCCAACCCCGGGTAAAATCCTGGGTGGCGCATGCTAAGCACGCAGATACCTATCGTTTGCGCCAACGATTGTTTGCGGAGGTGGTTTTCTGATGGCGCGGATGACTGAGTATCCTATTTTTCCCAAAACTTACGATTTGCTGCGGTGGATCATTGAGCGCTCCGTGGATTTTCCCAAGAGCCAGCGTTTTGTTATGGCGAAACGTTTACAGGATACGGTTTTGGATGTGCATGAATTGCTGATAGCAGCGCGTAAAGCCCCACTCGCTCAGCGCCGTGAGCTATTGTTGCAGGCAGATGTACGGCTGGAGACATTGCGCTTACACTTGCGTTTGTGTCATGAACTCAAATTACTTGCGCCCAAACAATACACCTTTGCCTCGCAACAAGTTGTGGAAATTGGGAAACTATTGGGGAATTGGCGCAAGAAAACTGATGGTAGCAACACGGGCTAACACTAGCCCTGCGTTGTGGGGGCCGGGCCAGTCGTTTTGCGCGGGGGCTCTTGGAGGAACAACAATGAGAGGAACCTGCGTGGTGCGAATCGCAACAGGAACGAGCCGACGAATACCAATAACAATGTGGGTTTCCGTTGTGTGCTCTCGCCCCAGTACTTCCCGATCGGAATGCAGCGCGCGCACGCGGGCGTTGCCGGAATGCGGGGAATCCAGGCCCGGCTCCCGGTCGGTGTTGGTCTTGGCAACACCGGTCAAAGAAGCGCGGACGCTTGTTCCGCACCCCCTGCCCTTTGTGGTAGGCGCTGATACGCTGTCGAAGCTCAGGGCAGGGGAGTTTCTAATCATGTAATGGAGCTGTTTCATATGAGTGAGTAGCAACGTCAAAAATGAAACGCGATCACTATAATATTCTAAATATCATATGTGTTTTTCAACTTGTAAAGCGAAGGAGGTGTTCTAATGAATAACCCAGAGGTACAAAGCCTTAAGCGGATGCTCACGCTGCCCGACCTTTCCGGCGGGCTGACCAAGACCCTGGCCGTCCCCGATGGCTGCCAG
>Ga0209614_1002381_pt1 | contig 12490 bp, 12 predicted proteins | sample BlaSprsedimmetaG_FD_185484 | JGI IMG/M metagenome (GOLD analysis project Ga0209614, IMG submission 185484) | Hot spring sediment bacterial and archeal communities from California, USA to study Microbial Dark Matter (Phase II) - Blank Spring... ... | reverse complement strand
ATATCAGGTCGCGCCGCTCCTTATTGACAAAAAGTCAAGAAAAATATGCAGTTACTGGTTCTTTTTTTCTCATATATTTACATAAACTGTATGCAATTTCCTAACCGGAAATTGCTGAGGTCAGGCAGGATATTTTAAATTCAAGTTGCCCAACGGTGAATTCGTCGAAATCAAAGACCGGCTTTTGAACCGCCGGCGATGCCGGTTCTTTTGTCTTCAAGGTTCCCGACCGGGCGCTTGCCTTCCAGTTGATGTATTTCATCGGATCACCTTCGACATAGTCTCTGATCGAGAGAATGTCGGCATCGAATCCCCGGGTATGAACTGTCTGTTCGCCTTGTGATCGATGTTCATTGTCAAGAGATATCCAGTCGGAACATTTTGCCGGTCGAGGGAGGACGAGAAACCTGCTCTTTCTGCTGAGCATCTTGTACCGAATGAAGAAATTGAAGGGGAACACCGATGCGATGAAAACGTCATTGATATCCCGAAAGCCCCTTTCATCGAATGTCATGGTGATACTTTGCGATGTTCTACCGCGACGTTCCGTGTAGGGGAAGAGGATGGTGTTCCCGTTTACGGTTACTCTGATCAGAAAGGCGGGAAGAAAAGAACGGTGATTCAAAAGAGTTACCGTGAGTGGAAACTCGGTGCGGGCATATATTTCATCGGGACTTTTCAATTCGACGTCGATGCGGCTCAGGTTTCGCTTTCCGAGGATGCCGGAGATAATGAGAAAGCTGAGAAATCCCGCCTCAATGATATAGATGAGATTGTTTCCCGTATTGACCGCGGAGACGCCAAGAAACAGGGTTATGACAAGATAAAGCCATCCTGCTTTGGTAAATCGGATTACGCCGGGGTAGGCACTTCTTCGATGATCGATCTGATAAGCTCCTTCTTATTGATTGTGTCGTACTCTTCTCTGAGAATGATACGGTGGGGGATGCTGTACTCCGCCAGTTCCCTGATGTCTTCCGGGATGACAAAGTCCCGTCCGCTGAAATAGGCGCTGGTTTTTGCAGATTCGGTAATAGCAATGGCTCCCCGCGTGGATATGCCCGCACAGATATAACGGTGTTTTCGCGTCGCATCCACGATTGCCATAATGTATTCAAGGATTTTTTCTGATACGTAGACGCCGGTTCTGATTTCGTCGTGGATTCTGATGACATCGCTTCGTGTCATTATAGGATCAAAATGTTCCGGTTCGGTCAGCTTGCTTTCCCTCCGGAGGATCTGTTTTTCTTCTTCGCTGCCGGGATAGCCGATGCTGATTTTCATCATGAACCGGTCCATCTGCGATTCTGGAAGGGGGAAGGTTCCGAACTGTTCCATGGGATTCTGGGTTGCGATAACGAAAAACGGCTGTGGATGGAGGTAGGTCTTGCCTTCGATGGTTGTCTGCTTTTCTCCCATAGCCTCGAGGAGGGCGCTCTGAGTTTTCGGTGTCGCCCTGTTGATCTCGTCGACCAGAACGATGTTGTTGAAAACAGGGCCGGGATGAAACTCAAATTCTCCGGAGTTTTTATTGTATATGGACAGCCCTGTTATATCACTCGGCAGGAGGTCGCTGGTACATTGAATTCTGCCGAAGCTGAGCCCCAGTACCCTGGCGATGGCAAGTGCAAGTGTCGTCTTGCCGAGACCGGGGATATCCTCGATAAGGAGATGTCCTTTTGAACAGCAGGTAATCAGTGCAAGCTTCAATGCTGTGTCCTTGCCGTAAAGATACTGTGAAAGGTAGGTAAAGATCCCCTTGATATGAGAGAGTTCGATTGTCATGGTTTCGCCAGGCTTTCCTGAATTATAATGATTTATTATACCTGCAATTATCATCTATCGACAGCAAAAAAATGTCGGGAATTCAATGATCCCGACCGGCGATCCTGTATCATGACTGCCCGCAATGGAGGGGGGTGAAATTACCAATATAAAGAGATACCATGAACAGTCTGAAGACGGCATCGTCGATGGTGTAACAGGAGGTTCCTCATGGCGCTGTATCTTGTTCCGTACGGCACAAGCCTGTCGAAGGAAGTAGATCCCGATCGCCGTTGTCTGATGAAGGCATGATAACGGTCCAAAGCATTGCTCAGGTGGCGGCAGGGTGCAATGTTTCAGTATTGCTCATCGAGCACAGCGGCAAAACAAGGGCGAGGCAGACGGTGGAAATCATGGTATCCCGGTTGACTACCGACGGCGGTGTTGTCCGATCGAACGGCCTGGGTACGAATGATGACGTGATTGCTTTGGCTGAATGCTGTGCCGACTTGGACAATGTGATGCTCGCAGGACACCTGCCGTTTATGGAACGGCTCGTTTCATGCGTGATCACAAGGCGGCCGGATCTGACGGTTGTTTTTAAGGGGGTATTGTCTTTATCGTGAAAGATCAGCGGAGCGGATCGTGGTGCATTACGTGGGCTCTCGTGCCGAAGATCGGATAAATCAGATTTTCTGAAAGATATACCCACATCCCTTGAATGGGACGAGATTGTCGGCACGGAGAGGCAGTTGTTCGTGGCTGCCGATGACGAGGAATCCGTCCGTGGCAAGACAGCCGAGAATGTTGCGTAAGACAGGTTCCTGAATCTCCCGGCGATAATACGTGAGAAGATTATTTCGTAGAAAAATGAGATTGAATCGGCCCTCAGGAGGAGGCTGACGAACGAAATCGTGGATTTCCCAGTGAATGTCTGTTTTCAGGCGACTGTCGATTGCGAGGGACGTACTGTTTTCCACCTTGTAAAAACATGTTCCCCGGATATGGGATGTCACCCCCTTCAGCATCGGTTGATCGTAGATTCCCCGCTTAGCCCGTTCGATGTATGACGGATTCGCGTCGGTGGCCCGGAGGCAGAGGCGGGGGAGGCACTCTGTCGTTGATTCAAACTGTGACCACAGAATCTTGAAGCTGTAGACCTCCTGGCCGAGGGCGCATCCGGCAGACCAGACATTGATTTCATGATTCCCCATTTTGATATGGTGGGGAATGATGCTATCATTCATAATTGACCATAGCCGTCTATCACGAAAAAAATGACTGATGGAAACGGTCATCAAACGTTCACATTCCCTCCGGGCTTCGATGCTGTTTTCAAGAACCTTCAGGTAGTCGGAAACGGTACGGCACCCAAGCCGCTGAATGTGCCGGGCCAGCCGTTTTGTGACACCTTTTCGCACTTTGCGGTATCCCCGCCGGGAACGGTGCAGGCTGTCAAGAATCGTGTAAAACTGATAATCATCCATAGGGGTATACCATGGAACATCCTGTCCACATCGGGACATCAGGATGGAATTATGATCACTGGAAAGCCATTTTTTATCCTGAAAACCACCCGAAAACGAAGTGGCTGGACTTTTATGCTGGCCTGTTCGATACCGTTGAGGTCAATGCCACCTTCTACCGTCTTCCCAAGCCGAGTACGTTTGAAAACTGGCGTTTCAGGACGCCGGAGACATTTATCTGGTCCGTCAAGGCCAGTCGATACATTACGCACATTCTGAGATTAAACAATCCTGCCGACGCGCTCAAGCGATTTTTTGATGGTGTGGGCCACTTGAGGGAAAAGTGCGGTCCTATTCTCTTTCAGTTACCGCCCAGTCTTTCCTTTGATATCCGGATTGCTGATCGGTTTTTTCAATGCGTCCGAAATTATGCATGTCGATCCGTTCTGGAGGTGCGTCATCCCACCTGGCTTGATGAAAAGGCAATGGCGTTGATGTCACAGCACAACTGTGCGTTCTGTGTTTCCGATACTGCGGGCCGGTATCCTTACAGCGAGAAGCAAACTGCATCGTTTATGTATGTCCGACTTCATGGTTCCCGGAAGCTCTATGAGTCTGACTATAAGGAAGAGGAACTGCAAACATGGGCGGAAAAGATCAGATCATGGAGGTGCGAAACCTATGTCTATTTTGATAATGACGCATACGGGTATGCCGCGGCAAACGCAAAGAGATTGAAAGAAATTATGTACGGTCGGTAATCAAAAAGCGCATGACTCGTACGGGCAATCCTCTAAAGCATACGTGTGAAGGGCGGGGCATAGGATGCAGAGGGAGGAAGAAGAAATCAAGGTTTCAGGATGCAGGTTTTCTGTTTCGCATAATCATCTTTCATACTACCACATATCCGCACGCCGCGGGATTCATTTACTATATCCGCTGGTGATTGCCGTGATAAAGGCCGAGGAGGTAGGGCTTTTGACAGAGAAACGCCATTGCCTGATTCCTCACCTCAGCTTCTGCAAAGTTTATGGAGTAACGGAATGTTTCATAATCGAAGGTAATGCTTCGGGCAAAGTAAAGCGGTTTCAGGGCATTGATTATATCTTTTTTTTCATCTTCGGTGGCCTCGTCGAAGAGGTAAAAGAGGCTGTACACGATGTGTGACCAGAGGAGGATATCCACGTCGTAATAATCCATGGACTGCATGTGATCGATCCTCGCAAAAGCGTACGGGTTCAGATACCGTTTCACCAGGGATTGATAACGCTGGTACTCATCGCGGCAGTCGCTTTTGAGTTTTACTATATCGATGGAGAGCGTCTGCGGTTCCGTCATTTTTTCGAGACCGTATTGTTCAACCGCTTGAACCTGATGCTTCCAGATAACGTCTGATGATTTATCAATATATTCCTCCAGCCATTTGTTCCGGTTCCGATGCAGCGTGGAGAAAAGCGTATAGACGACCTCTTCAAACATTTGTCCCAGCTTTGGCGCGCTTGCATTATGGACTTTTGAGCCCATTCCGGCCTGGCATATCTTGAAATTACCGAAGAGAGCGTTCAATGACATGAAAATATCGATACCGTATTGCCTCGTCATATCGTCCCATTTCTGTTCGAGCCAGTATGAACAGAGCTTTCGGGAGAAGGCGAAGTCTCCTCCGATGGGCTGACGGACATCCAGACCGGCCAAAGAATAGACAAAGGGATAACAGAGATGATTGGTGATGGTGCCGTCAAATTGATGCCGTGAATAGAGGGGTGTCACAAAGTCCTGTCCGTCTCGTATAGGATATCCCAGATATGATATCCACTCGGGCGTTATGGAGCGGAGGTCCGCATCGACGACAATGACAATTGCAGCCCCTGCCTCTTTACAGAAATGAAACAGGTTCCAGAAGTTGTTTCCCTTGCCTTTTACGCCCTCTGGAGTGGAAATGTAGTGTTTATCGATGCCGACCGGAATATCTGCGGCGAAAAATGCTCCCCGTGTATCGTCGGGACTGCAGTTGTCGACGTTGACAATGATATTCCGTGTGTCGGGGAAGTACTGTGCCAGTCCCTGACCTGCGACGCTGGTAACGTATGCGATGGTTGCAGCTTCATTATAGGACGGTATCCCGACGACGACATCATATTGTTTCGATTTCATATGTTCCCCCTCTGTGCGTTCATCATTATCTTGATTGATGTTCTACATTATGTGCTATCGGTAAAATTCGTAGCGACATTAAATGGTTGCCGTCAGGTAGATTCCACGCACCGGTTTCATGCCGTCCCTTCGGAAATCGTTTTATTGAGTTGAGCGAGAATGTCTTTCGATTTGCTCGGTCGGAAAATAGCAATAAAGTCGCACGTGGGACAGGCAAGCATATTGTCGGATCCCGGGGGAAAGACATTCAGCTCCATCTTACAGGAGGGACAGTACGGTTTTTCATGAAATCCTCCCGACGGATCACGCTTCCACAGGACCCCTTTCGCCCTGACAAAAATGTCCCCTGGTCCCTCCTGTGCCTGTCGCCGATGATTTTCTAGGTCCGATATCGGCAGGTTTTGACCTTCCGGTGATGGGGTGTTTCCCCCGTCACGACATTTCGGTCGTTTTAGACGATCTTTCCGCTGCTCCGGAGCAACCGGAGGTAACGGGAAATCTTTCATTAGATCCGAAAGCCATCCCATAATATACACTTCCTCTGAAAGCATACCGGTGATAAAATGATTTCATCTGTATAATTATCATTGTGGATTTAACATTTAAATATTTTCATTCCTTCAAAATGAAACATAAAACAAGCCCAGAAGAAGGATGTGAATCCGGGGACGCTACCGCCCGGTTCTGAAGAGTGTTTTCAGAGTTTCACTCTTTGATTCGGCATGAGAGCCGGTTTTCCAGAATAAACGAATCGAATCCCATACCCAGAGTGCCTGAACAATGGTGAGTTTTTCAAGTTTGTCAATGAGGCGTTCTATTTCGATGACGGCACCCACCCCCAGTTTTTCGTATTTCTCAACTTCTTCAACATCCCAGGCAAGGAAGGACGGCCATGATTTCAGTCGTTGTATATCCATGGAGGTGCTCCTGAAAACATCGCACAGGTGAGACGCTTCGTCGATGCTGAAGTACCCTCTCATTTCCTCGCCTACAAAGTAGAGGAGGGCATAATATTGCTCGAGGTCGTGGCGTATGGTTGCCGACATATCACCTCCTCTGTCGTCGATTCTTTTTCGAATCGTTTCGGTAAGCGTTATGTCATGATTCATATGAAGCCCCCATCATGTCTGATTTTTTCATCATGTATTCCCGGTTTATGATAAAGCATACCACAGGGGTGTCTCTATCCAAAATGATTTGACGGCATTGAACAATTTTCGTACAGTTTAGATGAATGTTTTCAATGCAACAAGTCGACACCGCAAGTCAACGGCAGGAGATGGGAAGTGGAGGATGTGGAGCGTGGTAAGTGCGGAGTGACTAGTCGGGATAAAAGAAGATGGCGTGTTGGGATGGAAACGTATAATGATATGGAAAGAATGGGGATCCAATCATCATGCAGATTCTCTTGAATACGTTGAAGGACAACAAATCGGCGTCTGTCCTGATTTCGGTTGATGATATTGTTGCTTTTCATCGGAGTCTGCCTGGGTATAGGCCGACGCCGCTTGTCTCGCTTGAATCGACGGCAAGGAAGCTTGGCATCGGCCGTTTCCTGGTCAAGGATGAAGGACAACGGTTCGGACTCAAGGCGTTTAAGGTGTTGGGGGCATCGTATGCTGTGTTTCGGATGCTCCGGCGGCGGTGTGGGGGGAATCTTGCGCCGGAAACTTTTCTCGGTGAGGAAGGATGTCGTTTGGCACGAGACATGGTATTTACCTGCTCGACAGACGGCAATCACGGACGAGCGGTTGCGTGGATGGCTCGGCTGCTTGGAACAACGGCAGTCATTTTCATGCCGAGGGGCAGCGTTACTGCACGCATACGTGCCATAGAATCGGAGGGAGCCCGGGTGGTTATTGTCACCGGGGGATACGACGAGGCTGTCCGATGCGCGGCCGTGGAAGGACGAAAAGAAAATCATTTCGTTATCGCCGACACAAGCTATCCCGGATATACGGAAATACCTCGATATATTCAGGAGGGTTACATGACCATGTTCCGCGAATGCGAGAACCAGTTGAAAGAACGGGGGGAGCAGAAACCTGCGCTTGTGTTACTGCAGGCCGGCGTCGGTGCTTTTGCCTCGGCAGCCGCCATGTTTTATCCATTGTCGGCAAGGGGACCGCGACTGGTTTCCGTCGAACCCTATGCTGCAAACTGCCTCTTCCATTCTATTGAAATTGGTGACGGAAACCCCCACTCCACCGGGTCGACGGAGCAGACCATCATGGCCGGTTTGAATTGTGAGACGCCTTCGGGTTCGGCATGGCCGCTCGTACGAGACCGGTTTGATGCATTTATATCAATCGAAGATCATTATGCCGAGGAGGCAATGAGAGAACTGGTAGGTGAAGGTGTCGTTGCCGGTGAATCAGGCGCCGCAGGACTGGCGGCGTTGATTGCCTTGAAAAAGGAATACCCTGGTTTTCTCAATGATGTTCTTGGTGTCGGTAATGAGGATTGCGTCATGATCATTAATACCGAGGCGGATACCGACCCGGAGGCATACCGGAAAATAGTCGGGAAAAAGGCTGAGGCCGTCAGTTGTCCTGCCTGATAAGAGACTGTTGAGATTTGAAAAATGAAAAGCCCTGTCGACCGCTGGGAGTTTACGCGCTGCGCCTTCCATGACATGGGGGAGCAGATGCCAGAAGAGAATATCGGCTTCACCGACATCGACTTTCCGGAAATTTCTGCAACGCGCGGCTATTCCCTGTTTCCCGATCGTGCGGAGCCTTGCCGGATGTAGGCCGGAGGATCGACTTCATAGCCGACCGAGTGAACTCCGGATGGTTTGCGTGCCGCACGCACTACACGATCGCCGCCGCCGATATCGATGAGAAGTTCATCATGTTTCATGGGGACTGCGTCGGGAAAGGTGCGACCACGAATGGAGGCCGGGGGTGCAACATGGCTCTGCGGGTGATTGCGAAAACCGACAAAATTGACAAGACGAAACTACCTTTACGATAAAGAGACGCCTGATTATCGCAAGAGCCCCACGACCCGGTTCGACATGACATCCTCCTCTGAGTCTTCCGCCCAACCTTAATATCTTTGTCAAAAGGTATCTTACCCCAACTAGATGCCGCCAAGTGAGGGAATGCAGTGTTACGGCATCGATACGGTTGGGAGATGATAAGGAAAAGTGCTGTTGTAAATAAGACGGCTGTCCTGCATCACAATGTCCGGATTGAAAAACCACGATGAAAGCATTGTAAATCGCTAGGATTCCTCAATGACACCCCGCACCTTTTGAGACAGATCCTGTATGTTGAAAGGCTTCTGAATGAAAGCACGACAGCCCCGTTCCATAATTTCCATGGCCTGACCGTTGAGGCTATATCCACTCGAAAGAATAGCTTTGACATGAGGATTGATTTTCTTTAAAATATCAAAGGTTTCGCCTCCGCTCATCCCGGGCATAATCATATCAACAATGACGAGTGATATTAATTCTTTGTTCGTCCTGTAAATAGTGATGGCTTCAGTACCGGTTCTGGCGGAAAGTACTGTGTAGCCCAGTTTTTCCAGGATTGCTCTGGCAACATCAATGATCATTTCTTCGTCGTCAATGAGAAGAATCGTTTCTCCCCCGGTAAGAATTTTTGTCGAGGACATGAAGTCATGCTGCAGTGCTTTTTCCGAAATTGGTAGGTAAATAGTAAATGTGGTTCCCCGACCCTTTTCGCTGTACACATTGATGATGCCGTTATGACCCTTGATAATGCCATATGCCGAAGCAAGTCCGAGACCGGTTCCCCGTCCCATTTCTTTTGTCGTGAAAAAAGGTTCAAAAATGCGATCCCTCGTTGTCTTGTCCATTCCGACTCCATTGTCCGTAATGGAAATTTTGATGTACACCCCCGGATTGGTGCCATGGGGCTTCACGTACTGTTCATCCAGTTTTACATTATCTGTTTCCAAATAGATGTTCCCCCCTCCCGGCATTGCCTGCCATGCGTTGACGTAAAGGTTGAAGAGGACCTGCTCGATCTGTCCACGGTCGAGGTCCACCGGCAATATGTTCTTCTCAAGCTTACGGTGAATTTTAATTTCTTTCTTGGTTCTTCCGAACATGATGGATGTCCTTTCAACGATATCATTCACATCGGTTGGTCTGATTTCGTATCGTCCTCCCCGGGCAAATCCCAGAAGTTGTCGCGTCAGATCCGCCCCGTTCCTTATCTGCGCTTCGATGTTTTTAAGCTTTGCATAGTTCGAATGGTGTGTTTCGGTTTCCAGGAGCATGAGGGACGCGTATCCCTGAATACCCATGAGCAGATTGTTGAAATCATGGGCGATTCCTCCGGCAAGGGTGCCGATGGCTTCCATCTTCTGGGCTTGGAGAAGTTTTGTTTCAAGATTTTTTTGGTCTGTTACATCAAAAATAACCCCGTCAACATAAAGAGGAGTTCCATCGGTATCACTGACGGATCGTCCGTATTCGCTGACATGACACAGAGAACCGTCTTTGCGGGTCAGTCGATACTCCACATGAAACGATTCATTATGTGATGCTGCATGCCGCACCGTTTCAATCACCCGGCTTCTGTCTCCGGGATGAATCAATCGGTCTATTGAACATACTCCGCCCCGCCGTAATTCTTCCTCGGTATAGCCTGTTATAGATGGCAGCATGGTATTAAAGAACTGCATTTTCATGTTACCCTGTATATGAACCCTGCAAACGATTGCAGGAATGTTTTCGGCGAGGGTTCGATATGATCGTTCGCTGCGTATCAATGTTTCTTCGGCTTTGACGCGTTCTGTGATATCCCGAACGAATGCAAAATTATATTCTCTGCCTTTGACAACGAGATAGTTTGCGTGAATCTCCACGGGGAAAACAGTGCCGTCCTTCTTACGGTAATGTGATGTAACCGACAACATGACATGTTCAGCCAGTCGTTTCCACTGATCCGGCCAGAGGTTCGCCTGATACTCCATATCGATTTCATGTATGGTCATGGACAACAGTTCGTCGCGGGAGTACCCGAGTAATCGACAGGCAGAGGTGTTAACATTGAAAATTCGTGAATCGGGCATAATCCAGAATATCGCATCCTCTGCGTGGTCAATAGAAAATTGGGTGAATCTGAGTGCTTCCTCCATATGCTTGCGTTGGGTAATATCCCTTATGATAATGACGATCTGTTTTCCTAAAATCGGAACACAGCGTGCCTCAAAAAAATGTACCGTTTCCTGTTCGTTGAATTCATATTCGATTCCGACAATCCTTTTTGTCGTTCTGGCTTCTTCAAGGGCATTGAGAAGTCTGTTTCTCACGTTGGGATGAGCAATGTCATCGATTCGTTTTCCGATAACGGGAGTTTTCCTTTGGAGAAACAAGAACTTATCCTGCACACCCGTCTTGTAATCAATGACGACATTTCCTTCATCGATCATGTAAAGAAGATCGGGAAGTGCCTGAAAGATCGCCTCTCTGTGGGCATTGAGCTGAATGAGTTCCTGAGAGCTGAGCTCGAGCGATCGCTCCAACATTTCACGATCAGTATCGAATTCACAGTAGGCATCACTGACCGCCTCTAGAAATGCCGCCAGTTCGCTTGGGACATCATCGGCGCTTCCGTAATATTTTTTCATCTGTCGACGGAGCAACGGGTGGATTTTCTGCATACTTATCTTTCCCCAAATGTTGTTACAGTCATTGTCTGGTTGTGCAGTTCGCTGCGAGACCCGAATCGGGACGGTGAAATCTCTCCGTATGAATAGAAGCCTGCCAGTACTGTCTGAGACCCCAGAACTTCACGAACCTCTTCTACTTCTTCCTCCACACGCTGTTTAAGAACCATTTTTCTACCGACACAGCTGATCAGGATTGCCAGATCGGGATTCCCGGAACCAACGGACTCACGGCTCATGTGAGCGGCGCGGCCCGCGCCGTCAATAAGGCGATTGATGTTGGCTTTCATAAACCAAGCGTATGCTCCTTCTGGGATATCACCGGCAAATATCATGCTGTCATCTTCTTCATTGATCGAGAGAATGGTCCTGACCAGATGTGTGTTTCCATCTTTGTGTCGTATGCTCAGGGGAAAAAGGAGCCCCGTGGCGGGCAGGCCACCGGCATGGCTACCCAGGTATCTTTTATAGATTTCCAAGGCGGATCTCCCGTCCAGTTCGTAGAGCGTATTATCTTTTGATCGGGTGACAAGACGTTCGGGACCGAAAGGGTCCCAGCCGCCCATCGAACCGTAACCGATATGGAGTCGTTCTCCGTATAGACCGAGAGCGGTAACGAGGTTAGTTTCCGGCGGTGCATCGCACATAACCAGGGTTTCGTGAAACCGGTTGCCATCTCCCGATAATCCACCCGTTACCGTAACATGTTTCGGTAACTGTTTTACCAGGCCCTCTACCAGGGCGCTGCCGTTTACCTTGAGCCCGTCCGACAGTACGAAAACATGCACCAACCCTTCCGGACTGAATGAACGGGCAATCTGTTCTCCGATCGGCATACTGTCTTCGATGTGTTCAATCTCTGCGCTGACGATGCTGATCCGTGAATGTTCAAAATGAATTGCCGTCGTTATCAGTGAACCGTCGAACACCTGAATGCCGCAGATTTCTCCGGCAGTTGAACAGCCGAAAACATGTGCGTGGGGATATCGTTCTCTGATGTCGTGATAAAGGCGTCGTTTCTTTAAGGAGACAGTGTTCCCAAAAACAAGAACCAGCTGAGCTGAATTATTCAATGTTGGTGGTGTCTGGAAATTCCAGCCGTTCACATCCGTCCATTGTGCTTGTTCAATCTTCATGACTTCATCCTCCGTGATTCAGTCTTCCGATATGCGCATGAAAGCATCCTGGATAAACTGTGAACACTTCCCGTTCGACAGCATCGGTTTACATAAGAATAATCAATACATCATGGATTTTTCGTTATATGTTTCTGCGTGGCGAGTCTTTTATGCAGAATTGTTTTATTCACAAAAAAGTTTCGGTAGTTAAATTTGACGTCCTCGCAAATAGTTACACAGCCAAATCATCATAAAAGTGCTAGCTGGCGTGAGGGCAAGTAACAAAAGGAAATATCAACCGCCGACAGGCGGCAAATCGCTCTTTTACAATGTCACAGG
>Ga0209614_1002380_pt1 | contig 12490 bp, 2 predicted proteins | sample BlaSprsedimmetaG_FD_185484 | JGI IMG/M metagenome (GOLD analysis project Ga0209614, IMG submission 185484) | Hot spring sediment bacterial and archeal communities from California, USA to study Microbial Dark Matter (Phase II) - Blank Spring... ... | reverse complement strand
TCGATCCGGATTTCCTTGGTCTGTCCCTTTTCCCAGACGGGAGAGCCTTCGATCACGACAGCCGTATCCCCGTTCACCGTAAAAACAAGCGTATCGCCCGCGACGGCGCCCTCATCGATGTCGGGGGTCAACGGATCATCCCCAGAAACCGCGAATGAAAACGCGCCGTTGGCGTCGACCAGGGTCTCTCCGCACAGGACGCCGTCCGGGTCGTATACCCGCAGGGTGTCGTCCTCGGAAAGTATGCCGGGCTGTATGCCCCAGAAACGGCACCAGAGAGAATCCGCGGCCTGGGCTGCGAAAGCCAGTACGATCTGTTTCGAGGCCATGTTCTCCCAGACCGGGTCTCCCTGGCGTACGACGGCATTCTTCCCGTTGATCGTGAATCGGAGCGTGTCGCCCTCGACGGCCCCTTCGTCTTCGGGCGAGGTCGGGTCATCCCCGAAAACATGGATAAGAAATCCGCCTTCTGGCGTGACCTGTGTCTTGCCGCACAGGACGCCGTCCGGATCAAAGACCCGGATGGTATCGCCCTCGACCAGTAAATCAGGCTGAAGCCCCCAGAAATCACACCAGAACGGGGTGACGACGATGCCGCCGTTAGAGAATGGGGACGGGGACGGCGCTACGGCCAGGGGTTTGCCCAGGGAATATCCCTCTGTCGGATAAATGAGCCGCTTCGTGCTGTCCATCTTGACCCAGTAGCCGCCTAAAGGCCTCAGATTTTTGAGATCGTTCAGGAAGTCCGGCCTGTTCCTGTCCCAGACTTTCGGTGCGCCCGATTCGAAACCGCTGACATAGGAATAGAGGGGATCGATGGACGCGAGCGCATGGGACAGGCGATCCGGGGACAACGGCAGATAGCCGATCAGATTCCATCCCGGATAGAGGAAAAGAGGCGTCTGCACATCGATCGCATTGCCTGAGACGCGCCAGGTTCTGGATGCGGTCTCTCCTGATTTGACCCAATAGCCGTGTATGCCGTCCATGATCTTGAGATCGTTCAGAAAGGCGGGACGCGCCTTATCCCAGCTCATCGGACCCTCGACCGCCCGGAATCCGAACGCATAATCGACCGACAGCGTCCCGAATACCTCGGGGACGCTGTTGGGAGACGGAGCGATACCCAGCGAAATCAGATTCCAGCCCGGGGCGATCGCGATATCGCGGGTCGCCGGATTCGTCCCCGGATCGACCGTGACCGTGCCGGTCTTGATGTGAGAAACGATCACTTCCTGGATGGCGTTGTTTCTCTGGACGTACAGCATCGCGTCTTCGAAAAGGATCGCGGTGGCGTAAGACGCCGGATTGGTGGGCACGCCGTGAACCAGAAAGGTGGCATACACCAGACGTCCCTCCGCAGGGACCAGCGGCGTATTCGCGGTAAACCCCGCGATCACAATCCGGTCTTCCCGGGGTGCCACGGTCGGTTCCCCCCAGTTCTGCGTCATGGTGCCCGTGCTTTTTGCATCGAGCGCGATCAGCACGGCCGGATCGAATTTCAGGGTGATCTGATATCCCAGGATGGAATCGGGGATACCCAATCCTTGAAGCGAGACCGGAATATCCACCTGGCTCCCCCGCGAGGCACGGATATCGGGAAGCAGGAGTTTGGCCACCGGATTTTGTGACAGTACGGTCTTTCCTGCATCATCCGCCGGTTCATTCGTGAGAGACAGCTCGACCGAACCGGTCTTCCCGGCCCCGTCGTTAAAATCGACGTGCAGGATTTCACCCGCCCGCCAGGCCGTGGGGAAATTTCCGACCTGTACCGTCCATGTCCCGCCGGAATAGCTGCATCCGAAAGAGGACTGGGTGAGTCTCTCGGCCGGCCTCGCCGTCACATAGGAGGAGAAGGTGACGGAGGCCGGCGTGGTCCCGTCCGCATACCGCAGCGTGCCGTAACCCAGATGGGGTGTACCTCCCTGCAGAGACATCGCGGAACAAATCAGCCCGCAGACCCATAATTTGAAGAGCTGTCTGATCATAAATCCTTCTGTCTATCGAATCAGATTGATTTTTCTCACAACCTGTGTTTCCGTCGTCTCGAGACGAATCACATAGACGCCGCTCGGCGCCGCCTGTCCCGAATCCGTCCGTCCGTCCCACGGCAGTTCATGCCGGCCCGCGGGCATCTCTCCCGCCTCGAGGATCCGGACGGCCTGTCCCACCGCGTTGAGGATCACCAGGCGCACCCGGTCGGTCCGGTGAAGGGCGAAGGGAATCGTGGTGCCCGGATTGAAGGGATTCGGGTAATTGGCATACAGCATCGGACGATCCGGCAGCGCCGGAGAAGAATCAGGATTCAGGGCGATGCGTTGTTCGGGGAACGCCGTATCATTCACATAGAGATTCAGGATTTGGACGGTCGCATCCGGCGGTATCCCTTCATGCCGGAATATCCATGCCGCCGTGACGGGATTGTCTCTCTCTTCTGCGCCGAACAGGCCCAGACGGATTTCACCCGGCCGGGGTGTATGGGACAACATCTGGAAACCGTCCAGGCCTTCGCCCTTTTCCGCGGAGAGGAACCGGATCCCGGAGGGATCATACACGATCCGCGCATCGGCGGAAAGGAAACCGCCGCCCGTCACGGTGAGGGTAACGCAAAGGGAATCATCCCACACCCGTGCGGATGACTTTACATGCCATCCGCCGGTCTTGGGAACAGACGGATCCCGCCATCCGGCGCTGACATCTCCGATCAGCCGCGCCCTGAACACATCGCAGCGCACCGTATCGCCGGGCGTGGTGAAGGACTGCCTGGAAGGCGTGAAAGTCCACGCACCCGTCAGGACGCCTGTCGGAGGGGAATAACCGACGGCGTACCGGGCGATCTGGATGGCGTCGCCCAGATCCGCCTTGCCGTCCTGATTCACGTCGGCCGCAATCTTCGATGCGGCATCCAGGAGGTTCAGCCCGACCGCGTGACGCGCCACGAGCGCCGCATCGTAAGACAGGATCGCATTCTCCGTCACATCCTCATTGGGGGTCTTCAGGGGACGGATGGAAAAATCCTCATCGAAGGGAATCTTCGTACTGGCGAACCGGCCCGCGGGGGATGTGGTATCGATCGGCACGCCGGACTCGACCCATTCGATGCGTACATTGGGCACGGGCCGGATGTCCTGCGCATCATAGAACACGTCGCCTGTGACATGGATGCGGTCCTGCCCGTAAACATGGAAAAAGAGCGTCCGGTTGATGGTGGAATGGACGGTGGCGCCGATCACCACGGCCCCCTCGGAAAGGATCCGGACGGATTTCGAAGCGATTCCGTTCGTCGTGAGGACGGGATTCTGGGAATCGGTGAAGACCGCATCCCCGCTGACGACTTCAAAGAAAACCGGTTGATTGTTGAGAAGCGACCCATATCCGTTTCGGACCCGGACGGTCAGGGGTTGCGGCAGGGTTTCGCCGGGACGGCCCCGCTGCCCGTCCCCCGCCGTCTTGTCGTACAGCATGGCGAGACCGCGCAGCGTGCCGAAGAAAGTTTTCGCCATCCGGCTGTAACCCGTGTCGTTCGGATGCAGGCCGTCTGCATTCAGCATCGTCTGCGGATCGATTGAATGATATTGATCCACGAACCGAAAGCTGTTCCGGGGGATGGCCGGTATCCTGTTGTTCTGAGCGTCGCTATAAATATTAACCACCGTATAGTAAAAACCGAGTGCAGGATTTCTTCCGTCATTAATGATGTCGATACGCGGGATCACGGCACAAACATAAATTTCCCTGAGAAAAGTTCCCCGTGTACCGTTCTTCCACTGGAGCAGATAGGCGATGAACTGCGCCAGCCGGCCGCCGACCCGCTGGGTATTGAAGGAAACCCCTCCATCGTCGGAATAGGGGCCGATATCATCGGTCCCGCCGATGTCGTTGCTCCCCAGATGAACGACCACGATATGCGGCTGATAGAGATTCATGCTCGGTGCCACGTCACGCGTGCCCGTACCACCCGGCCCCGTATAGAAAGCACCGATACTCTGACCCGGATAAAAATGACCCCTGATCGGGTCGTTGCCGCTGGGGCCGACCCACTCGTTCACATACCCGAGGGTCGACAGGGAATCGAGGAGGAGCTGTCGCCAGCCCGTCCCCGAGGTGCTGCCGGTTCCCAGGGTGATGGAATTGCCGATGACCAGGATCCGTGACTGTGCCGGCGTCATCCGAGAAAATCCGATTATAAGCAATAACAATGCAATCCGTCGCATACATTCAATGTATTAAACACCGTGAAAAAAATCCAGCATAATCATCCCGGATAAAGAAACGGAGTCCCGGTGTCGCGACACGCCGGGACCCCGTCGAACAGAATGACACACAGATGCGATCTTCAAGTACCGGCGGATCACCCCAAACTACCGGATGGATCCTTGCCACACCCCTTGCCGCTGACCGGCTTTCGGTTACGCGTCACCCTTTGACATGGTCTTCTTCCCGCGGATGGATCATTTCAGCTTGACCATCCGTTTCGTCAAAACCTTGGTCTCGCTCTGGAGACGGTAGATGTAAAGACCCGTCGAGGCTTCACCGCCCCACGTATTCCGGCCGTCCCACGTTGCGGTATAGTATCCCGGTTCATGTTCGTGATCCACGAGTGTGGCGACCCGCTGGCCCATGATATTGTAAATCATGATGGAAACCTGTTCGGTGTTCGGCACGTGATACCGGATCATCGTGACGGGATTGAACGGATTCGGATAGTTCTGGGTCAGGACGAATTGATCGGGCTTGGGTATCCGGACCGATATCGGGCCGTTCTCATTCCGGTTGCCCCGGACATCGATATCGATCAATTTGTAATGATAGACGGCGCCCACCCGGACGTCTTCGTCGGCGAACTCGTACGTGCCGTCCTTTCGGCTCGGGATCAACCGTTCGGTCACCGGTTCATAGGTGCCGTCCCTGAATGTGCTCCGTAACACCTCGAATCCCCTGTTGTCCGTCTCGCGGGATGTCTGCCAGTGAACATAAACCGTGTTTTTCCAGGGATCGAAACTCGCGAGGAATTCGGAAAGCTGAACCGAAGTGATGATATCCAGGTTCCAGCTGAAACGGGCGCCTTCCGCTTTCTTGCCGTCGCTGACGATGACCAGCACTGTCATGTGACCCCAGAAAAACCGGTCGATGTCGAGATCGAAGACCGGGGAATCGATCCCCTGACTGACGCCGTCCACCTTCCAGGTATAGTGGAGGGGATCGCCGTCCGGATCGACGGCGCCGACCCAGAACCGGATCACCTGACCGGATGTGATGGCGGTGTCGGCCCGGACCGGGAAGGTCTGGACGATCCGGGGATCCCGGTTGGTATCATATACCGTCACGCGGACGGAATCGGTGTCGAAACCGCCCCGTCCGTCGACCACGCGGATATGAAACGTATATTCCCCCTGCTGATCATAGTCCGGCGTCCATTGCAGGACGGCCGTGGTCGCCGACTGTTTCTTGACCTCGACGCCTCGCGGCGGGAACAGGTTGCCCAGCTCAAAAGTCAGGGGATCGCCGTCCGGATCGGGCAGGGAACGGATGGGAATGTTGAGCAGATCCCCCTCAAAAATCTCGTAACGGGGAGCGGTCAGGCTCATGTCCAGCTTCGGGAAATTGGGATTCGCCACCTGCCGGACGGCGAAGAGCACTTCCATCCCGGCCATCATGGCCTTGACGATCGATTCATCTCCCTGGCCGGCTCTGAACCGCATGGAGGCGACGCCGTGCGCATCGGACAAAACCGGACTGGAATCGAGCAATTCCCCGTCACCGGCGGCCATCGCCCAAACCACATTCCGGCCCGGCACGGGATTACCCAGATCGTCTTCGATCCGGACGTGAAGGGGACCGGGCAATGGATGTCCTTTGGTCGCGATCATATCGGCTGTCGATGCCGGGTACCGTGCAAGGCTGGTCGGTTCGGACGACAGTGCGTACAGGGTGAAGGGAAGCGGTGATCCCTTGAGCAGCCGTCCGATCGCATGAACCCGGACATCTCCTGCCGTGGGTCCGAGACGGACAAGCGCCTGGGCGATCCCTTCGCTGTTGCTGGTGGCGACGATCGAGGTGTTGCCCGCGAAATTCGCATCTCCGGACAGGATTTCGAACTGGACATCGATCCCCCTGACCGGATTGTTGTATTTGTCGGTCACGATCACACTGATGTCGATCGCGCCGTTGACGCCGCCGGACTGGCCGTTTCCGGACCGGTGCACGATACGGTCGGCCCGGCCCGGTCTGCTGGTCACCTCGAACAGGAATGGTCCGCCCGCCAGATTCGCGCTCGCGAGAATCTGGTTGACCACGCCGACCTGTTCATCGGCCCTGAAGAAGGCCACGGCCTCTCCCCAGGCATTGGTCCGCACGGGTTGTGCGGCGACCAACCGGCCTCCTCCCTGTTGCACTTCAAAGAGGATGGAAACATTTCCGACCGGATCCCCGACCTCGTCGATGACGGCCACCTTGAACGGCTCGGAAAGTACTTCGCCGGCCGGCCCTTCGAACACCTGTCCGGAGGCCGGCAGCATGGATATCGGAACACCCGGTTTGCCGGTGACATCGAAGGTAACCGGGCTCCCCAGGAGCGGAGAGGCATCCAGGGCCCGGGCGGAGGCCTCGACGACATTGTTGCCGGCTTCCGCACCGAGGATAAACCATACCGAGGCGATGCCGTTTGAATCGCTCATCACCGTCCGGGAACCCACAATTTGTCCGCCTCCGCTTTTGACCGTGAATGTCACGGGACCATAAGCTACGGGATTCCCGTTCGGATCGGAAACATAAACGGCGATCGAATCCCTGAGTACGGTGCCGGCATTGCCGACCAAAGGCCCTGCGTTGTGTTTTCGCATCTGGGCCGCATCGCTCGCCGTGAAAATCACCTCGGCCCGGTTTTGAAGCAGCTTGTCGTCCTCGATCACCCGGGCGGAAATCCGTTTCAATCCCGCCGAATAGGACAGCAGATAACCCTGCGTCTTGCCGTTCGCGTCGGTCGGATTGATCGGACTGTAGATATGATTCCGGTCGCCCCCCGTGACGGAGAGCTGAACCCGTTTGCCCGCCACCGGATTGTTGAATTTATCCACCAGTGTGATCTCGATGCGGCAGGTATCCTCTCCGGAGGACTGCCTGGGCGACTCGGCGGTAATCCGGGACTGGACTGCGCTGACCGAGTCGGCCACACCCGTCGCATAAAAAGTAATCGGGGAACCGGCGAGCGTGCTGGTTCCGTTCGAAGCGGCCGCATGGAGCCTGTTGTTCCTCACTCCGGCCACCGGCCCGAGGGTCCAGGTGACCTCGGCGATGCCGTTGGCGTTGTCGATCAGAACCGTTTTCGTCGTATCGGAACCGCCGCCTAATGTGCCCCCGCCCTGAATGACCGAGAAGACCACCTCTTCTCCCGCGACGCCGTTGCCCTGGCTGTCCATGACCTTGACGCGGACTTTCCGGGTGAGCGGCTTTCCCGCTGTCCCGGTAAACAGCGTGTCCTGGTTATCGGCCGCCATAGCCGAGGCGATCGAAGACTGCGCCGAAACACGGAAGTTGACCGGCGATCCGTCAAGCGGCACCACGCCGTTCGTGGCCCTGGCGGTGATGAGATTGTTGAACGGATTTTCGGGTGTCCCGGTCTTCGGCCCCACCTTGTAAAAGATCCCTGCGATTCCGTCCGAATTGGTGTACACCGTATATTCGGGAAATTCGGTTTCGCTGAAACGGCCGCCCCCCGACTCGATTTTGAAAAGCACGGGTTGATTGACGATCGGAATGCCGCCGGGTTCTTTCACCATCATGACCTGAAGCGGGGTCTCGAGGAATTCCTGAACCACACCGACCAGGCTGTCTCCCTGGACGTGCAACAACTTCGATGCTTCGGAGAAGTTTTGAATGGTGAACGGGGCGGGAGAACCCGTAATCGGGAAGAAACCGTTCGTGGCCTGGGCCTCGATGATGTTGTTGTAGATCCCGTGAATCGGCCCCGGAACCACGAGTGTCTCTGCATAACCCTCGTTGTTCGTCCGGACGATCAGGCTGTCGTTCCCGTTCGGAAATTTAAAGCCGTGCCCCTTGGCGACAAAGAGGACGGAAAGAGTCGCGGCCGGTGTGATGGGATAATTGTTCCAGGCCCTCACCCGGACCGTCCTGCGCGAAATCTCTGTCTGAACATCCGCGGCGACGATCTCCGGACCGGAACGCTGGAGAAAGGATGCGTAATTGTAGACCGAATCGATCAGTATCTTCGTCGAGAGACCGGCCGCCCGGGCCTCGACGTGGACCTCGCCCGCCTGTGTGCCGAGCCTGAGCGTGTCCATGGCGATCCCCTGGGCGTTGGTCATCTTGGGCTGTCTCGCCCCGGTCGAGGCCGATCCCTGGGTCACCACAAAGGTCATGGGCACGTCCTGCATGGGTTGCCCCAGGTCGTTCAGCACCCGCGCCCTGAGAATATTCGGATAGGTCTGATTGATGTAATGCTTGGTCGTGATTTTCTGAACCTGCGATTCGAGGGTATGAGCCAGTCCGCTGATCGCCGTGCCCGTGAATAGGACCGGTTCGAGCAGGCTGCCGACGATCGTGGCGCGTACCTGGTTGGGCGCGCTGCCGTATCCTAACTGGAGATAGGTCAGCGCCTGTCCGTTCGCGTCGGTCGTATCCCGCCTGGCGGTCAGGGTGCCGTCTCCCTGAATCAGATCGAAGTTGACGATCACCCCCGGCGTGAAATTGTCATACTGATCTTTCAGGGTCAGACGGAACGGTCTCGTGAGAAGTTCGCGCGCGGCCCCGGTCTGATTTTGATTTTCCACCGTCACGGACACCGGCATGTCCGCCACGCCTGTGACGGTAAATTCGGCCGTGACATCGGAGCCGAATGCCCGTGCGCGGACCCGGTTCGGGCCGGTCTTTTCTCCCAGTGTCAGAACCGTACCCGCGGTTCCGTCGCGGCCGGAGACCAGGATCTCCCGGTACTCCGTCCCCGAGGGCTGATAACTACCGTTTGTGGTCAGAAGGAATTTGTCGAGCGGCACGTTGTCGTGAAACTTGGTGACTTTCAGCGTATGGACGCCGCGGGTCAGCTGAATCGAGGTTGCAGGATTGTTTTCATGCCGGATCCTGCTCCAGGAAAAGGCCGTCGACGCATTGGGATAGGTTGTATTCCAGGTAAGCTGCGGATTGTTATCCACCTGAATCCCAACGGCGAATTGAAAAGGCTGGGTGACCCGGGGGGTGATGGCACGACCCCAGAGCCAATATTCGCCTTCCTGTTCCACATAGAAAGAATAACTCAGTTCGCCTGCACCCCCGCCCCCGGTTTCGGCCACCATATACTTGCCGCCCGATGCCGTGGGTTTGTCCGTCTTGACCACATAGGTCCCTTTGGGTTCGAGATCCCATTCGGCTTCGATCATGATGGGATCGATCATCGGATCCGGCGCCGTGACGGAGGCGTCCGCCGGCGTGGTCACCCAGAACCAGACCGGCGTGTTGGGAAGCGGATTGTTGTTGCCGTCCCGGATCAGGATTTTGAGGGAATCGGCCAAAGTCGTTCCCACCCTGGCCGTGGCCGGATAAGACAGGGTCTGAAGACTGCCCACCGTGGTCAGTTCCGAAGAGACATAAAACGAAGTCACGTTGTTATTGTCACCGCCCCCGAGCATGATGCCGGCATATTTCACCGCGGTGTTGTGTCGTTTCTGGGGATCATAGAGCGGCGCGTCCGTGGCGGGTTTGCCGTTGACCTGTACGTCGAATTTGATTCCGCTCGGGTCGAACCAGTCCATGATTACGGTCATGGTGTCGCCGCGTTGCGGAAAAACGACGTTCCCTCCCGCATCGCGCAGCGTGTAGGCCGTCTCCGCGATCTTGACATCCGGATCCACCCGGCCGAGCCGGATGTCATACAAATAAACCATCCGGGTGATCTGGGTCGGGGACCACTGCTGCTCACGGATCCAGAGCAGATATCCGTTCGCCACCGTGATATTGGAGTTGTCGAGCATGAGCGCCAGGCCGCCCATGCTGATGCCTGCCCTGGTGGCGTCCGCCCCCCAGACCATCTTCACGATCGAGGGATTCGTGCGTCCCGTATAAATCGCCACACGGCCCCAGCCCGGGGCCGGAACCCGCATGAGTTCCCCTTCTCCCGTTCCCGCCTGGTATGAAATCGTGTATTCGGAGGGATCGATATTCCAGTCGGGTCCGATCGTGCCGTCCGGCTCGGGCGGACGGTCGAAGGTTTCGACCGTGAAACCGGCGTCACCTGTACGTACCGTGACCTCGTTGGAGAGACGGCTCTTATTGCCCCAGCCGTCGATGGCCTGCATCCGGAAATAATAGCGCGTGCCCGGCACCAGGCCGGTCACGGTGAAGTTCTGGCTGCTTCCCGCGACACGGGGCTGGGGAAGCCCGGGGACGATCGTGGCGTTGGCGAAACCGTCCGGATTCGTGGCCAGATCGGGAATGGGGCTCGTGGTATAGCGCAGGTCATACGCCGAGGCCGTCCCGATCGAGCCGTCGTCACCCGGCGCAGTCCAGCTCAGATAGGCGGTGGTCTTGGTCACCAGACCGGACACCAGATTATAGGGCGCATCAGGCGGGGTATTGTCGTCGAGCTGGGTCTCGACCATGAAATTGTCGACATAATATTCATAGGGTGTGTCCGTATATCCCCTGAACAGGATGCCCGAATAGAGGGTCGCCGCATTCCCGGCCCGCCTGCCCGGATCGCTCAGGGTGACGGACCGGTCCTGTCCCCCGCTCGTCACGGTGATCGTGAAATAATTGGCGTCCTGGGCCTTGCGGTAGCTCACCTTGAAGATATCTCCAGGCTGAAGCGGCGCGAACGCCTGGCGGCCCACGCTGATATCCACGCCGTCGTTGGCGTTTCCGGCGGCGATGGTCTTGATGTTGAGATAGCCGTTATGGACCCAGACCAGATAGCCGTTGGCCGTGGCGGAGGCCGCATCGAGTCCCACGGCCAGTCCGACGTTGGCCAGCCCCGCCGCATTCGACGGCATCGAAGAGGTCGTCCCCGTAAATTTTATCGAGACCGTGGTCAGATCTTCGGAAGTCTCCCACACGGCAAGATTGTTCCACCACGTATCACCGGGACCGGATGGATTCCTGTAGGTCAGGGCCCCGCCCCCGCTTTCCGCGTTGTCCACGATACGAATCCCGGCGCTCGTGACCCAGTCGTTGCCGACTGGCGTGGCCGGAGTCCTCGCGAACTCATCCGTGAAGGAGGGGATAAAAATCCGCCGGAGGTACTGATAGAAAATTTCGGCCATCCGGGTATAACCCGCCGTATTGGGATGCACCCGGTCCATATCCAGGGTGTAGTAGGTGGTCTGATTGGCATAGAAAGGCGTATACATGTCAACCACCTGAACCTTCGCGAGCTGGGCCTGCGTGAGTCCGTTGAGCATCTGTTCGAGGCCGTTGTTGAACTGAGCCGTCTGGGCGAGTTCGCCCGGGGTGGTGAGCTTGGGAATGATCCTGCAGAGGAGCAGATGCGTCACACTCGAATGGCTCGTGATCGCACCCGTCAGCGTATGCAGCCGATGCATCAGGGTGCCCGAGGTCGAATAATCGCCGATGGGAATGCCCCGCCCCAGGTCGTTGGTTCCGATGTGGAGGAGAGCAATCTCCGGATTGTGTGCGGAGAGTACAGTCGAAATGTGATCCAGTATGTCACCCCGGGCGGTGTCCGCGATGAACCAGTCGATCTTGGCGTTATTGGCGAAAAAGCCCCGGTTCTCCGCGCTCCCGTACGGACCCACGAATTCGACGTTTGACCCGCCATCGATCAGCATGGTGCGCAGGATGCTTCGGTAACCCTCGGCCGAGGCATCCTCGTCCGTCGCCGTCTTCCCCCACGTGATCGAGTCACCGATGGGCATGATCCGCGTCTGGGCCGTCACATGCGCCAGACTGGTCAGAATCAGGGCACCGAGAAGGCATACCCCGATGCGGTAGGGCGCAATTATCTTACTGATTTTCATAGGTTTCCCTCCTAAGGCAATTTGACCCCTTCAAGGATAACTTGAAATCGGCAAAAAGAATGCCACCGCACGATCCGGGGTCAAAGATCCACGTACCATCATCCGACACAACAGTTCGCCCCCCCAGGCTGAATGTGTGTGTGAAAACAAGAAACAGGAAAGGATCGCTCGCGATGATCGATTATCATCCACCTACGGCGACGCGTTGATGTGCGGTCATATCCCCCCGGCTATTCACGGCACAACGTCTTGACAAGTGTCAAAAAATACGAATCTTATCTAACAATCGCAAGTTTTTTTTCGCGCACCCGGCAAATTCACGAATTCGGCTGACAGGCATATTCCCCGGCACCGTACCGGTTGATTCGTCTTTAGGGTCCACTCATGTCCGTAAAAAATTGTCAACTCTTTTCAGGACAAGACATTGTACCTTTTAACTTTTAACTTTTAACTCTGAACTCTGAACTCTGAACTCTGAACTCGCAACCCTTCACCCGCCTTGCCCG
>Ga0209614_1002379_pt1 | contig 12492 bp, 14 predicted proteins | sample BlaSprsedimmetaG_FD_185484 | JGI IMG/M metagenome (GOLD analysis project Ga0209614, IMG submission 185484) | Hot spring sediment bacterial and archeal communities from California, USA to study Microbial Dark Matter (Phase II) - Blank Spring... ... | reverse complement strand
GTATTCACCCGCACGACGCAGCGGGGGCGGAGGATGAACATTTCGATGAATTCAGAAAATTGGCGCGAGAGCCGAAAGTAGTCGCCTACGGTGAAATCGGCCTGGATTTTTTCCGCGATATTTCCCCGGAAAAAAAGCAGATAGAAGTATTTGCCAGACAGCTCGATCTGGCGCGTGAGCTCGGTCTGCCGGTTGTCATCCATGACCGCGAAGCACACGCCGAGACATTGCAGTTGCTAAAGTCCTCCGGTGTTTGCCGCGGCGTCTTTCATTGCTTTTCCGGTGATTATGAAATGGCCGCGAAATGCCTCGATTTGGGTTTGTCTATTTCCGCGCCCGGCACTGTGACTTTCGAAAAGGCGAAAATGATTCACGAAGTCGTGCGTAAAGTTCCCCTGGAATTTATTCTTCTCGAAACGGATTGCCCCTATCTGGCGCCTGCGCCCTTTCGGGGGAAGAGAAACGAGCCATCATTCATAGAACATACTGCCCAAAAAGTGGCGCAGCTGAAAAATTTGTCATGGGAAGAAATTGCCGCGGCCACGTCGCAAAACACGAAAAAACTATTCGCCCTTGATAAAGTATCCTCCAAATAGCTGCTGTTATTTTTCCAAAAATCTGGTAAATAAAAATTATGGATACTGAAAACATGACGCTTCAGAAAAAAGCGATAATATTGCTGAGCGGCGGCATAGATTCAGCGACAACAATGGCAATTGCCAGACAAATGGATTTTGATGCCCACGCGCTGAGCTTCCGGTACGGTCAGAGAAACATCGTGGAACTGGAGGCGGCATCGCGCGTCGCGCAGCATTTTGGCGTTGTCAAACAACTATTTGTTGACATTAACCTTCGTCTTTTCGGAGGAGGCGCGCTTACCGCGGATGTCGATGTTCCCAAAAACCGGGACGTGGCGCAAATGGCAAAAGATATACCGATAACTTATGTTCCGGCACGCAACACAATTTTTCTATCCTACGCCCTGGCCTGGGCGGAAGTGCTGGGTTCCTCGGATATTTTTATCGGCGTGAACGCGGTTGACTACAGCGGTTATCCGGACTGCCGTCCCGAGTATATTGCCGCCTTCGAAAACATGGCGAATCTAGCGACCAGGGCGTCCGTAAGCGGAGCGGACCGTTTAAAAATTCATACGCCGCTCATCGAGATGAGTAAAGCACGGATTATACAAAAGGGAAGGGAACTGGGAGTTGATTTTGGCCTCACCTTCAGCTGCTATGACCCGAACGAATACGGACTGGCTTGCGGCCAATGCGATTCCTGTCTCCTGCGTTTAAAAGGTTTTAATGAAGCGGGACTGGAAGACCCCATAAAATACGTCAAATACAGCTGACGCGGTCGAAAATTGCCTTATCTGATTAAAGAAATATTTTACTCCCTCCAGGCAGAAGGATATTACTCCGGACGCCCGGCTGTTTTCTGCCGTTTTGCCGGCTGTAATTTGTGGTCGGGACAAGAAGAAGACCGCAGGCGGGCAATCTGCAAATTTTGCGATACGGATTTTGCCGGAACAGACGGACCCGGCGGCGGCATTTATAAAAACGCGCGGCAGCTGACGGAAAAAATCGCGCGGATGTGGCCGGTAAATGCCCGCGGCGCCAAAGTGTTTGTCGTGCTCACGGGGGGAGAACCACTGCTGCAACTCGACGATAAGCTGATTTCCGTTATGCGAAAAGAAAAATTTGAAATTGCCGTCGAAACTAATGGCACGATAAAAGCGCCGGAGGGAATCGACTGGCTTTGCGTCAGCCCGAAAACGGGGACAATATTAAAACAGAAAAGCGGCAATGAGCTGAAGCTGGTTTATCCTCAACCACAGGCACGGCCTTCAAAGTTCGCCGGGCTTGATTTTAAACATTTCTATCTCCAACCCCTCCATGGACCAAACTATGAAGGAAATCTCAGAAAAACAATCGATTATATTATCGAACATCCGCAGTGGCGCCTGAGTCTGCAGGTACAAAAAATACTGAAGATAAAGTAGACAAAGCCCTTAAACACTTTTTCAAAGTAAACTCTGTTTTCATTGACAGGTATTTTTCTTTTACCTATACTTTTACACTGAAAGCAGATTATAGTAATAATCAAATCTCAAAGTTACAATCCGGAAGCACGGTAAATGCGCAAGAGTAACTAAATGCTTTTTTTTGTGTGGGAAAAAGAAAGGCTAAATGCAAAACAATTCAAAACCGAAAGAAACACTTTCTATTATAGATGCCGTGGCGATTATCGTGGGCATGGTCGTGGGTATCGGCATTTTCAAAACGCCTTCCATTGTGGCGGCGAGCGCCGACAGTGACTCTATGATTATGTTTTTCTGGCTGTTGGGAGGCGTGGCGTCTTTTATTGGGGCGCTGTGTTACGCCGAATTGACTTCCACGTATCCACATGCCGGCGGTGATTATCATTACCTGCGCCGCGCTTTCGGCGGCATGCCTGCTTTCTTGTTTGCCTGGGCGCGCATGGCGGTGATTCAGACCGGTTCCATAGCAATGGTTGCTTTTCTTATCGGTGATTATGCTTCGCAGATTTTTTGTCTTGGGCCTTATTCCACGTCGTTATACGCGGCTTTTACGGTAGTTTTGCTTACCGCGGTTAACATCGCCGGCATTCAGCAGGGAAAATGGACTCAAAAAATACTGATTACGGCAATTATGCTGGGTTTATTTATTGTCGCCGCGGCAGGTTTTTTCATGGCCGAACCGCAGGCGGCGGCGCATACCGGAAAAATCATTCCCGGCAAGGCCGCCCTCGGTACAGCTATGATTTTCGTTTTGCTTACTTACGGGGGATGGAACGAGGCGGCATTTCTTTCCGCGGAAGTGCGTTCTTCGCGGCGCAATATGGTGCGCGTCCTTCTTTACAGTATCGCCACTATAACGGTTATTTATCTGCTGATTAATGCGGCGCTGCTGAAAGGGCTCGGATTATCAGGCATGGCCGCATCCGATGCGGTTATGGCGGATTTGATGGGTAATGTATTCGGGCCTAACGGAGCGCGGTTCATCAGCGGCCTGATACTGCTGGCGGCGCTCAGCACGATGAACGCGGCCATTATCACCGGAGCGCGCACGAACTACGCACTGGGGCGGGATTACCCGCTTCTACATTTTCTGGGAAGATGGCAGGGTAAAAGAAATACACCGGTTAACGCTCTTTTAGTTCAGGGAGGTATAGCTTTGTTGCTTGTGCTGCTGGGCACCGGAACTCGTGACGGATTTGTGATGATGGTGGAGTATACAGCGCCTGTCTTTTGGTTTTTCCTGTTGATGGTCGGCATCTCCATTTTTGTCCTGCGTTCTAAGCATCCGGAGGTTCAAAGGCCCTTCAGCGTCCCCTTGTACCCATTTACACCGATTTTATTTTGCGCCATCTGCACGTTTATGTTTTATTCCAGCCTTATGTATACCAGTATTGGTTCCTTTGTGGGAGTTGGTGTTTTGTTGACCGGAATTCCTCTGGTCCTGCTACAGAGGGGAAAAAACGGCCCGATAAACGGAAGCCATAATTAATAAAAAAAAAAGTGACAAGATGAAAAAGAAATTATTCGGAAGTTTGGTTATCTGTCAGGTTGTTTTACTTACTTGCCTGATTTTACAGGCGGGAGTCATTTGGGCTCAGGATAGACGGGATATACCGGCACGAACACCCGATATCCACTTTGTTCCCACGCCGCATGAAGTTGTGGAAATAATGCTGAGATTGGCTGATGTCAATAAGAAGGATATTGTTTATGACCTCGGCTGCGGCGATGGACGCATCGTGATCGCAGCCGCGAAAAAGGCGGGAGCCAAATCTTACGGCTTTGATAGCGATCCGGTGATGGTAAGAAAATCACAGCAGAATGTCAGAAACGAAGGGGTAGGACATTTGGTGAGTGTTTACGAAGCAGACATATTCAATCTGGATTTGAGCAAAACTTCCGTTATCACCCTGTATTTGCTGCCATCGCTAAATGTTAAGCTTATTTTCCAACTGGAAAAATTAAAACCCGGCTCACGTATAGTTTCCCATGATTTCGATATGGAAGGTGTTATTCCTGACGTTGAAGCCACGGTTAATCGTCCTGGCGGGGGTACGAGCAAAGTTTACCTCTGGACTACACCGCTTAGAAAAACTAATTCTCGATAATTGCATCAATTATAAAATATCAGTTGAGCATAGAAACATAAATATTACATTTAAAATCGTGATTCCCCGCTTTAACGGCCGGGGGATTGCAATAAAAAAATATGAGAAAGGTTATGAAAATGATGCCTTCCGGAATAAAAGGCAAGTTAGGCACAAGCATATCTCATGCGCTCGGATGTATAAAAAAATTATCCTTGTATTTTCTCGTTATTACTTTATCTGTGCCGATGATATTATTTGCGTTAAGCTGTAACGCGGATGTCGAAGGGGATGATGACTTTTTTAAGCTGCGGGAGAGGATGGTCGTCCGGCAAATCCAAGCCAGAGGGATAACTAATCACAATGTCCTTCAGGCAATGCGTGAAGTCCCGCGACATAAATTTGTTCCCGCAAGCCTTCGGCATCAGGCCTACAAAGATCACCCCCTGCCGATAGGAGAAGGTCAGACTATTTCTCAGCCATATATTGTCGCTTTGATGACCGAGGTGATTGAACCGAATGAGGATATGAAGGTTCTGGAAATAGGGACAGGTTCAGGCTATCAGGCGGCTATTCTGGCCAAATTGTGTAAAAGTGTTTATACAATAGAGATTGTGGAAACATTGGGACAACGCGCGAAAAAAATACTTGAAGATCTCTATGATAATGTTCACGTTAAAATCGGTGATGGATATCAGGGCTGGCCGGATAAGGCTCCCTTTGATGCCGTAATTGTCACCTGCGCGCCGACGCATGTTCCCCAGCCGCTGGCAGAACAGCTCAAAGAAGGAGGTAAGATGGTTATTCCCGTGGGTAGGGCAGGAATTCAGGAACTGGTTGTGCTTACAAAAAAAAAGGGTAAGTTGGTTAAACAGGATATCATTCCAGTTCGCTTCGTGCCCATGGTGGATAGCAAGGGGAAAGCGTATTGAACAAATTTCCCGATTTAAGGAGAGAAAAGCATGGAAGAAAAAAGCAGAAGAAATTTTTTGCGCATGATGTTTACGGCATTTCTCGCTCCTCTTATTCTCAAAGCATGTAACTGGAGTTTTGGCAGCGGCAAAGAGAAAAGTTCAAATGAAGAACAAAAAATGAGATTAAGACACAAGATAAATCCAAAAAACAATCGTTCGTTTATCAACCGAATTACATTGAGCTTCATCGACGTGGCGTTTTAAAGCAAAGAGCTGAACAGTTATGGGAGATGATGCGCAGTTTTGCGAATTGTGTCCGCGAAAATGCCGTGTTGACCGGATAAACGGTGAAAAAGAGCACTGTGAAGCTACTGCTCAACTGGAAATAGCGTCATACCACGCCCATTTCGGCAAAGAAAGATCATTGGTGGGGGAAGGGGGCTCCGGAACAATATTTTTCAGCAATTGCTCCCTGCGCTGTGTCTTTTGCATCAACTGGGAAATAAGCCAGGGCGGTATGGGCAGTGTCCGCAGCATTGAAGACCTGGCCTCGATGATGCTTAGTCTCCAAAAAAGAGGTTGTCAAAACATTAACGTAGTCACGCCGACTCATTACGTGCCGCATATTTTACCAGCGCTTGATATAGCCGCTGCCAAAGGATTGAGACTGCCGCTTGTTTACAACACGTGCGGCTGGGAAAACCCGGAAGTTCTTGAGTTTCTCGACGGAGTTGTTGACATTTACCTGCCAGATTTTAAATACGGGAATTCGCGCGCGGCAGCAAAGTATTCTACCGGGGCAACGTCGTATCCTCAGCTTACGCAGGCGGCTTTTCTCGAAATGCACCGGCAGGTAGAGGTGGCCAAACCCGCCACTGACGGAATTGTATGCCGCGGGTTAATGGTCAGACATCTGGTTATGCCCAACCGTGTTGCCGGTTCAAAAGAAGTGGTCGAATGGATTGCCGGAAATCTCCCCCATGAAACTTATTTAAATATTATGTCTCAGTATCGCCCCATGTATCAGGCACGCAGGTACCCGGAAATCTCCCGCAGAATAACGGCTGAGGAATATAAGGAAGTAATAGTCTGGGCCAGACAGGCAGGTTTGACCAATCTCGATATTCAGGGAATGTATTTTTAATAATTCATCAGGCAGCATCATAGTGCCGTTTTTGCTGATTACAGAGTTTACATAACTTAATAGCCCGCAAAGATAATCTCAGAAGAGGGATGTATTGTCGGATAATGAACGTTCGGCGGCATTATGTAAATGCCGCCGTGTGTATTTTTAAACGGGCGGTCGCGCGGTAAAAAAATATCGCCGGATAAAAATAATAAAACAATGTTGGACAAAGCAAAAAAATTACTTTAAAACATAGTTATCTTGTCGGCATGCCGGATGTATGCCGTGCTGATTAACGAACGATTGACGGGACAGAACAATGCAGATGCTAAAACTTTTTTTGCCTGAGATCAGGGAACTGCTTGAGGGAAAAAACTGGCTGGAATTAAGAGAATTGCTTCAGGAAATTCCAGCTCCGGATATTTCCGACATCATCGATGAACTCGATGATTCTCAGCGCATTGTCATTTTGCGCCTGTTACCCAAGGAAATGCTCTCCGAGGTGTTTTCGTATCTCGACGCGAAAATAAAGCGCGATGTCCTCAAAGCGATGACGACTGATGAAACAAGGTCGATTATCGCAGGCATGTCTCCCGACGACCGAACTGATTTTCTTGAGGAACTGCCCGGTCAGGCCATCCAGAAAATGGTTAATCTGCTTTCCGTTGAGGACCGCAGGGAAGCCCTGCAATTGCTTGGTTACCCGGAAGAAAGCGTGGGCCGTCTGATGACGCCCGATTATGTGGCAATCCGTCCGGAATGGACTGTTGCAGGGGCGCTTGCCCATGTTCGTCTGATGGGTTTGGATAGTGAAACGACAAATATTATTTATGTCGCCGACAAATGGTGGAGGCTCATAGGCGTTCTTGGTTTGAGACGGCTGATTCTGGCTAAAGACGAAGAGAAGGTTGAAGACATTATGGATACTTCGGTGATTGGCGTATCCGCTTTCGATGACCGTGAAAAAGCCGTTCAGTTAATCAAACGATACGATGTCGTTGCCCTGCCCGTGGTTGATGCCAGGGGCATTCTTTTGGGCATTATTACTATCGACGACTTATTCGATGTTGCCGATGAAGAGGTGACAGAAGACTTTCAGAAATCCGCAGCTATCCATCCCCTAAAAAAGAGCTACCGGGAATCGTCGGCTTTTTCTCTTTATGCCAAGCGGGTTACATGGCTGTCGGCGCTTCTTTTCGTCAGTGTAATTACGACGGGTATTATTTCCGCTAAAGAGGATATACTGACATCGGCTATTGCCCTGGCTTTTTTCATTCCGCTATTGATTGGCACCGGAGGAAACACGGGAAATCAGTCGGCGACGCTGATGATCCGCGCTTTGGCTACCGGAGATATACGGGAAGGGCAATGGATGTGGGCTTTCTTAAGGGAAATAAGCATCGGTTTGCTTCTGGGGGCGACGATGGGTTTGGCCAGCTGGGCATTGGGACTTTATAAAGGAGGAAACCAGATTGCACTGATTGTCTCTATTTCCATGGTTGTTATAGTCATGATATCGAACCTTATCGGGATAATATTGCCCCTGGTTTTACAAAAGCTTCATCTCGATCCGGCAGTGGCCAGCAATCCCCTTATAGCCTCAGTTATGGATATTCTCGGCCTGCTTATTTATTTTTTCATTGCATCGATTATTCTGGGCGTAATTTAATGGAGAACAAAAAGCAATCGAAAGCTGGGTCATTTAGCATGAGAAAAGAGGTGGCCTTTGCCGGCAAATAGTAATTACAAAAATATCCCGGTAGTGTTAATCTATAATATCAATCCCGAATGGACGAAAAAAGAAAAAGAAGAGGTAGTCAAGCTATCAGAAGAATTAAAAGACGCTTTGGCGGAAGAATCCCACCCGGTGGAATTGCTTGCCTTGGAAGATGATAATATTGAACTCCTTCTTACTCCCTTCAACCCTCTGGAGTGTATCGTGTTTAACTGGTGCGAAAGCATGCCCGGAGCCGACCACAGCGAATGGCTTGTCGCGAAAAAACTAGAAGAAATGGGCTTCACTTTTACCGGCGCCGCCTCAAAGGCGCTGGCATTGGCTCAGGACAAATATCGCGTGAAGAAAATACTGGATGAAACAACGGTTCCATCTCCCGCGTGGGAAATAGTTCATTCCCCACGGGTAAATAACTGGGGAAAATATCCCGCGATTGTCAAACCGGTAAATGAACACTGCTCAGAAGGAATATCTTCCGATTCGGTCGCGCTGAACCACGAAGAATTGAAAATTATAATCCGGGAAATTGTTGAACGTTACAGACAAACTGTTTTGGTTGAGGATTTTATTGACGGGCGGGAATTTCATGTAACACTCTGGGGGAACGAGGAGATTGAGATGCTTCCGGTTGCGGAAATGGATTTTTCCTTTTTTCCCTGTGTTAAAGACCGCCTCTGCACCTATGAATCAAAATTTGTGGCAGGAACAAAACATTACGAAAAGATAAAGACGTTGCTTCCAGCTCCTTTGTCTGAAGATGAAAAGGTGTCACTGGAAAAAGTGTGCAAAGACGCTTATCTGGCGACCGGCTGCCGCGATTACGCGCGTTTTGACGTGCGCCTGCGAGATGGTATATTTTATGTTCTGGATGTAAACCCCAACGCTGATATCAGCGCGGATGCTTCCATGGCGTGCGCGGCACAAATTGCGGGGTTGAGCTACGGACAAATGGCCAGCCGTATTGTTCGGCTGGCCGCGAAGCGTCATCCTGTGTGGGCTGCAAAAGTCAAAGACAATACATAAAAAATCGAAAATGATGGTTATTATGACAATTTGCCGTCGGGAGCCGCAGATTATTGGAAATAAGCTTTGCCAATAAGTATTTGCCCTTGACACATGCAAGGGGAGATGGTAATGACTTCAGCGCTTTACAACATGTCGGGGCGTGGCGCAGTCTGGTAGCGTATCTGAATGGGGTTCAGAAGGTCGGAGGTTCAAATCCTCTCGCCCCGACCATATTTTTTCTTGGTATTTTTTTCATCGTAGCGGTTTTTGTCGGCTTCATCCAGGATGTCTTCCAAAGAAATGTTTTCGTTGGGGCGGAATTTCGCGATACCGATGCTGAACGAAAGATTTAAGCCTTCTTTTTCATTTGTTTCATTTATATTTGCGCGAAAACGGGAAAGAGCTATCTGCGAGCTGTAACTTCCGGTATTGGGAAACAGAACAACAAATTCATCTCCTCCAACACGTGCGATGATATCCGAATCACGAAAAGATTTTTGTAATATCTCGGCGGCTTTTGCAGGTACGCATCCCCTGAAGGTGACCTGAAGCATCGTTGATAGTCTTTAAATTATTTATATCAGAAAAAATCAGATAAAAATTCTTGTTCATGCGCTCGGCAAGCTTCAGATGGTGCTCTGCCAGCGTGAAAAAGCCCCTGCGGTTATAAAGCCCGGTGAAATCATCGGTTAAAGCAAGGCTGCGTAACTCGTCTTGAAGTTTCTGCCTTTCAATCGAATAACGGATAACGCGCGATACCACATCGGCATTTATTTTTTGTTTTACCAGGTAGTCCTGGGTTCCTTGTTGTAGGGCCTGCATGGCCGTTTCTTCATCGTCATTACCGGTCAAAATCACAGCCCAATACCTGAGATTTTAATTTGATAAGGCTCTCGATATTCTGACTGTCCGGCAGCCCTAAATCCAACATGATACTATCAATACGCTGCTCATCAAGAATTGAGATGCCCTGGGAGAGCGATTCTGCATGAATTGTTTTATAAAGCGTGGAAGAAATATCTCTAATCGCTTCAATGAACAACCGCGCATCACCGGGGTTATCCTCGAATAAAAGTATTTTTATTTGCCCGTTATTGTTCAAATTGTTTTTCATGGCAACTTAACCGTTTTTAGCCAGAAGTCTTCAATAAGTTTTACTACTTTGAAGTACTGATTCAAATCGAACGGTTTTGTAATGTAACAATTAGCCTGCATATTATAGGCGTGGGTTATATCCTGCTGCGATTCTGAACTGGTCAGGATGATGACAGGAATGTGTTTCAGGGCCGGGTTCGTTTTAACTTCAGCAAGCACATCACGACCGTCTTTACGCGGCATATTCAAGTCAAGCAAAATCAGGTCTGGACGGGGAGTTGTGATGTATTGTCCTTCTTTGCGTAAAAAAGAAATTGCCGACTCGCCGTCCGTTAGGACAATAAAACTGTCTAAATATTTACCTTCTCCGAATGCCTGCTTAATAAGGGTAACATCGCCGGGATTATCTTCAATCAGAAGGATATTTACTGATTTATTCTTGTTGCTTTCAGTCATGTTTCCCTTTGCTCTTTTGGAATGGTAAAATAAAACACTGACCCTTGTTTGGGCTTGGATTCCACCCAGATGCTTCCGGAATGCCTTTCGACGATTTTTTTGCAAATGGATAAACCGATTCCCGTACCCGGATATTTTGTCTTGTTATGTAACCTCTGAAAGATCACAAAAATTTTGTCAACATGTTCTGGCTCTATGCCGATGCCGTTGTCGCGAACTGAAAATAGCCAATAATTATCACTATATGTAGCTCTAATCAACACCTCCGGCTGTTTCTCGCCGCGATATTTTATAGCATTACTGATCAGGTTCTGAAAAAGTTGAACCATTTGCGTGTAATCGGCATAAATTGTCGGCAGGTGATCTATATTTATAATTGCGTCGGCAGCTTTTATTGTTTTGCTCAAGTTGGAAAGGGCGTGTGTGACAACAATGTTGAAGTTAGTGGGCTCCATACTTTTGCCGTGTGTTCCCACCCGTGAATATTTCAGAAGGTCATTAATAAGTTTCTGCATGTGGGAAGCGCCTTCCACGGCGAAAGAAATAAATTCATCGGCTTCCTTATCGAGTTTCCCATGATAACGGCGCTGTAGAAGCTGAACGAAGCTTGTAATCATGCGCAGAGGCTCTTGCAGATCATGTGATGCGACGTAGGCGAATTGAGCCAGGTCTGTATTGGAACGTTTCAGTTCCTCGGTAAGTATTTTCATTTGCCGGGCAGCCTGTTTTCTTTCAGTGATGTCCCTTATAATGGCTTGAAAATATTTTTGCCCCTTGAGAATGATAGTATTAAACGTCAGCTCCGCGTCGAAAGCACTGCTATCATAACGGATAAAGCGCCATTCAAGAAAAAGCGTTTCCCCTTTTATTGCCTGGCGTGTTTTTTCTTTTGCAGTCTCGCGTGATTTCAGGCCATCAGGCTGTAATTCCGGCATGAATTTCCATGTTTTCTGACCGATAAGCTGCTCGCGGGTTATCCTGAACATATTGAGCGCGGCAAGGTTGCAATCAGCGATAGTTTCGTTATCAATAATAATTATTGTGTCAATTGCCGATTCAAACAGCGTGCGGTATTTCTCTTCTTCTTCAATGAGCGCCTTTTCAGTCTTTTTCCTTTCAGAGATGTCCCTGATGATGACTTGTAAATATCTTTTGCCGCTTAGAGTTACTATTGTGTATGTCATTTCCGCCTCAAATTCAGAGCCGTCGTAGCGGAGGCGCTTTAGTTCAAAAGTGGGTGTTTCGCCGTTTAAGGCGGACTGAAAATATTCAGTAAGATAATCTGATGTGTGCCTGCCGTCGGGTTGGAATTCCGGCCAGAACTTTTCAGTTTTTGAGGCAAGTAATTTTTCTCTGGTGCAACCGAAGATTTCCAAGGTTTTCTGATTGCAGTCGATCATTCGTTCCCGGTCCATTAAAATAATGGCATCACTTGCGGATTCAAACAAGGCGCGGTACTTGGCTTCGCTTTCGTTGAGTGAATTCTCGGCAATTTTGCGCTCGGTAATATCTACAAGCGAGGCAATGCTCTTTTTAGTGTTGGGTACCAGAGATTCGTAATTTACTATATATCTGAGTTGATTCGATTTATTGATCATACGGAATTCGTAATGGTCAGGTACCGCGCTGGAGTCGATACGGCGAAGAATATGGTAGTGCTTCATAAAGTCCAAATCGTCCTCATGAACAAAGTTGGTCCATTTAATTTTTCCTTCAATTTCGGTTTTTTTAGCTTGGTAGAGATTTTCAAATTGTTTATTCGCGAAAGAGACAATGCCATTATCTTCCACAATAATAGTTGCCGCGCCGCTGTTTTCGAAAAATGTGCGATAAACGCTTTCCGCGGAGCGATATTGTGAATCGACGGAAGCGTATCGGGCGCATTTCTTTTCCAGCGCGTCGATTTTTTTTAGAAGCTCTGAATAGGTTGGTTTTTTTGCCATGAGATAAAGATAAATTATAAAAAGAATTTATTATCTTTTAATATTTTCAGGCAACTTTCAACTACTGCAGGTTCGTATAGAATGCCCTGG
>Ga0209614_1002376_pt1 | contig 12497 bp, 8 predicted proteins | sample BlaSprsedimmetaG_FD_185484 | JGI IMG/M metagenome (GOLD analysis project Ga0209614, IMG submission 185484) | Hot spring sediment bacterial and archeal communities from California, USA to study Microbial Dark Matter (Phase II) - Blank Spring... ... | reverse complement strand
AACGATCCCTTATCCCGCATTCTCACCATTGACCTGACCCGCCGCAGCTGGCAGGTCGAAGACCGCCCGGAGCTGTTCGACGCCGGACTGGGCGGCGCCGGGGTGGGCATCCGCCTGCTGGAGGAGCTCTGTCCCACCGGGGCCGATCCGCTGGGGCCAGAGAATCCTATCATCTTCGCCGTAGGGCCGCTGGTGGGCCATTACCCGCTCGCCTCCAAGACCGTCGCGATGTTCAAATCGCCGCACACGGGCAATCTGGGCGAGAGCCACGCCGGGGGCCGCAGCGCCGTCGCGCTCCGCATGGCGGGCTACGGCGCGCTCGTCATCCGCGGACAGAGTACCATGCCGGTCTATCTGGTCGTAGAAGGCGATCAGGTGTATTTCCGCGACGCCTCCGCGTTGTGGGGGATGCGCAGCGCGTACACCGCCGGGTCGGTGCTGCGCAAACGCGAGGGCAGCGCGGGCCTGCGCTCCATCATGCGCATCGGGCGCGCAGGCGAGCGCGGCGTGACCTACGCCAGCGTCATCACCGAGACGTACCGGCACTTCGGGCGGCTGGGGCTAGGCGCGGTGTTCGGCAGCAAGCAGCTCAAGGCGTTGGTGGTCTCCGGGCGGCGCGCGCTCCCCATCGCCGACCGCAAGGGCTACCGCACCGCCTACGATAGCACCTTCAAGGCGGCGACCGAGTCGGAGTTGATGAAGAAGTACCACGAGCTCGGCACGCCGATGAACGTGCTGCCGCTGGATGCCATCGGCGCGCTGCCCACGCGCAACCTGCAATCCGGGCGCTTCGAGGCGGCGGAGACCGTCTCCGGCGAGCATCTCGCGGCGGAGTATCTGGGCCGCCGTGTGGCCTGCGCCCACTGCCCCGTCGCCTGCATCCACCTGGCCGCGCTGCGCCTCCCCTATCCCAACGATCCCTACTTTTACAAGACGCTGATGCTCGGCTACGACCACGAGCCGATCTACGCGGTAGGGAGTATGTTAGGGGTGGGCGATACGCCCGGCATGTTGCAGATCATGGATGCGACCGAGATACAGGGCCTCGATGTGATGAGCACAGGCGTCTGCCTGGCGTGGGCCACCGAGGCGCTGGAGCGCGGCCTCATCACGCTGGCGGATACCGACGGCGTGCCGCTGGCGTTTGGCAATGCCGATGCCTACATCGCCGCAACGGAGCGCATTACGACGCAGCCCACCGACTTCTACCGGGCGCTGGCGCGGGGCGTGGAGCACGCGGCGAGCGTGTATGGCGGCGCGGAGTTCGCGCTGGCCTTCGGCGGGAACGAGATGCCGGGCTATCACACCGGGCCGGGCTGCCATCTGGGCTACCTCACCGGCGCGCGGCACAGCCATCTCGATAGCGCGGGCTACAGCCTGGATCAGAAGGCAGCGCAGAAGGGGCAGACGCTCACGCCGGAGGGCGTCGCCAACACGCTCTTTGAGGAGGAGAGCTGGCGGCAGGTGCTCGCCAGCCTGGTGATCTGCTTCTTCGCGCGCGGCATCTACACGCCGGAGACGATCATCTCGGCGCTGAATGCCATCAGCATCGAGATGACGCCGGACGCGCTCACGGCGCTTGGCGTGGATATTTTGCGCCGCAAGACCGCGTTCAAGCTGCGTGAGGGCTTCACGTTCGAGGAGCTGCGCCTGCCGAAGCGCATCATGGAGACGCCCTCGCCCGCCGGCCCCTTCGATGCGGACTTCCTGCGGGCGGCGATAGCGCGTTACCGGGAAGAGGTGATGGGTAATGAGTGATGAGTGATGAGTGATGGGGACAAATTGCCCGTTACCTATTACTCATCACCCGTTACCCACAAGGAGCTGCCATGCCTAACACTAATACGGACTGCGATTCTGTCTGGACTTACCAGGGCTATCAGTTGGACAAGGGTAACTTCACCACAGCAATGGTGCATCTCTACCGCGCCGAGGTGCAGCGGGCCAATGTCTGGCGCAGTCGGCTGGATAACACCACCAACTGGGCGGTCGTCACCAGCGCGGCGGCATTGACCTTTGCCTTCGGTACTGCCGAGAACCCGCATTTCTTGATTCTGCTCGTGTTGGTGCTGATGTTGACCTTCCTCAACATGGAAGCGCGCCGCTATCGCTACTACGCGCTGTGGTCGTACCGGGTACATTTGATGGAAACCGAGTTCTTCGCCACGATGCTGACCGCACCGTTCGAGCCGAGCGCGGATTGGGGCGCTCGGCTGGCGGAAACGCTACAGACGCCGGAGTTTGTGCTTTCCTGGTGGGAAGCCGTGGGCATCCGTTTCCGGCGGAATTACATCTGGTTGACCTCGCTGCTGCTGGTCAGCTGGGGTATCAAGCTCCATCTACATCCCTATCCAAGCCTCACCGCGATGATGACCATTGAGCGCGCGGCAGTCAGTTTTGTGCCGGGGTATATCATAGTAGGCATCACGTTGTTGATATATTGCGTGCTATTGGGGATAACGGCGTTGACACTGTTGCCGCGTGAAAAGCGTCCCTGGCGCGTGATACGGCGTATGCACGCCCCCGTGCAAGCGCCATCGCGGCGCTGCCTGGCGACCATCATCACGGTGCATGGGGAAACGCTGGCCCAGCGGTTGATGCAAGTCCTGGACCGCAGCGTCACCGCGCTGGAAGGGACCGGCATGTACACGGGCCAGAAGCGCGACGTGCTGCTCTGCGCCATCACCGAGGCACAAATCAGCCATCTGGAGAGGTGTGTACAGGAGATTGATGAGGAAGCCTTCATCGTCATCAGCCCCACCTCAGAGGTGCGCGGCGGCGGCTTCGATCCGCTCCTGGCGCCAAGTTAGGTAAGCAAACCGGTTGACTTACATCCTACCAGGATGGGCCATTCGTCACTATCCAAAGCGCCGCGTCTTGGGTAGACTATAGGCGTTAATGGTTAAGTCGAGAGGACATCGCACCTCTCCTCCTTTCCTTGGCTGATGGCCCCCCGGATCCCCCTCACCGGGGGGCCAGGCCATTTTAGGGAGTTGCTCCGCTTCATTGCCTGTCACCTTCCCCGTGGTATAATGAACGCTCTAAGCATGGGGTAAGGAGAGAATAGACAATGGCAAAGGGCTTCCTAAAGCGGTTATTTGGCGACCGCAACGACCGCGAAATCAATCGCCTGCAGAAAATCGTCCAGAAGATCAACGCGCTTGAACCGCAATACCAGGCGCTCACAGAGGCGCAGCTCCGCGAGCAGACCGCGACTTTCCGCGCGCGGTTGGCGGAGGGCGAAACTTTGCACGATCTGCTGCCGGAGGCCTTCGCTGCCGTGCGCGAAGCCAGCTGGCGCACCATCGGCCTGCGCCATTACGATGTGCAGCTCATCGGCGGGATGATCCTGCACGAAGGGCGCGTCGCCGAGATGCGCACCGGCGAGGGTAAGACGTTGGTCGCCACGCTGCCGCTCTACCTCAACGCGCTCACCGGCGAGGGCGTTCACCTCGTCACGCCGAACGACTACCTCGCCAAGTACGGCGTCCAGTGGATGGGGCCGATCTATCACATGCTGGGGATGCAGGTGAGCATCATCCAATCGGGCGGCGGCCAACCTGACGAAGCCTCCTTCCTCTACGATCCTGACTATGCCTCCGATGACGACCGCTACCAGCACTTGCGCCCTATCACCCGCCATGCCGCCTACCGCACCGACATCACCTACGGCACCAACAACGAGTTCGGTTTTGATTATCTGCGCGATAACATGGTCGTCTCGCTGGCGCAATGCACGCAACGCGCGCTTAACTTCGCCATCATTGACGAGGTTGACAGCATCCTCATTGACGAAGCGCGCACCCCGCTCATCATCTCCGGGCCGGCGGAGGAATCCTCCGAGCTCTACCAACGCTTTGCCGAAATCGTCAAGACCCTGGAGGGCACTGAGGACGAGGAGGCGGAGGACAAGGACTTCATCATTGATGTCCGCGCCCAGAACGCGATCCTCACCGAGCAGGGCGTCAGCAAAATTGAGCAAAGGATGGGCATCCCGGAGGGCGAGAGCCTCTACGATCCTCGGCACGCGCACATGCTGCCCTATCTCGATAATGCGCTGCGCGCCTGGGTGTTCTATCAGAAGGATAAGGAATATGTCGTCCGCGATGGCGAGATCATCATCGTGGATCAGTTCACCGGGCGGCTGATGTTTGGGCGGCGCTTCTCGCAAGGGTTGCATCAGGCCATCGAAGCGAAGGAGCGCGTCGAAGTGCAGCGCGAGTCCTACACCTACGCCACCATCACCTTCCAGAACTTCTTCCGCATGTACCGCAAGCTCGCCGGCATGACGGGCACCGCGGTCACAGAGGAGGAGGAGCTCCACAAGATTTACGAGCTCGATGTGATCGTTCTCCCTACCAACGTAGAATACCGCGCGCGCTTCGGCGATCTGGATGAGCAGGACCTCCCTGCGGCGGAGCTCAATATCGAGTTCGCGGGGGTGCTCAATGGCAATGATGCGATCAAAGTAACTACTTACGATGGCCCGACTGGCGAGCGGTACTATCGCCGCCTGGATATGGCCGATCTCATCTATCAGAACGAGAAGGCCAAATTTGATGCGGTGGTGCAAGAGATCGCGGACTGCCATCAGGCCGGACGTCCGGTGCTGGTGGGGACGACCGCCATCGAGACTTCGGAGCGGCTGGCGCGTCTCTTGAAGCGGCGGAGCATTCCCCACGCGGTGCTCAATGCCAAGTACCACGAAAGAGAGGCGGTCATTATCGCCCAGGCGGGCCGCCCCGGCTCCGTGACTATCGCTACCAACATGGCCGGTCGCGGTGTGGATATTCTGCTGGGCGGCAACCCGGAGGGCCTTGCGCGCGATCAGCTGCGCCGGGAGGAGATTGACCTCACCCAGATCAATTCGGAGGCGTGGGAGACGGTGCTCAAGCTCGCGCGGCGCGGCGAGCGCGCTCCTCTGCTCGAGAATGAGCGGTGGGCGCAGGTGCTCGAAGCGCAGGTGCGCGAGTGTGAGGCCGCCCGTCAGCAGGTCTATCAGCTCGGCGGCCTGCACGTCATCGGTACCGAGCGCCACGAGGCGCGCCGCATTGACAATCAGCTGCGCGGTCGCGCCGGGCGCCAGGGCGATCCCGGCTCCAGCCGCTTCTACATCTCGCTTCAGGACGAGCTGATGCGCCGCTTCGGCGGGGAGCGGCTCCAGCCGTGGATGGAGCGCGCCGGTCTCGGTGACGCCCCGCTGGAATTCAATGTTCTGAGCAAGCTCATCGAGTCGGTGCAGGAGCGCGTCGAGGGCTACAACTTCGACATCCGCAAGCATGTGCTCGAATACGACAACGTCGTCAACAAACAGCGCGAAGTCGTCTATGCCGAGCGCCGCAAAATCCTCTCCCGCGATGACCTCCACGATGACCTCATGGAGCTGTTCAGCGCCGAGGTCGCTCGCGTGATTGAGACGCACATCAGCAGCGAGGCCCCCGAAAGGTGGCAGTTGGAAAAGCTGATCGAGGAGCTGCGCCGCTTCGCTCCGGTGCCGCGCACCCTTAGCGTTGCCGACCTGGAGGGGAAAACGCCGGAGGAGATCGAGGAGCAGACTGAGATCTGGGCCGAGCAGACTTATCGCGCCCTCAACCGGCAGCTGGGCGAGGCGTTGTATCGCAGCTTGCGGCAGGAGGAGCTCTCGCTCCAGCAGTTGGCCGAAAGCCCCCATCCCCTGTACCAGACCGTGGCCGCCAGCGCGCGCGAGACGCTCGACACGGAGACGTGGGAACGCTACTACGCCGAACCTCTCCGCCGGCTGCCGGAGCCGTTGGAGCGGCAACTGATGGCGCTTGCCGCCGAGGTCTATCGCCGCTTCCGCGACCGCGAGCTGATGCTGCGTCCGCTCGACAACGCCTGGGTGCGCCACCTCACCGATCTCGATATCCTCCGCGAGGGGATCGGGCTGCGCGCCATCGGGCAACAGAACCCGCTCGTTGCTTACCAGAAGGAGGCTTACGAAGCCTATCAGATCATGCTGGATGAGGTGCAACGGGAGATTGTGCGCACCATCTTCCTGGTGCCCCAACAGCCGCAACCACGACAGCGAACGCGCTCCCCGCTCAGCGCGAGTCGCCGCCAGCTGCAAACCAGCGGCGGCAGCAGCCAGGCCGGCGCGCAATCGCAGACCTTCACCTCTGCCAAGAAACTGGGGCGCAACGATCCCTGCTGGTGTGGCAGCGGGAAGAAGTACAAGGATTGCCATTGGCGTGAAGATAATCGCTAAGAGAGAGGGCCGGAAGCATCCATGAGCTGGACCACACGGAGTCAACGGATGGATAAGGATCTATCTGCCCGCGTGATGCGCGATATGGATCCCGAGCTGTTGGAATTTTTGCAGCTCTACGTGGATTCCTTTGTGAAGTGGGACCTGCTCTACTTCTTTCACGAGAACCCTCACACCATTGATACCGTGGAGAACATCGCGCGGTACGCGGGTCGCACCCCCGCCGCCGTCCACAGCGCGCTGCAGGAGCTCGCCCAGCGTCGGCTGCTGGAGGAGACTGAGATGGGCGAGATGGTTGTCTACGCGCTGACGCCCAATCCCCAGAAGCGCGCCCAGCTCGAGCAGTTCATCCGCGCTGGAGAGGATCGCCAATTTCGCGTCAAGGCGATCTTCCACATGGTCCGAGGGGTGGGGGATGACTGAGCGCCCCGCTATCGCCACGGAGCGCATCCCGACGGGCATTATCGGGCTGGATGAGATGCTGCATGGAGGCTTCCTGCCGCAAAGCGCCAACCTTGTCGAGGGCGCGCCTGGATGCGGCAAGAGCACGTTGGGGATGCACTTCATCTACCACGGCGCGCTCCAGGGCGAACCGGGCATGATTCTCACCTTCGAGGAGTTCCCGCAGCAGTATTACCGCGACGCCGCCGCCTTTGGGTGGGATTTCCGCGCGCTGGAGCGCCAGGGGTTGCTGCGGATTGTGATGAGCAGCCCGGAGGTCATCAAGGCCGATTTGGAGCGTGTGGGCGGGACGCTGGAGCGCCAGATCGCCGAGATGGGAACCCGGCGCATTCTGGTGGATAGCATCTCGCACTTCGAGCGGGTAAGCGATACCCCCGTCACCCTGAGGTCGCACATCTACGCCTTCCTCAACGGCCTCAGGCGCGAGGGGCTGACCAGCCTCCTCACCCGCGAGACGCCCTATCTGCTGGGTGAGGAGATAACCGCGAACTCCGATGCTGACAGCAGCTTCATCGCCGATTCCTATCTCCTGCTGCGCTACGTGGAGATCGAAAGCGCCGTGCGTCGCGCGCTCATCGTCCTCAAGATGCGCGGCAGCGATCACGACCACCGCATTCGCCAATTCGATATTGGGCCGCAGGGCCTCTACGTCGCGCAACCTTTCAGCGGGCGCGAGGGGTTGCTGAGCGGCACGTCGCGTCGCATGTCCGAATCGTTCATCAAGGCCTTTGTCAAACGGTGAGCCATGACCGTGGCGCTGCGATTGCTATTGGCGATTCTGGCCTGGTTGGGCATCCTCACCTTACAAGTCGTCGTCATGGCGATTGCGCGCTTTTTCCAACGCTCCGCTCACCGCGTCACCTGGTATCCTGTCTACTTGCTGGCGATGTTGCTCACCACGGTGGGGATGTGGCGCTATATCCTGCGCATCCCTCAGGCCACCCCCTGGCTCGATTTTACCGGGGATCCGCTGGCGAATCTGTTGCTCTGCGCCGCAGGCTTGCTCCTGCTGGGATTGGGCAATCATCTGCAAGAGCTGATGCTTACCGGAGGCCCGCCATGACCCACGCGCAAATCCTCACCTCGCACCTGGGGGCTGCATTGATCGCGAGCCTTCTGTATCTGGGGTGGCTGTTGCGCGGGCTGAGCAAGCGGCTGGGGGAAGTGACCCGGATGCGGCGTTATTACCGTTGGTTCGATGTGGGGAATTTGCTGCTGATGGGCGCGTTGCTTGGCTACCTCATCAAGTGCAGCGTCGCACTGACCCAGACGCCCCAGGCGCTCCTCAACCCCGATTTTAGCAGTCACCTCTTTCCCATCCCCTTGATTCTAGGGCTGGCAGTGAATCTTGCCGCCAGCATCTTTTACTGGGGTTGGCTAATTCGAGAATCCTGATACACTATAGGTGATAAAGAGAATTGCTGGAATTACGTGAATTTAATAATTTTTCAGACAGAGCCAACAATCAAGGATACCGAGTATGAGCCAGGCCAAATCATCTCAGATCGTGACCATTGCCGACTTAAAGGAATGGGCAGCTAACCTCCCCAAAGTTGATCTGCACCGTCACCTCGAAGGCTCGTTGCGGCTCAACACTTTGGCCGAAATCGCTTTGGAGCACGGCATTGATCTCCCCAGCTACGATATCGAAAAACTGCGCCCCTACGTCCAAGTCACCGACGATCCGCCGGATTTCCATCGTTTTTTGAGCAAGTTCAAACTCCTGCGGCAATTCTACACCTCCAAGGAGGCTGTCCAGCGTATCGTGCGGGAGGCGGTGCTCGATGCTTCCCACGACAACATCCGCTACCTTGAATTGCGCTTTAACCCGGTGGCGCTCTCGCGCGTCCACAACTTCGCTCTGCACGATGTCGTCCATTGGGTGATGGAAGCCGTCGCTGAGGTGCAAGTCGAGTCGGGAACCCGAACTTGCCTGATCATGCAGATTGGACGCGAGGAGCCGCTGGCTATCGCCGACGAAATCGTTGATCTGGCAATCCATCATCACGGGCCGCTGGTACGGGGCATTGATCTGGCTGGCGACGAGGCGCGCTACCCGGCGGAGCGTTTTGCCGCCACCTTCACGCGCGCCCACGAGGCCGGGCTGGGCATCACCGTCCACGCGGGCGAGGCCACAGGCGCGTCCAGCGTCCGCGCCGCTATCGAACAGCTCCACGCTCGCCGCATCGGCCACGGCATCCGCGCCGTTGAAAATTCCGAGATCGTCCACCGGCTCTATCGCGAGCAGATCGCGCTCGAAGTCTGCCCCACGAGCAACCTTCAGACGGGCGCGGTCACGGGCCTCGCGGTCCATCCGCTGGTGGATCTGTTCAATTTGCGGTTGCGCGTGACCATTAACACCGACGATCCCAGCATCAGCGATACCACGCTCACCGACGAGTACGTCGTCGCGATTAACGATGTTGGGTTGCCACAGGCGCGCATCTATCGCGCGTTGCGCAACGCTATCGAAGCGGCCTTCATCCCCGAAGAGGAGCGTGAGGGCTTACGCCAACAATTCCGCGCCTGGCTGGCCCACAATCCCGGCGTAGAGGCTTTCGACGAGATTGATCTCTGAGCTCAGCGGCAGATCAGTGTGGGGAATGGGCTTTCGCGCAACACCTGATCAACCGTGCTGCCGAAGACGACCTCCAACAATGCGTTGAAGCCATAGCCGCCCATCAGAATGAGGTCAAAGGGCTGCTGTGCGGCCACCGCTAACAGCACCTCCGCTACTGCCCCTCGCTCCTGTATCCACTGCGCAGAGACCTGTTGCTGCTTGAGGTAGTCCCAGGCGTGCATCGGCGCTTCGGATGAGGACGTCTCGCCCTCCAATACGGTCAATACCGTGAGCGTGCTTCCCCAACAGCCGGCCAGATAGGCCGCCACGAAGAGCGCCTCCTGCGCCTTGGCGCTGCCGTCGTAGGCCAACAAGAGCCGCTCTAAAGGCGTCGCGGCGCGTGGGACGGTCAACACCGGACGCGGGCAGCGTTGGAGCAACGTCCGTAGCCCGGAGCTGAGCCGGGCCAACGGCTGCGATTCCGGCGGGTGGTTCAGGCTCAGCACGACGAGATCCACCCACCGCGCGCGTTCGCAGATTTTGCGCGCCACCCTCCCCACCTCAACGGCCAACGTCCCGGCGACGCCGGCCTCACGGCAGCGCGCCGCGAAGGTTTCCTGCAACGCCAGGGCAGTCGGGCCGGATTGCGCCTCCGGTGTGGCGACGACGTGCAGGCCGCGCAACTGCCCGCCTTCGCGCCGGGCAATCACCACCGCCTGCTCAAAGGCGCGCCAATCGGAGGGGCACGTTCCCAACGGCACCAAAATATCCGCGAAGAGCGTCGCTTCCTGCCGTTGTGAGAGCCGCCCCTTGCGCCATACCCCAGGCGCTGGCCCCGATTCCAGCGCATCTGGCGTGACCGCATCCAGAACGCGCTCCCCCCAGCGCGCCGCCACCCGTCCCGGTCGCGCGCTGTGCTGCTCGGCCAGATCGGAGGCCGCGGCCTCCGGTTCGATTTCCCAACCGAGCGCCGTTTGCAACGCCTCGCGATGTTCCAGCACCCAGAGGTAGAGATCGGCCTCGGTGCGCTCAGGAAAATCGCGCAGTAGACCCCGCTGGCGGATCACTTGCACCACGGGGAGATAGATTTCATCGTACCAGTGTGCCACGGCTTCCGCGTAGGGAATCTCGCGTTGCTGCTCTAGCCCCATGAAGTAACGATGGACGCGGATGTGCTCTTCCAGCGCCTCGTACTGCCCTGGCGCGGTGAGCGTAAGATCGGCCTGTGGGCGTAGGGTGTCCAGATGGGTGCGCTCCAGAAATGCGGCATACTCCGCTTTGAGGATGAGCGCATCGGGGCTGGCATCCGCCTCAAGCGGAACCTTCGCCATCACCTCCGTGACGTAAGACTGGACGTGCGTCGCGCCCAGCTGCCGCGCCACCGAGATGCGGTGATGCCCATCGCGGACGAAATAGGCTTCGCCCACCTTGTAGAGTGACACTGGCGGAAGCCCCTCCAGCCGCTTGGTTGCCAACATCACCCGCGCCCAGCGCTCCTCGTCCTGATCATGTTGCGGCAAGAAGGTGCGGGTGAAGTCGGTGTAGCGTCCCACGCTGCCCACAATCGCGGCGATGGGCACATCTTCCAGCGTTTGGGCGCGGGTCTCGTTCGCGCGCAACTGCTGACGCACCTCCTCGTAGGAGAGCAACTGCACCGATTCCCCACGCAAGCGCGCCAGCACCCGCTCCAAATCGGCCCGCCGGCGGGCCTCATGGAAGTCCTGGGCAGCCCGCGCGTAAGCCATGCCCACATTGTCGTCTGCCATATCCCCTCCAAAGTCTATGCGGAGGCCCATCGGCGCCGCTCGCACCGATGGGCCTTAAGATATATCTCAGCAAGCGAAATCGGGCTATTCCTCCACTTGCGTAAGGGCGACCAGCGAGAGCAAGAACAGCAGCGCGTAGATGGCGAAGATGACGATGTAGCCCAATCCCCGGAACTCCGGCACTTGCACTGTGAAGAAGTCCGCAATCGGGCCGCCGATGTAGGTTCCTACCGCGCCGGCGCCGGCTCCCGCCAGATTGGAGATGCCCAGATAGCGCCCGGCTTCGCCCTCCGGCACTAGATTCGTGCCCAAGGCCCAGTTCGCCGTGTAGAAGATACCTGTCGCCAGCCCGATGATGCCGCCGCCCAGGTACACGAAGACGAGGCTGGATGCGGAGAGCAGGATGAAGGTCCCCAGCGCGGCGACCACCCCGCTGATGGCGACCATGCGCTTGCGTCCGAAGCGGTCGCTTAGATAGCCGCTCGGTACCGCCGAGAGCAGCACGAAGACGCCCACGATCATCATCATTTGCGCCGCCGGCCCGGCAGCTGCTTCCCGTGTGAAATCCAGGCGCGCCTGCAGGAAGTAGAGCGCGAAGCCGGAGAGGCTGAAGGTGGGCACGAGGAAGGCCAGCCGGTTGATGACCCACCAGGTGAACGAGCGGTTTTGTTCCTGGTATTCGGCGCCGACGCAGATTCGCACGCTGAACCAGACACCCACGGCGATGGCTATGGTCATCGCCGCCAGGCCCATCGCGCCCATGAAGAGTCCCAGCCCCAGCGGGGTTCCCGACCACGCTACCAGGCGCCCCGCCAGTTTGACGATCTTGCCCATGCCCAAGATTACAGCGGTGAAGGCAGCGGTCATCAATAACAGCCGCACGAACGGCTTCATGTCCAGCGGCGCGGGTTCCACCTCCAGGGGTTTCTCTCGCACCAGCATTGTCAAGGCCGCGATCACCCCGATGCTCACCATCAGGAAGATCAGCCCGCCCCATAGATTCCCCGCGCCGATCATGCGGGCAATAGTGAACGAGACGATGATCACCGGCAAGGGGACTTCGAAAATGGCCTTGATGCCGGAAAAGGTCCCGCGCTGCGACTCTGGAACCAGGTCGGGGATCAAGCCCTGGGTCGCGCTGTGCGCTGCGTTGGTGGCGAGCTGTAACAGCAGGTAGCTGCCGAACAGCGCCCAGAAGCCGGTCATGCCGGAGAGGTTCGCCGTCAGCCCGATGGCGGTGATGAAGATGAAATCGCCCAGCGTCCCGCCCAGAATGAAGGGGCGTCGCCGTCCCCAGCGTGAGCGGCTACGGTCAGAGAGCATCCCCCACAATGCCTGCGCCAACAGCGCGACCATTAGCCCCCACAGCCGAATAATGCCCACGTAGGTCCCCTGGTTGGCCTCGCCCACGAACTGCTGCACCAGCAGCGGCAGCGCCAACGGCACGAGGGTCTGGGCGATCATCGTCAACGCCAGATAATAG
>Ga0209614_1002375_pt1 | contig 12519 bp, 12 predicted proteins | sample BlaSprsedimmetaG_FD_185484 | JGI IMG/M metagenome (GOLD analysis project Ga0209614, IMG submission 185484) | Hot spring sediment bacterial and archeal communities from California, USA to study Microbial Dark Matter (Phase II) - Blank Spring... ... | reverse complement strand
GTTATCCGATCAACGAATAACAATTAACGAATAACCTTTGGGCCTTTCAGCTTTCAGCTTTGAGCTTTTTGTCTGTAAGGCAGGTCACTATCCCGGGGTTACCTAGGGTGCCCTCTATATGGAACCTGGCCTGAGTAAAATGTTCAACGACCCAGATATTGGTCATGAGGTGCAAGGTTATTTCTGCGGTAAAGATTTTGCTCTCTCCATCAGCCAAGGCCATATAGGGGATGATCTGATCGGCCAGATGTCTATCTATGGCCGCCTGACTGTCCAAAAAGGAGAGGAATAGATCGGCAGCCTCATCGGCTACTTCCTCCGCTCGTTTTCCTCTGGCCCCTAAGGCGGAAAAACCGGCACAGGAATCGCCTCCCCGAACCCTTAAGAACACAAAAGTTCCCTGACCAATAGAAGGCGCCGTAATCTCTTCACAGGAGGCTTTTATACCCATAGCGGAAAGTCTCTTCAGTAATTGTCTCTTTTGTCGGTTTACGATGTGCTCCGGCAGATTGGAAGCTGCTGATATTGCGGTCACCTCTCCTGGTTGCAGCTTATCAGTCCTGGATATACCTTTCAACTGGGTAACCGGCTTTATGGAGAAATGGACAATGCCTTCACCTATAGGATACCAGCCCCATCGTTCGAGATGGGCATCCACCACCATGCCCATTTCTTCTATGGTGGGGATAAATACCCCGGCCAGGTAGTGAAAGGGCGGACTCCAAGGCACATGAGTTCCGCCTCTTATGGTCACATTGGAAGGCCCGCCTGCAAAAGCTAATGGAAGTGATATGGTTTGAAAGACCAGAGAGACGGATCCGGCGCTTCCTCTTTCTTCAGCCACATCAAATAGATACTTGCCGCCTTTTAATGTAACAGGCCGAAAGGCGAGGGTAGTTGAACCGATGGTAGCGCCGTCAACCGCTGCCTGGCTGATCGCCTTTGCTGCCCTTACACCGGCCAGATGCTGCGGGCGCAGACCGGGATTTTTTCTGTTAGCGCGGATGTTATAGATGCGGAAGGGCTTCTGGAGGAGACAGGATAGACTTAGAGCGGTCCGTAGTATCTGCCCACCTCCCTCTCCATAGGAGCCATCGATTTCGATCATAAGTCAGCCATCAGCGATCAGCTCTCCGGGTTCCGTGTTACGGGTTTCGGGTTAAAAAACTCGCACCGCGTAACTCGAAACGCGAAACCCTCCTTTCGACTTATCACCCATCACTCTTCTTCTGACTGCTGACTATCGACTTAGGACTAATGATTACTGGGACTGCCTTTTTAATTTTCAGAAACCGGGATACGTAAAGAAAATGTGGTGTTGCTATATTGTTCCTGGACGGATAGGTCGAAATTGTATTTTTTTCTTAAAAGATTAAGAAGGCATAGCAGAAAATTGTTTTGTGGTGCTTGCATTGAGGCCGTACCCGAATATCTTATATCCAGACAAATCATATTATTTTCAAATCCGGTGGAAATAAAAAGCTCCTTTTTATCAGAAAGATTCATGGCCTTGATGCAATAGTCTAAGAGATTGAAAATAAGTTGCGAAAAATCGATATAAGCCCCCCATATAAATGGAAGGTCTTTTGCCAGGGCCAACTTTTTGTTAATTTCATACCTGAACTTCAGGTTTGTTTCCAAGAACATAATCTCGTTCATAATAATATCATTCAGATTAAGAAGCCGGGGCATCGTGTCCTGCTCTTTTTTTATCCTGGCCATGAAATTACGACACAGATCAGAGAGGGTTTGTACATTATGACCGATCATCCTTAGTCCTTCTATGTACTTATCAAGCTTGTCTATACCGGGGGCGCCATGAGAAGTATCTGCCGAGCTATTTTTACCGGCCTGCATCTCGAGATTTAACAGTTCAAGTCTGCCTTGTATGGAAGAAAGAGGGTTGACTATGTTATTCAATAATCCGTTTATTATCAGCCCGACGGAAGAATGTCTGGATTGTTCAATAAGGACTGATTCAAGCTCTTTTTCCCGTAAGGCCCATTGCCTTTCCTTTGAAACGTCCTGGATTACGATTATTATACCTGAAACAGCTCCACTGGCTTCAATAACAGGCCTTAATTCCAAGTCTAAATAATGATTATTTGATTCTTTTAGAGGTGGTTCATAAGAAACATTCTTAATTCTATAGCTCTTACCACCCAAGACTTCCTGCAATATGTCTTTAAATGTCTTTTCCTGATACCGTAAATTAAATAGCTTGTTCACCTCCCAGATGGGTCGGCCGATTACTTTTTGCTTTTCCGGTATGAACGCAGCACATTGCTTTGGATTGTAATTTCTGATTACAAATTCCTCGTCTAATATAATAACCCCATTATTTACCGAGTTAATGACGTGGTTGTTCAGATTTTTGAGTTGTTGAATCTCAGGGTAAAATGGATGCCGGGCATAATCAACAAATGCCGCCAGGTTATTATCCATATATTGTGAGACTAATTCTATGGGCATAACAAAGGAGACAGGTTTTTCAAATTTAACGCCCATACCGGATTCATGGTTGGGTTGACGTTCAATAATCCAGCGTACATCGCCTTTGACTCTGACTAACTGGTCCGTTTCCGGAATGGTAAAATTCAGATTTATGGCGGTTCCAACGTCCGGTAGTTCTTCCGATAAAATAAATGCCCCGTTTTGATGAATATCTAAGGCAATACTGTCTTCAAAATCTCTGCCGGCAACACGGTGACGGACGGGAAGCCGTACCGGGATACGAAAATGTCTCCTTCTTTCAGCATCTAAGTGCATATTAACACCACTTTCTTTAAGTCCGGACTAAACTTAATATAAGAGTGCCGGTGACATAATTATTTTGAACGCTTCCAATATTGAGCAAAAAAGGTGCCAGAACTTTTATAGGCCATAGATAATTGATAACTATTGAATATTATAAATGATTTAATTATATGTGTAAATCCCGGACAGAAACGTTTAAGACGTAAATGGAAATAGTGGTAACTTATTGTGGAACTTTTTTCTCCTGGTAGTGGAAATATTTTTCTCATCTGCAAGTCTTGTAGTGAATACTGCCTCATTTTCTTTCCTTGTCTAAATCGGGTGGTTTTTTTATGTCCGCCTCCTTTATTTTATAGAGCAAGGCCTTATAACTGATCTTAAGATGTCGTGCGGCCAGCTTCTTATTCCAGTTCGTTCTCTTTAAAACTTCCTCTATCACCTCTTTTTCGATCTTCAGGAGGGCCTGTTTTTTGATTTCTTTAAGGGAAGGAAGGGAGATGATCCTCTCTTTTTCTTCACCCAGATCTATTAACTTCTCCAGAACATCCCGGGATATTTTTTCTTTTGCTTTTACATCCGGCGCCGCTATGGCCATATCCCTTCTTGTGGGCGCCGCATGGATTTTATCGAGCATTTCTTCCTTTAATTGTTCCCAATCATTCAGGACCAGGAGTCTTTTTATGTAGTTTTCCATTTCCCGCACATTTCCAGGCCAGTGGTAACTAAAAAAGATATCCAGTACTTCTTTATCCAGAACGAAATCAGGATTAAACTGCTTACCATATCGTGAGAGGAAATGCTCAAATAAAATGGGTATATCTTCCTTTCTGTCGCGGAGGGGAGGTACCAGGATTTTTATGATATTTAAACGATAAAAAAGATCTTCTCTAAAAAGACCCCGCTTAACCTCGTTTTCCAGGTCGTGGTTGGTTGCTGAGACTACCCAGGTATTCACCTTGACATCCTTTTTACCACCAATTCTCGAAAATTCGCCATCCTGAAGTACCTGCAATAATTTTGATTGCAATGTTAACGGCATATCTCCAATTTCGTCTAAGAATATGGTGCCGTCATTTGCCTGTTCAAATTTACCAGGTTTCAGTCCGTCAGCCCCGGTAAAGGCACCCTTTTCATAGCCAAACAATTCACTTTCCAGGAGCTCGGAGGGAAGGGCGGCACAATTGACCTTAACAAAGGGGAAATCCTTGCGGTGGGATTGGAAATGCAAGGACCGGGCAACTAATTCCTTGCCGACACCACTTTCTCCGTAAATTACAACCGTCAGGTCAGTATCGACTATTTGCTTAATAAGCTCTTTTATTCTTTTAATTGGCTCACTTTCACCAACTATCATATCCATAATATCCATAAAGGATGCCTTCTCCATGTCTTATACTATATCTTATTTTATCGACTAAAAGGAAATTTTTTTTAAAAAAAGTGGAAAGTTTTTTCTTATAAAATGGAAAAGTTCTTCCATAATATAAATAAAATTGATTAATTAACGTAATATCAACTTCTTTGATATGTAATATAATGTATAACATTATAAATATTTAATATTATATTAATCTTATGTATAATAACGTGGAGGCTATTTGTCAGCTGGAAGCCCTGTGGAAATAAGGCATTTTTAAGTAGCGTCGGATAAGATATATTATGTTAACTTTATGCGAATAACTTAAAAATCTCGTTGGGTATATCTTTTAGCGATGTCACAATATCTACCCCACCCCATTTTACGGCTTCTTTAGGCATGCCAAAGACGACACAGCTCTTTTCATCCTGAGCTATCGTTTTTGCTCCAGCCTGTTTCATCTCTAACATACCTTTTGCCCCATCCGCCCCCATGCCGGTGAGGATTACGCCTATGGCATTACTTCCCACATATTGCGCAATTGAGCTGAAAAGCACGTCCACAGACGGCCTTTGATGGCATACCAGTGGTCCTTGCTTGACCGTGACGTAATAACGTGCCCCGCTGCGCCCTAAAAGCATGTGGTAGTTTCCCGGAGCGATCAGTGCAGTGCCGTTTATTACCGAATCTCCGTCTTTGGCTTCCTTTACTTGAATCTGGCAAATGTCGTTTAAGCGATTGGCAAAGGCGGTGGTAAAATTTGCCGGCATGTGCTGGACAATGACTATACCGGGTATGTTGGGTGGCATCTGGGTAAGAACCTCTTTTATAGCTTCCGTTCCGCCTGTAGAGGCTCCAATGGCTATAACCTTGTTTGTGGTCTCAGCAAGGGCTAGAGACGGACGCGGGGCTGCAGAGGTTACCTGGTAGTTCTCTTTGGTGGAAGCTGTACGCGGGTTTACTTTAATGTGGGCCGCAGCCCTTATTTTATCAAGGAGTTGAACCGTCATATCAGCGACGGTGTAAGCGGAGCCGGGTTTGGCGATGACCTCTACTGCCCCGGTATCAATGGCCTCTAAAGCCAATTTGCCGCCGGCAGGGGTAAGCGAGCTTACAATTATGACCGGTAGCGGATAGTATTTCATGAGCTTACCTAGGAAGGTCAGTCCGTCCATGCGGGGCATTTCAATATCCAGGGTGATTACATCCGGCTTCAGGTTAACTATTTTATCCCGGGCCACATAAGGATCGGGCGCTGTTCCGACGACTTCAATATCAGGTTCTTTAGATAATTCTTCAGAGAATATCTTTCGGACAATGGCCGAGTCATCGACTATCAATACCTTTATCTTGGATATGCTCATATTGTACAGCTCCAGTTGTATAGCTCCAGAATGTTAACCGCGGTCAAAGAGAACGACCATTATCCCCCAATCGGTCTCAAAATATATGTGCTCCACACCTGAATCCTTGACAAAGGGAGAGATGTCCCCGACTAATTCAGCAGTGGGTGTGGTTAATCGTTGGGTTCCTTCTTTATGGGTTTTATTCAGGGTATTTCCCAGGACCATGTTTGCTATTTCTTTAGTCGTATCAATGAGTTCTTCTTTACTCACACCTTTATTGTCTTCCTTGCGAAGGAGGGTTTCGGTCAGGCTGCCGGTCATTTCGTCGGGAATAAAGATATCCAGAATCCGCTTCCGGTCTTCGCCTTTTACTCCGATCTGACCATGAAAATAAGGGCCGGGGAGTGACGTAACCTGGCCCATTTCGTCTTCGCCTATGGGGTCAACGAAGGTAAAGAACATGGTCTCAAACACCTCTTGGACCACAACGGTTAAAACGTTTCTATCAACAGGATTCATCTGGTCTTCTCCATAATCTCTTCGAGTTTTTCCTTGATTACCTCGGGCATAAACGGCTTCTGGATATGCCCTTTAACCCCCAAAGACATGGCTTCATCTATACAGGCCTGGGAGCCTTCCGTGGTTATCATAACTACCGGAATGTTTTTATAGATCTCATGCTCTCTCATCTTTTTTAGAAAGGTTAGGCCATCCATCTCGGGCATATTGATATCACTTAGAACCAAGTCTATCCACTGCTCATTAAGGACTTCGAGCGCTTCTTTTCCATCGCCGGCCTCAAAAAAGGACCCGACATCGAAGCCGGAAATCGAGATGACCTTGCGTATAACGTTGCGCATGGCCATAGAATCATCGACTATTAAGACATTAAAGGCCATAGGAAGCCGCCTCCATTTGTAGAGTTAATATTTGAGCAGTTCTTCCGCCTGCTGGAGTTCATCCCATAGTTCAACCATACATGATTCGAGATGTTTTTCTTTCAGACCCAATTTTTTCATAACGTCATCCTTCCCATAGTCAGCAAGGCCATAACCCGTGCCAATACCCATCATTATGGTCATCAGATTACAGAGATGAACGGTGCAGGAGATATAATTCTCCGTATCGGGCACATGGTGTTGGGCAATTGCTTCTACCAGGGCCTCGGGAAAATTCCATTCCTCAGCAATTCGGGCACCTAATTCGGCGTGATCAATCCCGATAATCTCTTTTTCCGCCTGCAAAAAAGGATACTGCTGTTCTTTAACTAATCTGATTATTTGATCATATTCTGTCCTGACATAAGTACTAAGTATTACTTTGCCAATATCATGAAGGAGGGCAGCGTTAAATAAGAAGGGATCTTCGGGTAAGCCTGTTTTTTGCACCAATATCTGAGAAAGAAGGGCGCAGGCCACAGAATGTTTCCAGAGCTCGCCTTTTTCCAGGTTATAACCCAGGCCGGCCTTTTTGTAATATTTGTTGCTGCTGTCGGTCATAATAATCTCGTGTAATTTTTTCTGGCCGAGCAAGACCAGAGCCTCCTGCAACGAACTGATCTTTCTCTTCAGCCCGAAGTATGCAGAATTGCATAATCTCAATATATTAGCCGTCATAGCCTGATCAAGCTGTATAACCTTGACCAGATCCTGAACGTTGCTTTTAGGGTCGTGCAGTAAGGAAAATACCTTTTGAGCTACTTCTGGAAGTGGCGGCAATTCCTTAATGTCTTTGGCAATGATTCTGATATGTTTCATAGTTCTATCTCTTCACGATCCGATACCTTCAGATAGACATGCCCCGTGCCTATCTCCAGGCACATGGTGCGGTTGACATTACCACCTATGTCTTCTTTGTTTATAAGGACGTCGTTTTTCCAAAAGATTTTACGAAGGGCCATGTAGTTGCGTTTACCAATATTAAAAAACCCGCTGGCATCCATGACCTGGCTCCCCCCGGCTATTTTAATTATCATGCGTTTCTTATCAGCGCCGTATTTATATGCCTCTTTGAAAAGTAGGGGCACGCCTGTATCTGCAAACATGCACGGATTTTTTTCTGCCTTATCAGGGGCTATCTTTGATTCAGGAAGCATTAGATGAAGCAACCCCCCCACCTTAACTACCGGATCATAAATGGACACGCCGATACAGGACCCCAGGGAGTAAGTAATTAAAACAGCCGAAGGATCGTTGCTTACGCACATATCTGCAATGCTGACGACGAGTTTACTGGCCACAACCGATCCTCTCTCTATTTTTTCTGATAGACAGTCGGCCGTGCATATTTAAAGGCATGCTTTATACCCGTCAGGCTTTCTGAGTGCCCGATAAAAAGGTAGCCTCCTTCACCTAGCGCCGAATAAAAACTGTTTACTACTCTATCCTGTGTGTTCTTATCGAAATAGATCATCACATTACGGCAAAAAATTATGTCCATAGGTTCTTTCCATGGATAGGGTTCCATGAGGTTATGTCTCATAAATTGGATGCAGTTCTTGACCACAGGCTTAACCTGGACGTATCCCTGCCATCGGCCCTGTCCTTTTTGGAAGAACTTTTTTAGGATATTAATATTAATATCCTTGCATCGTTCTTCCGGGTATATCCCTTGCTCAGCTGTAGCTAAAACCCTTGTAGATATATCGGTTGCCAATATTTTTAAGTTTAACGTCGGTGTAATTGCCTTATGTTCTAAGATAGTTATTATAAGAGAATAAGGCTCCTCGCCTGATGAACAACCAGCGCTCCAGATTCTTATCTTTCCGCCCCTTTTTTTATCTGCAAGCAGGCCTGGCAGCACTTCATCTGCCAGGAATTGAAAGTGCTTGGATTCACGAAAAAAACTGGTTAGGTTGGTGGATACGCTATCCAGTAGTCGAACCAGTTCCTCACCACTTTTGTCCTGCAGCACGTAATCATAATATTCCTGAAAATTGTGAAAATTAGAACTTCTTAGCCTTTTGGCCAGCCTGGCACGTAGTAGTTCCTTCTTGCCTGTGTGGAGGTTAATGCCGGCCTTAGTATAGATGAGCTTACTGAAGAGTTCGAATTCGTTATCGGTAAGGTCGTCGAACATCAGATTACTTGAATATCTTGCTTATTTTTTCTTCCAGAACTTCGGCCGTAAATGGCTTGACAATATAATTGCTGGCCCCAGTCTTAACCGCCTCCACGATATTCTGTTGCTGTGCCTCGGCAGTGACCATCATTACGGGGAGGTCTTTTAATGCGGCGTCTGCCTTGATAGCCTTAAGTAGATCAAGGCCGGTCATAACCGGCATGTTCCAGTCAGTTATTACAAAGTCAAATTTTTCTTTTTTCAAGACCTCAAGCGCTTCTTGACCGTTTTCGGCTTCGCCTACATTTTCGAATCCCAGTTGTTTCAGAATGTTTTTTACTATACGGCGCATGGTGTTAAAGTCATCAACCACCAATATTCTCATGTTCTTATCTGCTGGCATAAATTAACTCCCCTTTTTCATATATAAGCTTTCAGCTAACCGGGTTTCGAGTTACGAGTTTCGAGTTACGAGTTTTTTAACCCGAAACCCGTAACACGGAACCCGCAACCCGAAACCCTCATTTCGACTCATCACTTCTTCCGACTCCCGATGGCTGACTGCTAATTAATGCATCATTCCTAATTTTTGTTCTTCGGCCACACTAAATATGCCGTTTATGTCTAAAATCAGCCCTACTTTCCCGTCTCCTAAAATGGTCCCTCCGGCCAGTCCTCTGACATTTTTCATGTGGTCTCCGAGACTCTTGATGACTACTTCTTGTTTACCAAGGAGGTCATCAACCAGCAGGCATTTCTGCCGTCCTTCGTTTTCAACCACAACCACCAGAGACTCGCAAGGATCTTTATGTTCAGCTTCAACATTAAACATCTTATATAATCTTACTAATGGGATAAGATTTCCCCTGACCTTAATCATCTCGCCCTTGCCATGGACAGTACTGTATTCTTCTTGCCGCGGCCTTATAGTCTCTTTAATAACTATCGTTGGCACGATATAACGTTCTATCCCTACCCTTACGATGATGCCATCGATAATAGCCAGGGTAAGCGGAACCTTAATGGTGAATGTAGAGCCTTCCCCGGGACGCGAGTCTATCTCCACCTTGCCGCGCAACTTTTCTATGGTTTTCTTTACTACATCCATCCCTACGCCCCGGCCGGAGACATCGGTTATCTTATCGGCTGTAGAAAATCCGGCTTGGAATATAAGATTATCAATTTCAAATGTGGAGAGACCTTCGGTGTTTTTGATCAATCCTTTTTCCTTAGCCTTTTTTAATATCTTTTCGCGGTTCAGACCTTGTCCGTCATCTTCAATCTCAATTACAATGTTACCGCCTTTTTGATAAGCCCTTAACCAGATAGTGCCGGTGGCCGGCTTGCCTTTAGTTGCTCTTTCATCCGGCATCTCGATGCCATGGTCTATAGAGTTACGTATCATATGCACCAGGGGATCGTAAATGGCGTCAACCATATTGCGGTCAATCTCTGTATCCTCACCGCTCATCTGAAGATCAACCTGTTTTTCAGATTTTTTGGCCAGATCCCGTACTAACCGGATCATTTTCTGAAGAGTCTGTTTTATGGGTACCATTCGCAAAGACATGGCTGTCTTCTGTAGCTCAGTAGTAATACGGCTTAGCTGGGAGAAGTCACGGATAAGTTTCTGATCCCGTATGGCCTGGACGTGGGAATTCTGCCAGATAAGGGACTGGGTGATGACCAGCTCACCGACCATATCTACCAGGTTATCGAGCTTGCCAATGTCCACCTTGACGGCGCTATTGGCAGTTCCGGCAGATGCAATGGAGGCCATAGCTTTTTGTTCACGCAGGGCATGGGCTACCTCTTTGGGTTTAACGTCGGCCTCTCTGATGATAATCTCTCCGATTTTTTCACCGGAATCTCGCTGCCTTTCCAGGGCCTTATCTATAACCTCTGCATCGGCAACACCCTTTTCGACCAGTATCTCTCCCACTAATTTAGGCACCGGTCGAGCGGCCTCTTCTCCCAACCTCCCTTCCTGTGCAGCCTTTATCCGGCTGATAAAACTGTCCAGGTCGTAATCCTTTTGCTCAAATGTACCTGTCTCCAGGGCCGTTTTTATGTCCATTATCATCCTCTTCAGGCCATCACAGGCGTCCAGGATAAGGTCAATAATTTCTGAGGAGATCAAAAGTTCGCCGTTTCGGGCCCTGTCCAGGATATTTTCCGTTTCATGGGCTAACTTGTTAATGTCCTGTAGATTCAAAAAGCCTGAAACACCTTTTATAGTATGGAATGGTCTAAAAATAGCGTTTATGCAGTCCTTATCCTCGGGGGACTGCTCAAGGGAGAGGATGTCCACCTCAATTTGTTCAAGATGTTCCATACCCTCGTTAATAAAGCCGGTAAGCAATTCTTTATCCTGAGTAATGTCTATAACCGATTTGCTCTTGGTCACAGAAGCTTCAGATGTTGTCTCCTCTTCCATTTTTATGTCATCTTGTCCCGCTGTTTGCCCTTCCGTATCTGCAAGATTTAATTCTTTAAGCAGGTTATTAAAGTTTTTAAGAGAAGCGGTGGCCTGCTCCTGGTCTTTTTCTCTGCAAATATCCTGTAACATAGAGATGGCCTGGCTTATTTTTTCATAAGCTACGTCCGTGTCGGGTATCTCGCCCAATATGATCTTTTCTATAATAAGCTTGAGTCCCCCGCCTATCTTCTTTACAGCCTCCGGGAGGGTTGGATCCTTATAGGCCACAACCTCTTCGATCTTAGAGAGGATCTCCCCTAACTCAACCAGATTGTCTGGACTCAGCATTATAGTCTTAAGTGCAATATCGTCCAATATCTCCTGCAAGGTTTTGGGTTCTTTGTCCATCTCTATCCCTCTAAGTTTTCCTTATTTGACTATACATATTGGGACTACTACTGTTTTTTTGCATCGGCATGAAGGGTTTTTTTCTTAAATCCTGATTGAAAATTCCCGGCGGGTTATAGTTATGTGGCAGTCGATTTCTTCCCGGAAAAATAAAGGGGTATAAATATGGTCAAAAAGAGTAAAACTTCTGTGCGGGTAGCTCAACGCATGTCAGTTTATTCCCGTAAACTGCACCGGTATCAATGCCTATCTTGTTTCCCATCACCAGCGGCTCACCAAAAGGCGTATGCCCGAAGACGACTTTCTTGCCAAAGTCGTACATAGAAGAAAAAAAAGCCTCCCTTATCCAGAGAATGTCCTCTATTTTTTGATCCTTTAGCGGCAAATAAGGCCGAAGGCCGGCATGAACAAAGATATAGTCCTCTGTCTCATGTATAAGGCGCAGTGAACAAAAAAAATCATGATGATCTGGGGGCAGGGAAACCCTCCCTTTGTTGCTATAGGCATCGATGGTCTTCTGGCCTCCATTCAGGATGAACAAAAAGGGGCTGACTCTGTCAAGATAATCGAGGAACATCTTTTCATGGTTACCCATGAGAAATACTATATTATTTGTCTTATTTCTCAAATCTAAGAGATAGTCGATGACCTCACGGGAAGCCGGGCCGCGGTTAATATAATCTCCGAGAAAGATAAGAGCATCTTGGTCAAGGTTAACCGGCAGGATACCCATTAACCCTTCCAGCTTATCCAGGCATCCATGAATATCCCCAACCGCAAATATACGTCTATTGTTCATAACCTTTATAATCAATACAGGATGTTCTCGTAAAGACTCCAATGTTGATGAATCCGTAAAAAAGCTTTTTCACCGCTGAGCACGCAGAGTCCGCAGAGAAAAACTGTAAACTATTCAATATGTTATCTCAGCGTTCTCAGCGATCTTTGCGGTAAATTTTACTTCCAACGAACTCAGGTTGACGTAGCTGGTATAATTTGTTCATGTTCTTTGATAGTTATAAGTTTATAGCCAAGGTTTTTTGCTTTACGTTTTAAGGTTGCGATCACCCGATCTTTGTAGCGTTGTTCATAATATTCTTGGCCGAGATCAGTATATTCTGTGCCATATTTGAGCATGTTATAAAAGATACGGGCGATTTTGTGGGCTGTTG
>Ga0209614_1002374_pt1 | contig 12521 bp, 8 predicted proteins | sample BlaSprsedimmetaG_FD_185484 | JGI IMG/M metagenome (GOLD analysis project Ga0209614, IMG submission 185484) | Hot spring sediment bacterial and archeal communities from California, USA to study Microbial Dark Matter (Phase II) - Blank Spring... ... | reverse complement strand
GCTATCTTTTGCCAGTCATCAGCCATTTATTAACCGGCAACTGAATTCTCGGTAATTCAACAAAACCGGAAAACAAATGGATTGGTGGCAAAATAAATCTACAGCCGGATATAATTACTGCATCGAAAAATAATAAATATTTTAATATCAAACCAGAGGAGACAGTTCAATGAAAAAAATCAGTGTGGTCATGGTGTACAATGACAAATTGGGTTATGATGACAAAGAATTTGACCGTTCGATTCAGAGCTTGATTGAACAAAATTACAACAACTGGGAGCTCATCATCGCTGATGAACGTGGCGCCAATGTCGCCTATCCCGCAGTAACAAAACATGAAAAAATTATTCATGCACCGCTGGATTTTAAAAGCCGCGCCCATTCGATAAATCAGGCGCTGCAAAAATGTAGCGGGGATTATGTGATGCTGGTGAACAATGACCAGGCGCAGATCACCTTCCGGCTGAGCACACTGGAGCTGATGCTGCATGTTGCCGCGCGCCACAGCGATTGCGGCATGGTTTACGCTGACTACCGGCAGGTGGGAGCCGACGGCGCTGAAAAGGACATCCATTTGCTGCCCCATCATGCAGGACGGCTTCGCGATAATATGGATTTCGGCGCGGTATGGCTTTTCCCCAGAGCGGTATTAGACAAACTGGGTGGACTCAATAAAAAATATCAGGCAGCGCATCTGTATGACCTGCGGCTGCGAGTCAGTGAAAATCACTCTCTGTATCACGTCGAAGCCAAACAGAACGGGCATCTCTATCTTGCAAAAGCCGCGGCAAAAGCCCACGATGTATTCGATTATCTGCTCGCCGGAAAAGATATCCAACTCGAAATGGAAGACGCCATCACCGAACATCTCAAACGAAGCGGCGCTTATCTGGCGCCCGGGCAAAATTACCACCAGGTTGAATACAGCCGCGAAGAAGATCAAAAATTCAAACAATGCATTGCCAGTGTGGTGATCCCGGTTTTCGACCGCAAACAATTTATCGGCACTGCAATCGAAAGCGTGCAGGCACAGACTCTGCAAAATGTGGAAGTGATCGTGGTGGTCAATGGCGGTCCCAATGACCCGACAATCGAAGGTGTTAAACCATACCTTGATGGCGGCAAAAAATATGATCCCAATAAACCCGCTGTAAGGCTAATTGTCGAGGACATTAACAATATCGGTCACTGCCTCAATAAAGGCATGCGTGAAGCTCGTGGTAAATTCTACGTGCAGCTCGATTCAGACGACCGGCTTAAGCCGGACGCCGTGGAAAAACTGCTGAAAGTTTTCGACTCTGATCCGCAGATTGCCATGGTGATCGGTTCCTACGAAGTCTGGGAGAAAAACAGCCAGACCGGCGAGATCATTCGGATGGAAAAAATACCGGTGGTCACTCACGACGAGTGGACCGAAGAAAACGGACGCAACAACCTGCTACGCATCAACGGCGCCGGCGCGCCGCGTTCGGCTCACATCAAAATCATTCAGCAATTGGGCGGTTTCGGTTTGAACGACACCCCCCATTGCCGCAACTACGGCGAGGACTACGACCTGGTACTGCGCACCTCAGAGCAATACCGCATCGGCAGGGTCTGGGATCCGATTTATGATGTGATCCGCCACGAAGGCGGCACTGATCACGCCATCGACCAGATCACCATCGACCGCAACGACAACGCCAAAGACCAGATGCGGCTGGAGGCAATTCAGCGCCGGAAAAAGATTAATCGAAAATAAACGCTGCCTGAACGGAGTCCACTTTAAAGGTGGACTTCGTTTTTTGAGTAAGAGGAAAACTCGGATATTAAAGATTATCCTCGGTTTGATTTTTTTGAAAATTCTGAGAACATGCGCATCCGCCCCATCAGTGTTGCCCGATTTCTGAAAAAAAACAAAAAAAGAACTGCGCTTTTTTTTTGACAATTTTTGAATTTTCCGGTTGCTTTTTACTGATAGTTTGTTATTTTTAAACAGCTTCAAGTTCGTCAATGGTTTTCAAAATATTTCATTTTTAAAATCGGAGCAAACCATGGATCCAATATCCCTGATCTTGACGGCGCTGGCAAACGGCGCGTCAAGGGCAGCGGGCGGGGCATTGGGAGAGGCGGGGAAAGAAGCTTACGATAAAATTAAGGAACAAATTAAAAAGCGTTTCCGCGGTAAAAAATCCGCCGAAGTGGCGTTGGACGAATATGAAAATGACACTGACAATCTGTCAAAGTCCATCATATTTCCCAGTCTCAGGTTCACGATATTCCCCACTTGTTTTGTGAATTAAGGGAATAATAAAAAGATTAATTTATAAAGTCAAGCGTTTTCAAATTTGGGACTGAATTTTATACCGATGAGGATAAATGGGAAATGGCTATGCAACTGTAGTGACTTTTGAGATTACCGATTGCATGAAATTCATCGAAAACCATCTTGGGAAAGGCACATTTCTCAATGTGCAGGTTCAACCTGCACAGAAATGAAGGTCTAACAACCGCATCATCGCGCCGAGATAAATTCGGATCGTTGGGATGTGAGTTAACTACTCATTAAAATTCGATATTGTTACCCAGCGGATCATTTCGCCCGTTGCAGCAAACGCTCATATTTACGCAGCATCGCAAACGGGAATGTGATGCTAATTACCGCAAAAGATAAACCGGCGATAGTTTCCCAAGCCCGGCTCAAAGGTAAAATCCTGGCAACGCCTGCCATCGAAGGAGATTGTCTCTATTTGCGCACTTCGGAGCATTTGTATGCTTTTCAAAACAAGGAAATGAAATGAAAAAAACACTTCGCATTCTTTTAGCCCTTATAATTGTCTTGTTGGTAGTTGTAATCTTTAAGACAATCACGTTTCAATCGATACAGATTGAAGTTGAGCCTGTAACTCCGCCGGTTTTCAGAAACGAAAGCGTAGCAAACCTGTCAAAGGCGATAACGTTTCCGACCATTTCTCATGAGATTGATTTGCCGATTGACAGCCTTGTCTTTTTGGAATTCCATCAGTTTATTGCTGAGACCTATCCATTGATCCACTCAGAACTGAAAAAAGAGGTTTTTTCAGAATTCAGCCTTTTATATACCTGGGAAGGTAAGGATGCATCATTAAAGCCTGTTATCCTTATGGCTCACATGGATGTTGTGCCCGCCGCTGAAACAGATGCCTGGGAAAAGCCACCCTTTTCGGGTGAGAATGACGGAACCTTTATCTGGGGACGGGGTACTCTTGACGACAAGGGATCAATGATCGCAATCCTTGAAGCTGCAGAGAGACTTCTCTCAGAAGACTACCGCCCGGAACGGACCATTTATCTTGCTTTCGGCCATGATGAAGAGATAAATGGTTTACGGGGAGCCCGGGTTATTGCATCTGCTCTTAAGGAAAGAGGTGTGGAAGCTGAATTCATTCTTGATGAAGGTTTGGCTATCTTAAAAGGAATTGTACCGATGATAAGCAAACCTGTTGCTACTATCGGAACATCAGAAAAAGGGTATTTATCGGTGACACTGACCGTTGAAATGGAAGGAGGGCATTCCTCCACTCCTGAAAAAGAAACTTCAATCACTGTGCTCAACAAAGCATTGCATAGTATCATTAACAAACAAACCAAAGCAGGTATTTCAGCGCCGCTTAAAGATTTTATCCGTTATATAGGACCTGAGATGCCATTTTATATGAGAGCCATTTTTGCCAATCAATGGCTGTTCAAAGGCATTATTGTTAACATATATGAGGGAAGCAATGCAGGGAATGCTACTGTCAGGACGACAACTGCGCCTACTATCATCAATGCCGGGCTAAAGGACAATGTGATTCCAACAAAGGCTGAAGCAGTGGTGAATTTCCGGATAATTCCGGGAGAGACATCTGCCGATGTGATCCGACACCTTCAAAAGGTTATTGCTGACGACAGGGTCAATATCTCCGTTGTTGGACAGGCTGAGGAGCCAACTCCCGTATCTCCAGTAAATGTTTCAGGTTTCGAAATTATTTCCAAAACAATCCAGCAAGTTTATCCTGAAGTAATTCTTTCCCCGATGCTGGTTGTGGGACAAACGGATAGCAGGCATTATACAGATGTAAGCAGGAATATTTACCGGTTTGTTCCTGTTGTTGTTAATCGGAAGGATCTGGCAAGGATGCATGGCTTAAATGAAAGAATCAGTATTGATGATTTTATCCGGAGTATCGGGTTTTATTATCAGTTGATTAAAAACACAGATTAGCTAAATCATGACTAATTGACATGAAAAGCATTAACTTAAATCGCTCTATTACTACCCTGTGATTAGTTACACCTCGCCAAATTAAGGACTGTGAATTAATTAAGTCACTCATTTTATAAAGTAATCTTGCTTTTCTATGAGCAAGCATCATTCCTGAATGGGACAGTTATTTAATTCACGTCCCCAAAAGCAGAGATTGCATTGAAATCAATGCTAAGATGTTTCGGGTTGTTTATTACCTGCCACCCTTTGAAAAGCGGATGCGAAACGTCGTACCTTTTTTTGTTGAAACCGATAAGCTTCCCTCGATCTGATTGATGAGCAAATTGACCAATTGCAAACCCATTGAGTCAGTTTTTTCAATATCGAAATCCATAGGCAAGCCCACGCCGCTATCAGCCACTGTCAGTTCGATCCAACCATCTTCAACCAGCATGAGTGAAACCACGATCTCACCGGATATACCATTGGGAAAGGCGTGTTTGAACGCGTTGGTAATCAGCTCGTTGAGGATGAGACCGGTGGGGATTGCTTTGGTAACATCGAGTATGATGTCGTTAGCCTGGGTTTTCAAGCAGATTTTCCTTTTGAAGCTGTGAGTTTTAATTAGCTGGCTGGTCAGAGTTTGCAGATAGGTTTTCATGTCGACTTGCGAGTAGTCCTGCGACTGATACAGGGTGTGATGCACATGCGCCATCGCCATAATTCGATCACGGCTGTTTTTGAATGCCTTGACGGCTTCATCAGTGGTGCTGATCTTTTTTGCCTGCATGTTGAGCAGACTGCAGATCACATTAAGATTATTATTAACCCGGTGATGCACCTCTCTAATCAATACCTCCTTAAGCTGAAGATCTTTTTTGATCTGTGCTTCCGCAAGTTTTTGTTTGGTGATGTCACGGATGATGGCAAAAGTCGCCGGCGCTCCATTATAATCAATAATTTCATATTTGATGTCCACAACAATTTCAGTTCCATCTTTTTTTAACATGGTAGTTTCGAATTGATGAGGCTCCGGCTCACCGGCTTCTCTTCTTTTATGTCGTTGGTAGAGTTGCTCCAACGCCTGCTCAGAATAGATCGAACTGAAAGGTAGATTTTCTAACTCTTCGAGTGTATATCCCAGCATTTTAGCAAATTGGGGATTGGAGAAGATGATCCGGTCATGTTGGGTGATTTCAATACCGTCGTGGGCATTTTCGACGATCAAGCGGTGTTTCTCCTCACTTTTCCTCAGCTCTTCCTCTGTTTGCTTTTTTTCATATCTTAAAGCCGCTTCTTTCAGCTCACGTTTTACCGCGGGTACCAGCCGTGACATGTTGTCCTTCATGATATAATCATGTGCGCCGGCTTTCATGGCAGCGACTGCCACATCCTCACCAATAGTGCCGGATATCAGGATAAAGGGAAGGTCCTGATCTTTTTCATGCACCAGCCGCAGAGCCTCCATTCCGCTGAAGCGCGGCATGGCATAGTCCGAGATAACGATATCCCAGCTCTCTTTTTCCAGTGCATTACGCATTGCTTCCGGTGTTTCCACCAGTTTCCAGTCAACCTTAAACCCTCCCTGTTCTAACATAATTATGAGCATTTCTGCATCATCTTTAGAATCTTCAATGACCAGTAGACGAATTGATGCGTTCATTTTTTTACTCCCCCTTCGGTAACGGTTCGTTAATAACGAGCCAATATAGACCAAGATTGCGTACGACTTCTGAAAATTGTTCAAAATTCACCGGCTTACGGATGAAGCTGTTTGCGTGTAATTTGTATCCATTGAGAATGTCCTGTTCCTCTCTGGAAGATGTGAGAATGACTACTGGCAGATATTGGGTGTTTGGGTTCTCCCGCATTCGCTTCAACAACTCAAGACCATCAATTTTGGGTAGTTTCAAATCCAGCAAAACCACCGCTGGATCTTCATTCGCGGGACGGTCGGCGTACTTTCCCTTACGAAAAAGGAAGTCCAGCGCCTGTTCTCCATCGCGCACCACCTCAACCTGATTGGCGATGTGATGCTCTTCCAATGCATGTAGCGTCAACTCGATATCATCGGGATTGTCCTCAACCAGGAGGATAGACCGTTTGGTTATTTTGTCCATCTTTGGCTCCTTTATTTTTAAATTTCAAACTTCAAATCACAAAATAGACCGTCGCTCCCTTGCCGCTGCCATCACTTTCCGCCCAGACACGCCCGCCGTGTCGGCTGATGATGCGGCGTACATTTGCCAGTCCGATGCCGGTTCCGGGAAACTCCTCTGCTGAGTGCAGCCGCTGGAAAGGCGTAAACAGCTTGTCAGCGTAATTCGGATCAAAGCCGGCGCCGTTATCGTTGATAAAAAATTGCTGTTCTCGATTTTTTTCGACCACTCCAAATACGATTTTAGCCTTTTTACGTTGTTTGGTAAATTTCCAGGCATTACCCAGCAAGTTTTCCATGACGGTCTTCAATAATTGGGCGTCGCCGGTAACGGTTTTTCCGTCCACAATGTCTGTTTCAACATCACGATCTGGATCCTGCTCCCGCAGTTCGGCGATCACTTCTTCCGCCAGTTTGCTCAAGTTTAACGGCTCCCATTTCATTGTTTTGCGCGCAGTTCGTGAAAGCGCCAACAGATCATCAATAAGCCGTCCCATACGCTGGCTTGCAGCGCGCACCCGCTCAAGATAATGCAAACCCTTTTCATCCAGTTTGTCGGCATAGCCTTCCTGCAGAAAGCGGCTGAAACCGTCGATGGAGCGCAGCGGCGCCCGCAGATCGTGGGAAACCGAATACGAGAAACTCTCCAATTCTTTATTGGTGGTTTCCAGTTCCAGCCGGCGTTTTTTAAGCTCTTCGCTCACTTTATTTAAATCTTCTACCATGTAAAGCAGTGCTTTCTGGCTTTTATCGAGCTTTTCGATTTTTTCATGCAGATCTTCAGTTCTCGCTTTCACAAGCTCTTCCAATTGTTCCCGGTATTTTGCCAATTGTTCTTCGGCCCGCTTGCGTTCGGTAATGTCGCTAATAAATCCTTCAAGACCTTGTAATTCGCCGTCAGCAGAAAATACACCCTGTCCCCGTTCCCAGACCCATTTGACAACCTTGTCCCGAGCAATGATTCGATACTCTATGGTATAAGCGGATTGGGTTTTAAGCGCAGCCTGTACAGCATCCCAAACATATTGTTGGTCTTCGGGATGAATGAGCTCATTGTAGGAAATGACTTTATTTTCAATCAATTCGCCCGGCAAGTAACCGGTCAGCCCAAACAATCCCTGGCTGACAAATTTCATGGTCCAGTCCCGGTCATTTAAACAGAAATAGACCATGCCCTGCAGATTGCTCATCAGTGTCGATAATTTGCGTTCACTCTCCCGCAGCGTTTTCTGCGCCTCGCGCTCTTCAGTCTGATCACGAAAAACCAGCACCACCCCTACAATTTTCCCGTTTTCATCTTTAATGGGCGCGCCGCTGTCGGCAATGGGGTTCTCTTTCCCATCTCTGGAAATGAGCAGCGTGTGGTTGGCAAGCCCGACAACCACCCCCTCCTTTAAAACTCGTTCCACCGGGCTTTCGACTGGGTTGTGTGTTTCTTCGTTGACAATCCGGAAAACTTTGGAGAGAGCTTTTCCCGTGGCGCTGGGTTCACGCCAGCCGGTTAGCTTTTCAGCCACCGGGTTGAGATATTTAATTCTGCCCAATATGTCGGTGGTAATCACCGCGTCGCCGATGCTGTAAAGCGTGGTTTTAAATTCTTGATGGGATTGCCATAAGCGGCGGTATATATTGCGCTGACGGGAGCTGTACACAAACGACAATCCGGCGCTGATAGTCCCAATAACCAGAATGGTAAATATGATCAGGTAAAAAATTTCAACGTAAAATTCCCGAAAGAGCTCGCTTTTATCGATCTTGCTGATCATGTACCAGGGAGTATTGGGCACAGGGCGGATATCTGCCAGCACGTCTTTAGCGAGGTAATCTTTTCCGCCCCAGATTCCTTGATAGCCCAATATGGCTTGTACTGCAGGAACCTCCTTTGCAGTTAGTGGGAAGCGCAGCTTCAGCGCCGTATCTGTAAGGTGACGCAGATTATTCAAGAAGAGCACGCTGTCGCCTTCCTGGCGAACGATCAATGTTTCGGCTGTTTTGTTGGGCGTGGGCCAGGATTGCATCAGCGGAAAGACAAATTCTTCCGGCGATGATCGAAGGATTAAAACAGCTATCAACCGGTTTCCCGCATTTAGCAACGGCGCGATCACATCGTAATGGATTTTATTTTCCAAATTGCAATAATAGAAATCGCTGTGGGTGATTTGCCCATTGTCTACTGCGGCTTTGATTTTTTTGTTGGTCAAACTATCAAAATGTACCAAATTATCGTCGGACGAAAGCAGCAGTTTGCTATCAACCGATGATAATACGATACTTTCATAATTATACGCCTGTTGAACCATTTTAAGGTCTTCCAGAATAGCTGCTGATAGTTTAACATTATCGCGATCTCTCAACCATTGATCCAGGCGGAGCAGAAAAAAACGTCGCTGCGACATTACTGCTGCATCAGCGGAACGTTCCTGTCGCCAACGCATTAGTTGATTCAACTTTAAATGGGCAATTGCTTGCAGTTCCTCCTGTTTGCTCTGCCGCAAGTTTTTGGTTTGATAGCGATAATACAGGTAGCTGGTGAATATGGTTAGCAAACTGAGTACGACTATTAACGCAACAATGTGAGATTTTTTGCTGAAGAAAGCTTTGTTCTTCATAAAGGCAATCCTGCTTTTTCTGTTGTTAAAACATGCTGCAATGGTCCTGAAGTATTTTTACAATTTCAATATGCAAGCATCCCGGTTTAACACCGATAATGTTAACCTATATTTTATTTAATTGTATCGGAATTTGGAAGTTTTCGCAGAAAAAAAGTACCGCAGCTTTCGCAGATGACAGAAATTTTTATCTGTGAAATCATCTGTGAAATCGGCGAAAATGTGGTTGCTTTTCTATAATTAATTCGCGAAGCTATGTTCTTAGTTCGCTTATATTTTCTGCATAATTAGATTCTGTATGAAATTATTGTCATGATGACGTCAAATATTCATGGATCGAGCGGGCAGCGATTCTGCCGGCGCCCATCGCCAAAATAACTGTTGCCGCGCCAGAGACCACGTCGCCGCCTGCCCAGACCCGATCCAATGAGGTTTTCCCGGTCTGTTCATCGGCTTTGATATTGCCCCACTTGCCGACTTCCAACCCGGGTGTGGTTTCCGGGATCAACGGATTGGGACTGTTGCCGATGGCGCAGACCACGGCGTCCATCGGAATGATGTAGTTCGAATTTTCTATCGGAACCGGTCTCCTTCTGCCAGAGGCGTCGGGTTCTCCGAGTTCCATTTTAAGGCATTCGATCTGTTTGACCCAGCCATTTTCATCGCCGATATAGCGCAGCGGCAGGGTGAGATAGTTAAAAATCACCCCCTCTTCTTCGGCGTTTTCGATCTCCTCTTCACGAGCCGGCATCTCCTGTCGTGATCTGCGGTAAATGATCTGTACTTCTTCAGCACCCAGCCGCAGCGCGGTGCGGGCGCAATCCATTGCCACATTGCCGCCGCCGATGACTGCCACCCGTTGATGGTTTTTGATGGGGGTGTCAAATTGAGGAAATAGATAGCCTTTCATTAAATTCATCCGGGTGAGATATTCGTTGGCGGAATAGACTCCGTTCAAATTTTCGCCAGGGATCTGCATGAACCAGGGAAGGCCAGCGCCCGAACCCACAAAAATCGCGTCATACTCTTTCAGCAAGCTCTCCACGGTGCGTGTTTTTCCCACAACAAAGTCGGTCTTGATTTCAACGCCGAGTTTTTGCAGGTAGTCCACCTCTCGTTTCACAATCGCCTTGGGGAGACGAAATTCCGGGATTCCATATATGAGTACGCCGCCCATTTCGTGCAGCGCTTCAAAAATGGTTACATCATGCCCCAACTTGATCAAATCTCCGGCGACTGTCAGCCCGGCAGGACCACCGCCGACAACGGCGACTTTTTTCCCGGTTTTGGCAGGCATCGCTGGAATCTCCGGCTCTCCTTGTGTCGCTTCCCAATCCGCAAGGAAACGCTCCAGTCTGCCGATCGCTACCGGCGCCCCTTTTTTATGAAGAATGCAGCCCTTTTCACATTGCTCTTCCTGAGGGCAAACCCTGCCGCACACTGCCGGCAGCAGGTTCTTGTCCTTGAGAACGCGAACGCCGCCGGCGAAATCATTTTCAGCAATTCCTTTGATGAAGCCGGGAATGTCGATCTCCACCGGACACAAGGGAACGCAGAGCGGCTTTTTACATTGAAGGCATCGAACGGCTTCAGCAATGGCAGTGGCTTCCGGATAACCGAGGGGGACTTCATCAAAATTCTGCCGACGAACTTCGGGCGCCTGCTTGGGCATGTCCCGGCGGCTGAGATCCAGCTTCTTTTTTGGTTGATCTGACATGAACTTTTCCTTATCTGTAGTTGGGTTTGGTATTTGTGCATTGACAACTTTCAAAAAGAGCAGCAGTTACCATATTAACGGAGTTTATTCCAAATTCAAATGTTCCGCCAAAATCTTCTCCGCATGTTCCTCACAGCGGCTGGTCTGTAACGGAACCGATTCCTCGTTGAAGTACATTTTTCTCCGCTGAGCCAGCTCTTCCCAATTCACTTCGTGGCCGTCAAAATCAGGACCATGAACACAGGCGAAGCGGGTGGTTTCACCCAGTGAAACCCGGCACACACCGCACATTCCGGTGCCATCGATCATAATCGGCGCCAGACTGACAATGGTTTTTATTTCCAGCGGTCTGGTGACGTCGGAGCTGAGTTTGACCAGCAGTGAACAGCCATTGACGATCACCCGATCCACCTTGCTGCCAACCGACTGGATAATCTGAGGCAGCCTTCGCACATGACCTTTGTAGCCTTTTGTCCCGTCGCGGGTAATATAGAGCAATTGATCCGAAACCTGCTTCAGTTTGTCTTCCCAATAAAAAAGATAATTGCTGCGCGCTTCGATTACGCTAATTACCCGGTTACCCAGCTCTTTCAAAGCTCTGGCAATGGGGAATATACTGCCAATGCCGTAACATCCGCCAACACAGAGTACGGTGCCAAAGTTTTCGATTTCGGTTTTGATGCCCAAAGGACCAACGACAGTGGGAATCTGCATTCCCGGTTTCAGCGCTGCCAATTTGCCTGTGGTGACGCCGACATTCATAAAAATAACGCTCAAAGTTCCCGCTTCCAAATCCCAGTCGGAAATGGACAGCGGTATTCTTTCACCATCTTGTTCGGCGCGCAGGATCACAAATTGTCCCGGCTGAATTTCGGGAACAATTTCCGGCGCCTCCAATGTCAACAGATGCAAATTGGGGACGATCATGTTACTTTCGATTACGTTAAACATCTTTTCTCCTGATTTTGACCGGATGTGGATTGGGATTAAAAGGCTGAAAACGTTGCTGTATGATCTGAACCGAACCGGACTGTAAATTATCCGACAACCGAACCGGAAATGATTTTTCAAATAAATCTGAAGACACCAGAACCTGGTCACCGTCAACCACGCCGATTTTGCGGGCGTCGCTTCCATTGATCAACAGACTATCCTCGGCAATGAGTTTTTTAAAGCCCTCAGCTTTGTCGGCGATGGGGATGCCGCGATATTGATGTTCTGAATTGAAAATTGTTAACACAAAAAACGATTGCCCGTCAGTTTCAGAGAGCTGTGAGCTGCGCTCTGGTTCAAGTTGGAGTTTGATGTGTTTCGGAAGTACCACCGGCTTGCGGTCAAATTTCTTGAACCTTTCAATGAAGCGGGCAATTTCTTGTTGGATTTGTTGGTGATTTTTATAATCAAACCCGGTTGCGCCCATTTTTCGGGCAATCTGGCATAACAGTTGCCAGTCCGGCTGGGCATCGCCAGGGGGCGGCGCTGTTCGCTGAACGCGTTGAACCCGACCCGCGCCGTTAATAAAAGTACCGTCGATTTCAGTGAATGCTGCTGCCGGCAGTATCAAATTGGGGGGCGCACCGTGCTCCGGCGGATAGATATTTTGATAAATCACAAAATCACCAATCGGCTCGTCAATCGGCGGCAGCTCGCCAACGAGGTACACAACTTTTAATTTTTTCCCGGTAAAAATTTTATTGAGATTCCAATCGGTTGTAAAGTCCTGAATTGTCATTCCCCAAATATCACTGATTTTTTTTCGATTGTCTGGCTCATCGCTGAAAATACCACCAGGCAATAATTCCGGATAGGCGCCCATGAGCAGGCTTCCGT
>Ga0209614_1002371_pt1 | contig 12532 bp, 12 predicted proteins | sample BlaSprsedimmetaG_FD_185484 | JGI IMG/M metagenome (GOLD analysis project Ga0209614, IMG submission 185484) | Hot spring sediment bacterial and archeal communities from California, USA to study Microbial Dark Matter (Phase II) - Blank Spring... ... | reverse complement strand
GCAAAATTACCTGTATTGGTTTATCGCTATGAGCGATCAAATCAAAGAAAGCGAGAAGGTTAAATTATGGTTCTGGCTGTCATTAAGTGTTGTAAATGCACTTGCTGAATTGAAAAAATTAAAAATGGGTACACCATATATTAGTACATAGCCAGCTGCCTACGTAATGGGGTATACACATCCCTTTCGCCGTGTAAAATGGGTTTAGAATGATTGCTTTCACCGAAAACCCACTCCCCCTCTCCATCACTCCATCAACCGATTGCATGCATCAAGCCTCCCTGCCTCCATGATATTCCAAACAGCCCGCATCATCAGAAACATCCCGGTTTTTTAAACCCCTTCATTCTGTTATCTTTGCAGAAATGCCGGCCAACGGATCGGTACATAATTAAAATATATGCTCCGGGGTTATTTTATACGGAAAAACGAACCCATTCCTGCCGGGATCCGGCGGATTATGGCGTATCAGTTAACTTATGCCTCTGTGCAGGCGGAAAAAATGACCGGGCACCCCGACCGGCCGGTGCATGAATTCCGTAAATGCATGAAAAGGATCCGCTCGCTGCTGAAGCTCATACGTGACGAAACCGGATATTACCAGTACAGAATTCTGAATGATGCCTTCCGGAATATTTCACGGAAACTTTCCACCCTGCGCGATATGTATGTTTTACGGTCGCTGCTTCAGGAAATGAAACATGAAACACCTCCCCTGACCGATCCTGCGGTACGGCAAGCCCTCGACCGGCATTTCAGAAAACGGTACAGCGAAGCCATGGCAAAAACACTGACTAACCGGGCCTTGCCCACAGAACTGAAACAGGATATCGGCCGGCTTGAAACATTGCCCGGGGAACTGAAGCTGGTGCAAAAGGATTTTCTGCTCATGAAGAACGGATTGCAACGGATGTACCGCAGGGGCAGAAAAGCCTTTTTCTATACCCGCGAATTCCCCACGGCTGAAAAATTCCATGCCCTGCGTAAGCGTGTAAAAGACCTGTGGCATGCCAGCCTTATTTTGTACCATGCCTGGCCCGATATGATGATCCTGATGAACCATGTTCTGAAACAAGCCTCCGATGAGCTGGGAAAGGAACACGATCTGGCTGTTCTGCAAACGTATTTGAATGAAAACCCCGTTCCCGGCATCGGTCCTGCCCGCCTGAGCAAGCTGAACCGGCAAATCACGAGTCGCCGTTTCAGGCTGCAGTCGTCCATTCTGGAACAAACAGCCCGGATCTATGCCGAACCACCCCCGGTGTTTGCATCGAGAATACAGAAATACTGGGAAGTCACCCGGAACGGACCCGACCGCTTGTCCGGATAAATCGGCAAATTATTTCATAACCCGCTTCACATAAAAAAAAGAAAATATATATTTAAACAGATAAACCAGTAATACCAAACCATGAAAGAAAAACACCTCCTGAAATTCAACATGTTCAATCGCGTTCATGAAATAATGGATGCCAACCGCAACGTATGGAAAGACCTTCCACAGGCCGTCAGGGCTTACGAAAACCTGAAAAGCAATCTGAAGGAGATCCATACCCTCAACATACAATCCGACCGAAATGTATCGCCCCTGCTGGCCCAGCTGGTTGCCAACAGAAAAATACTCACAGGCCGCCTGCTACCGGTAGCCAGTATCCTTCAGGTCATTGCATGGGAACTCAGAGACGGGAAAATGGCCACCCGGGTCGATCTGGGAAAGAAAAAACTGAAAAAGTCCGATGACCGGAAACTGATACTCCGGGCTCATCAGGTCGTGGAAGAAGCCCGGCGTATCACCGACCTGGCGGAATCCACCGGAAGGAAAGCTGCCGACCCGTCCCTGATCCATCCGGTGGTAAAAACAGAAGAATACGGGCTGACATCCGATAAAACAAAAGCCCTGGAAGAATCCCTGAAAGATTTTGAAGAAACCTACATGGAGACCCGGGATTATCTTGAATTTAACAAGAAATGCCGGAAAAGGATCAAACAGCTGGTAAAGGAAACCAACCGGCTTCTGAAAAACAAGCTCGACCTGCTGATGACGCTGTTCGAATCCGACCATCCGGATTTTTATGCTGCCTATCTTGAAAGCAGGCAACTGATGTATCCTGTCCCCCCCTCCGAACCCTCCCCTGCTCCGAAGAAAAAAGGAAGAAAACGTGGCCGGCCGCCGGGAAGCGGCAACACCAAAAGCAAAACCGCAACAGGAAAGAAAAAACGGGGCAGGCCCCCCAAATCCACCGGGAAAAAGCGGGGACGCCCGCCAAAAAATGCCGGAACGGAGAAAAACACAGCCGCAGATGCCCCAGGAAAAGCCGCCACGCAGGAAAAACCCAAACGGCGCCGGGGACGTCCGCCAAAAAAGGCAGCAGTGAAGAAAACGGAAGAGAACACGGTGAAAGAGCCGCAGGAACCCCCCACCCAAACAACAGGAGAAAACACCCCGGGCCATGAATAAATACATCGGCATACTCACCAGCGGAGGCGATACTCCCGGTCTTAATGCGGCCATACGGGCCATCGGCAAGGCCGCCATCAGGGAGTACGGCATGACCGTCATCGGTTTCCGCGACGGATTCAGGGGATTGATGGAAAACCGCACCATGCCCCTCGACAGGAAAAGCCTTTCGGGCATCCTCACCATCGGGGGGACCATACTCGGCACCAGCCGGCACAAGCCGCACAAAATGCCCGTCGGTGGCAAGATCATGGATATGACCGATGTGATTGTGGAGAATTACCACAACCGTCATCTCGACTGCCTGGTGTGCCTGGGCGGGGGCGGCACCATGAAAAATGCCTGGCACCTGGCCAAACACGGGCTCAATGTCATTACCCTGCCCAAAACCATCGATAATGATGTGGCCGGTACTGAAATTACGTTCGGATTCGATACGGCCCTGGGGATTGCCGTGGACGCGATTGACCGGCTGCACAGCACCGCCCACAGCCATCACCGCATCATCGTGGTGGAGATCATGGGTCACCGGGCCGGCTGGCTGGCTCTGGGAGCGGGCGTGGCCGGCGGGGCCGACGTTATCCTGATCCCGGAGATCCCCTACGACGTGAATATCGTGGCCGAATCGATTCTCGACCGCAGCCGGAAAGGAAGCCCGTTCAGCATTGTGGCCGTTGCCGAAGGAGCTATATCCAGGGAGGCTATGGACCGGATCACCGAACTGAAGAAGAAGGCGGAAAAAACCGATGATAAGGAAGAGAGAGAAAAGCTCAGGCAGGAAATGAAAGAGATCGACAAAAACAGTACGGGAAAAACCCTGGAACTGGCGAAACAACTGGAGGAAATGACCAAGCTCGAATCGAGGGTCACCATTCTGGGGCATCTCCAGCGGGGCGGCACCCCATCGGCTGCCGACCGGCTGCTGGCCACCCGCCTGGGAACTGCCTGTGCCGATTATATCAAACAGGGGAAATTCGGGGTAATGGTAGCGGCCAGGGATAATGAAACGGTTCCCGTGCCCCTGGAAGAGGTGGTAGGCAAACGCAAAATGGTTCCCTCCGACCATCCGTGGATCCGCAGCGCCCGGCTGGTAGGCACCTGTCTGGGCGACTGACTCCCGATACCATCAGGAACACCTATTCCCGCCCGGGCTGAAAAGATAAAATAGACTCCACCACCTCCGGGAGGCGGGCCTCCACCTTCACCGAAAGAAGTTCTTTTTGCATGCTTTCCTGCAGAACATGCGGCATTTTTAGCTCCGGCACCACACGCGCCACATCGTTGAAAAACTTTCCGGGATGGGCCGTTTCCAGGAAGAAACCCTGCAAATTGACATTCAGTTCCAGCCAGGGCCTGAGCCCGGCCCAACCAATGGCGCCGTGTGGGTCGGCCACGTAACCGCATTTCCTGTATAACTGCTCCATCGCACCGAGGATCTCCCGGTCGGAATTCAGGGAAAAACCGTGTATGCGGGCGCTGATCCCCTCATGGTTCCAGGAGAAAAGCGACATGATCCGCTCCACATTGCTGGGATGCCCCACATCCATGGCATTGGCCAGGGTGGATACGGAAGCACGGGGTCGGTATTCACCGGTCTCCAGGTATTCGGGGAAAATCCGGTTCACATTGGTGGAAGCCACGAACCGCTCCGCCGGCATTCCCGAACGCATGGCCATGAGCCCCGCGGTAAGGTTCCCGAAATTCCCCGAGGGGACCGAAACCACCAGTCCCTTTTCCTGCGACGGCATGTTCAGCCAGGCATACAGGTAGTAAACCATCTGGGGAAGCAGCCGGCCCACGTTGATAGAATTGGCGGTGGTCACCCGGAATTTTTCCATCAGACCGGGATAAACCATCGCCTCCTTCACCAGCCTCTGGCAATCATCGAAGGTGCCGTTCACCTCCAGGGCCAGGATATTCCCGCCCAGGGTGGCAAACTGCTTTTCCTGCAGGGGGCTGACCTTCCCGGAAGGGTAACATACCGCAACGCGTATACCCGGCACACGGTAGAATCCCTGCGCCACAGCGCTGCCGGTATCCCCCGACGTGGCCACCAGCACCAGGGTTTCCATTCCTTCTTTCCTGGAAAAATGACCCATGACCCTTGCCAGAAAACGGGCGCCGAAATCCTTGAATGCCAGGGATGGCCCGTGAAACAGCTCGAGGGCAAACAGGTTATCGTACAGATGCACCAGCGGTACCGGAAAATCAAAGGCATCGCGGCAGATCGACAGGCTATCCGATTCGCCGATATGGCCTTTCATGTATGGTTGCAGAATGAAATGGGCCAGCTCGTGATAGGGACGACTCTGGAAAGGCTTCAGGTCGCCTTTTTTCCATACCGGAATGCGTTCGGGCACATACAACCCTCCGTCGGATGCCAGTCCCGACAATACAGCCTCACGGAATGAAGCCCTGTCGTTTCCCCTTGTACTGACAAATCCTATCATAAGCTTTCCAGAATACGGGCGCCGGTAGTATTGGGAAGGGATACAACCACCGTACTATGTACCCCCTGTTTCTCAAAAGCTTTTTGCATGGCATTTCCGGCCTTTTCAGCCGTTTGCCGGTTATCGCACAGAGCGAATACCGAGGGTCCTGCTCCGGAAATGCTGCTGTTCAGCGCCCCGGCACTGAGGGCTGCCTCCTTCACCTGAAGGAACCCTTTGATCAGAGGAGACCGCTGGGGTTCAATCAGCCGGTCTTCCACTCCCTGGCCAATCCATTCGGCATTGCCGGCATACAAACCGGCCACCAGCGTCGCCACCCTGCTCCACTGGCGGGCGGCATCCGCAAGCGGGACCTGTTTCTTCAGAATACGCCGTGCATCAGACGTTTTGACCTTCAGGGCGGGATATACCAGGCAAACATGCAGAAAACCCGGCACAGGAAGGGAAATGACCCGCCCGGGGTCGGAGGGATCGGTCAGGCAGATACCCCCGAACAAACAGGGAGCCACATTGTCGGCATGCCGGCTGCGGCTGGCCGCCTCCTCCCCGTCGAGGCAGAAAGGCAGCAGTTCCTCCCTGGAAAAGGGTTTTCCCAGCAGCTCGTTCACCGCCACCACCGAAGCCACCGCACTGGCAGCGCTGGAACCCATTCCCCCGCCGGGCGGGATTTTTTTCTCAATCACGATCTTCAGCCCCGGCACTCCTGCCTCCACCTTCCCGAGCAGGGTCATCACCCCTTTTGCCGCAGCATTCCGGAGCGGATTCACCGGAAGCCCGCAGGATGTATTGTTGTAAATTGACACGCCGGGTTTACCTTTGAAACCGGCCGATATCACATCAGCCGGCCCGTCGATGGCCATCCCGAGCACGTCAAAGCCGCTGCCCATATTCCCCACGGTGGCAGGGGCAGAAACCCTGACCACCTTCTCCCGCGTTTTACCGTTCATAGAAACTTATTTCAGATCAGTGCATTTTCCTGATGCCCAAGCCTAACCAGCTCGATTTTGGCGGGGTCAGCCGTACCCAGGCCGAATTTTGTATCGGCTACCATGATGTGTTTGGGCGGAGGGTTGATGGGACGGTCTTCGCCGTAATACTCCCTGCGTTTGGCCTGTATGATGCGCACTCCGATGGTATCAACGGCCACCGGATCGAACCCCACCAGCAATCCCCCGTAATTCCAGGTATACTCCCGGTTGAAATGATGAGGTCCCACACCATGAAACAGAGGGGTCAGCATCACCAGGATATTCAGCCGGGTTTTCCCTTTCACCTGGGGATAGAACCAGGTTTCAGCCAGATCGGCACATGAATCGGGGTGCAGAGCGGAAGGCCTTCCGGTGAACATGATGTAGTTCTTGATCAGCGTTCCCACCCCCGACCAGGCATGGGTACGCATGGGCCGCACATTGATCAGGGCGGTAGCCCGTTTGAACACCGGGTCGTTGATCACTCCCCGGTCGAGGATGCTGATATCCTCATCCCTGATCCCAATGTCCATGGCATGCCGCCGTATGCCCTGTTCCAGTTCCACAGGGGTTCGCAGGCGAGCCCACACATTGGTTTTAATACCCAGTACATCGTCAGGACGCAGAATGGCCGACCAGGCATCCTGCACCGACGACCTGCCCGTAAGTTCCACCACCGCCTCGTCGAGCATCCGGTTGATGATATCCCCGTCGGTATCACCGTTCTCTCTCACCACGCGGGGATCTCTGATCAGAACCACCTTCGAACGGCTGTTTCCGCCTGCCATCAGCGTGGCGGGCAGGTTCATGAACAGGGTGCCGGCTATCGCCGCTTTGGCCGAATCTTTCAGCAGTTTTCTTCTGGAAATGGGTTTTGCCGTCATGTTACCTTATTTTGGTTATTCAGAAGGAAATATTTCAGCTAAGGTTTTCAATGCGGTATCGCGGTCGGGTGCACGAAACACCATGGCCATCATGCTTCCCACACGGTGACCTGCATGCCAGCGGCCGCCTTCCTGTTCCGTCAGGGGGGAAGTTTCGCCGGCCCGTTCCTCCCAGTATCCGAGCCAGGCGGCCTTAACTCTTTCCCCGGAAGGGAAATCCATCAACAAAACATAATAACTTCCCTGAGGGCTTGCATACCGGCCCAGGCAACAGTGAGTATCGTTTTCTATCCCGAACACATTGCCGTCGGCTATGTAATAATACCGGTTAGCCCACACATAATGCCTGAAATACACCACGCTGCCTTCGTCCAGTCCGTTGCGGGGCAGGGCGCGCACCACGGGCGGCATCTCACCGGAGGCAGCAATGCGGTGATCGATCGTTGCCGCCAGCCAGCGGATCATTTCTTCCGATTCGGGAGTCTCATATTCGGATATAACGGAAATATAATACGGCCCCTTCCAGAACAGCACGGCTCCCGGAAGCACCTGCGATCCCTGCCCGTATTCGCTCCCTTCCTTTTCCCGGGTCTGGGTATAGATACCATAGGCGTTGGCCGGCTCGATCATATCGAAAATTTCCACCTGGATGTACGGTTTGCCCGGACATTCGTAACGCCGGCTGAGCACTTCCCGGAAACCATACGAAAGATACAGCTCAGCCCCTCCGTTGATGTAATCGAACAGGTTGTCGGGTTGATAATACCGGTCGGGCTCCACCGGTTTCCAGTCGCCTGCCCCGGGAGGCAGGAATTTTTCAGGCCCCTTATCCGATGCAAGGGCCTGCATAACCAGAAGGAAACTGAAGAAAAACCATAAACTGCTCCTCATCATGAAACATTGTACGGATCATATAAACCATAAATATAAAACATTCGTAAGGCAAATGAAAGGTTACGTTCCATCTCCATGCAAATCATCCGGATTATTTTCTGCACTCCCGCCTTTTGTGTATTTTTAGGCTTGCATCGGTTAAACGCCCTTTTCGCTTATGAAAATCAGTGAAAAAGGTATTTTTCTTCTCAAAAACCTGGGAAAAGGACTGGGATGGTTGTTTTTTCTCCTGCTGGTATTTTTCTTTTTAAAGAAGAATCTGGGGGAACACAGTCTTGATCCTCTGGCGCCCGTGCTCAACCGGCCGGGGGTGATTCTGCTCATATACGTGGTGTCGGAAGTGGCCTTTGGGATCATTCCGCCGGAAATATTCATGCTGTGGGGCCTGAGAGCCGGTTCGCCCACGGCCTATGCCGGCTGGGTGGGTATTTTCGCTATGATATCCTATGCTGCCGGAATAATCGGGTATGCCATCGGATACACCCTTCAAACCACCCGTTTCTTCAGATATGTGAGAAGATACCGGCTGAGGAAATATGAAGCACACCTGCAAAAATTCGGGTCCATGCTGGTCATTGTGGCTTCCATGACTCCCCTGCCCTTCTCCGCTATCTGCATGCTGGTGGGGTCGGCCAGGTATTCCTTTCCCCGGTTTCTGGTCATGGCCCTGACCCGTTTCGTACGCTATGCACTGTATGCTTACCTGATATGGGAAGCTAACGTGATGGTGCCCGCCTGAGCTTGTTACTGAAAACTTCCCTGAACTTTTCCATCTTCGGGCGGATAACGATCCGGCAATACGGCTGGTTCTGATTATTCAGGAAATATTCCTGGTGATATTCTTCGGCAGGATAAAATTCCGTGTACGGGGATATTTCGGTTACGATCGGTTTCGAAAAAGCGCCCGAACGGTCAAGCTTTTCCCTGTACCGTTCAGCCAGGTCCCTCTGTTCCTCATTATGCCAGAAAACCACCGAGCGGTACTGGGAGCCCACATCGGCCCCCTGCCGGTTCAGGGTGGTGGGGTCATGCACCGACCAGAACACCTCAAGCAGTTCGTCATACCCTATCACCGAAGGATCATAGATGATCTGTACCACTTCGGCATGGCCGGTACGGCCGGTAGTCACTTCGCGGTAAGAAGGATTTTTCACAGCGCCTCCCGAATAACCGGAAACCACCCTTTCCACGCCTTTCAATTCCTGAAAAACGGCTTCCACGCACCAAAAGCATCCGGCGCCAAACGTTGCTGTATCCATATTCTGCTGTATTTCTTCGTTAATAAAGTGCCGGTACGATCCCCCTGCCGGGATGGATTGCCGGCCTGACAGGGCCATGACCAGAATGATCAGGGCTGACAATTTCATGGCAACATCATTTACACCAGAAACAACCGGGCACCCGAAAGGTTCAACATTCCGCAAAGAACAGAACTTCCTGACCTGAACCGGAAAGATATTCGCCTGAAAATCCAGGGTGCTTGGCACAATGTTTTCACATTTTCTTATTTTGCAGCCGTTTTCATCATCATGCACGGGATATGAACATCGCCGTAACGGGGTCCACCGGACACATTGGCAACAACCTGTGCCGGGAACTGAACGGGCAGGGACACCGGCTGCGGGTTCTTGTGAGGAAAGATCACCGGGCGCTGGAAGGCCTGGAATGTGAAAAAGTGTACGGGGACCTTTCCGATTTCTTCACGCTGCGGCGGCTTGTGAGGGGAACCGATGCGGTATTCCACCTGGCGGCCACCATTGCGGTGAACGGCGCCTCATGGAAAAAGCTGGCTGCTGTAAATATCAACGGGACACGGAATGTCATCAGGGTGGTGCGTGAGGCAGGCCGTCCCCGGCTGATCCACTTCAGTTCCATACATGCCCTGGAACAAAAACCCTGCGACCTGCCCCTGGATGAAACGCGTCCCCTGGCCCTGAACGACCGTATGCCTTACAGCAGCACCAAAGCCCGGGCTGAACAGCTGGTCCTGGAAGCGGTTTCGGAGGGTGTGGATGCCCTGGTACTCAATCCCACCTCGGTCATCGGTCCGCACGATTACAAACCCTCGCTGATGGGAGCTTTTCTGTGGAGGATAGCCCGCAACCGATTGCCACTTCTGGTTCCCGGCGGATATGATTTCGTGGATGTGCGGGATGTGGTGCGGGCGGCTGTGGAGGCTAGCCGTTGCGGTCGCACCGGGGAAAGATACCTGCTGGCAGGCCGGTGGGCTTCGGTAAGGGAACTGGCAGAGCTGGTAAAAAAAGTACAGCCCCGAACACGGGTACCGGGTGGCGTTCCCCTGTGGACAGCCCGGGCCGGGTTACCCCTGATCAGAAGCTGGTCGAAAATAAGGGGTGAGCAGGGGCTGTATACCCGCGAAGCCCTGCGGACCATTGAAACCGGCCACCGGAATATCTGCACGGAGAAGGCGGCAATAGAACTGGGGTTTGCAGCCCGGCCTCTGGAACAGACCGTTGCCGATACCCTGGAATGGTTCATGCATCATTTTAAAGAAACCAGATAATGGATATCTATCTGTTCACCCGGCTGGTGGTTTGCTGGGCCCTTTTTGCCGTGCTGCTCTTTCCGTTGTTACTGAAAGTAACGGCCCCCTATGGCCGGCATGCCACCATGAAATGGGGACCGGTGATGAACAACCGGGCGGCCTGGGTGATCATGGAGGCCCCTGCCCTGCTGGTTTTTGTTTTCGTTTTCCTTACCGGAAACGGCCAGAAAAACACCCTGAACCTGGTATTTTTCCTGGCCTGGGTGGTGCATTACACCCACCGGAGCTTTGTGTATCCGTTCCGGATCAGGAACCACCGGCGGAAGATGCCGGTCGTGGTGATGCTGATGGCCTTCTTTTTCAACCTGGTAAACGGATTCCTGAACGGCTGGTACCTGGGGAACGCCGCCGCCTATGCCTTCCCCGGCTGGCTGTTCGATGTGAGATTTCTCGCGGGGGCTGCGCTTTTCGCCGGAGGATTGTCGCTCAACTGGTGGGCTGACAACCGCTTGCTGAAGCTTCGGAAAGTGCTGCAGCCCGGGGAATATATTATCCCCCGGGGAGGCATGTACCGGTATGTGTCCTGCCCCAATTTCCTGGGTGAAATCGTTGAATGGGGCGGATTTGCCCTGATGACCTGGTCGCCGGCGGCTCTTTCGTTCTTTGTGTGGACCGTGGTGAACCTGTTGCCGCGGGCTCTGGATCATCACCGGTGGTACCGGAGGAAGTTCGCAGATTATCCGTCAGACAGGAAAGCGCTGGTGCCGTTTGTTCTATGAAGAAATGACAGGTTACAAAAGGGTAAGCAAACTGTCAGAAGCCCATCATCTGACGGATGCGGAGCAGGGCCAGATGTGAATAGGCTTCATTGAGGGATTGGTTGATCATTTCCAGCCGGATACGGGTTTTCATGCAGCACGGTTTGTTGCGGTCGGCGCGTTCTGAGTGCAGATGGGCCTGAATCCTGCTTTTCTGCCTTTCGAGCTTTTCCAGCCTTTTTTCCTGCTCTCTTATCATGGAGACTCCTGGCGACATAGATGCTTTTTTTGAATCCCTTTTCATGATAAAGACGACAAAATATTCTGTTTGTTACAAAGGAACTGAGAAAAATGTCCGTTTATTGTCAAGGAAAGGTTAAGTTTTCTTAATGTTTGTTAACGGAAAATGGGGCCGGGAGTTCGCAGAAGAAAAGAAAAAGGTGATGCGGCATAAAAGTAAGGCCTTCAAAAGCACCCACTCCCCTCTCCATCAACCCATTACTCCATTTCATCACCCTTCCTCTCTAAGTTCCTAAGTAACTGATTTACTGGGTCATTTATCCAGGAAGGACCAGCCAATCCATCGGGCCATGCTGTAGTGGAGTGTTTGCAGAAACCTGATTTATCCATCCCACCGGCCGCTGTTTCGCTCCGTTCCCGAAACGGAGCGACATGTTTTTTTTTGGGGCAAAAAAGCATGCAAAAAACCCTTCGGCTGCTGATGCTTTTATGGAAATACTACGGCGGGGGAAAGCCTGCCGCGATCCAAACTCGTCCCTGACAGTGCTTTGCCTGTCAGGGACTCAGACAGGATCGCTGCGCAGGCCTTCCCACTTCTTCCCCCGCCTTGTTTTTCTCATAAAACCCTCAGAGGCCGGTCCTTTTGATGAAATACTTGAAAATACCGGAATATTGCTCCGTCGAAGATGCCTGTTTTTAGTAGAGAAAAATAAGCCGGTTTATCGGGCCGGTTAGGAGTGGATTGTTTGTAGAAACTGGATTTATTCCTCCCGCCGGCCACTGTTTCGCTCCGTTCCCGAAACGGAGCGACATGCTTTTTTGGGGGGCAAAAAAGCATGCAAAAAACCCTTTGGCTGCTGATGCTTTTATGGAAAAACTACGGCGGGGGAAAGCCTGCCGCGATCCAAACTCGTCCCTGACAGTGCTTTGCCTGTCAGGGACTCAGACAGGATCGCTGCGCAGGCTATGGCGCATTTTCTCCCGCCTTGTTTTTCTCATAAAACCCTCAGAGGCCGGTCCTTTTGATGAAATACTTGAAAATACCGGAATATTGCTCCGTCGAAGATGCCTGTTTTTAGTAGAGAAAAATAAGCTGGTTTATCGGGCCGGTTAGGAGTGGATTGTTTGTAGAAACTGGATTTATTCCTCCCGCCGGCCACTGTTTCGCTCCGTTCCCGAAACGGAGCGACATGCTTTTTTGGGGGGCAAAAAAGCATGCAAAAAACCCTTCGGCTGCTGATGCTTTTATGGAAATACTACGTAGTTATCTGGCTATGTACTAATATATGGTGTGCCCATTTTTAATTTTTTCAATTCAGCAAGTGCATTTACAACACTTAATGACAGCCAGAACCATAATTTAACCTTCTCGCT
>Ga0209614_1002369_pt1 | contig 12544 bp, 9 predicted proteins | sample BlaSprsedimmetaG_FD_185484 | JGI IMG/M metagenome (GOLD analysis project Ga0209614, IMG submission 185484) | Hot spring sediment bacterial and archeal communities from California, USA to study Microbial Dark Matter (Phase II) - Blank Spring... ... | reverse complement strand
ATTTGTCGCCGATCCCCACGGCGCTGTTGCCGCCGCGCACGATCTGGTCGAGGAGGACTGAAGAGGCGCCGTATCTGCCCATCATCCAGCAGCCTGAGGGCGCGTAGTTGCTGTAGATGTTGGAGCTTAGACTGGCATTGCCAACGTCGGCCCCATACCAGTTTTGCGCCTGCGCCCAATCAGCCTCGATGTCCATCACATCCTGGTAAAAGAAATAGCCGCTGGTCGGGGTAGCGCCATAGGAGATCAAATCGACGTTGGGCGCCATACCGCGCCACTGCAAGGCGGTCCCGCCCTGGGCGGCGCTGTTCGCCCCGCTGCCGCCGACCGTCCCGGCGACGTGGGTGGCGTGTTCGCTGACCGATGTCGTATCGCCGGTGATGAGACGGGTGCCGAAGTCCACGTGCGCGCCCACCTGCCCGCCATCATAGACGAGCACGTCGATGTTGGTCCCATCCAGGTTATACGGCGCGGCCTGCACGACGTTCACGCCGATCTGCTGCCGGATGCCGTCGTTCGCTTCCGTCAACGGCGGGGCGGCCGGCTCGATCCACTGTACGGCTTCTTCGGCTGCTAATGCCTCGATGTTGGCGCGCGGCATCTCGACGACCAGGAGATTGATCCCCACCACCTCGCCCTTAATCTCACCGCCGTGCTGGGCGACGAGCGCGCGTCCGGTATCCAGCGACTCGTCGCCGTGCAGCGCGACGTAGACCGCGGCTATGCCATCGGGCGTGAGGTTGTACGCTCCCCACTGCTCCTTCACAATCGCCGGATCGAGCTTATCCTGCACTTGCAACTGCCCTACCCACGTCACGCCGGGATGCGCCGCCGCCGCCATAACGCGAGCGGCCGGCACGGATGCGATCCAGGTGTAGTCCGGGACATACGCCAGTAGTTCAATGCCTTCCGCTGCCAACGCATCCTTGGCCGCCTGCCGTGGGATGAAATCGAGTTGCAGCAAGACGTGCATGCGCGCCTGCGGCGTCGCGGACGCAACCTGCCGCAGCGCAGTCAACTCCGAGGTGGTAGGCGTAAACTGCCGAGATTTAAGGTAGATTGTGTATGTGGGCGTAACCTCACTCCCGACAACCTCCGGCGCAGCAGATAAGGGCGCTTCAGGCGGTGGATTCTCTGCCTGAGGCGCTTCGCTTTGTCGTAGCGGCGCGCCAAAGGCCGGCATGGGGATGAGCGCCAGCACCAAACATATCAGGGTAAGTCCTTGAAGCATCGTAAACCATCGTTTAGTACTAAACATCGCATTCTCCTTTCGCTAAGAACCCGCCGGTCCGAGGAGGATCAGGTCATGATCCGGGAAGATGTTGTTACCTACATCATTAGTATAAACCAGAAAGCGCAAGTTGTACAGTCGCAAAAAGAACCGGGACTTTTTCCGGTTCCGGTTCTTAACGGGTCGTTACCCGCGCGCGATGCACGTAGCGGGTAAAGCCATTAGGCTTGACGAGGCGCAACACTTCCACGTCGCCGTAGCCCGCCGCCGTCAACTGCGCGGTGATATCGCTCCCGGCGACGTAGACGGCAAGCGGGGCCAGACGCGCGCCGTTCGCCAGAATCGCAGGCAGGTCGTCTTCCGCAGATTCCAATTGGCGGCCGTAGGGCACGTCGGTGACGAGCGCATCGGCGGTCTGCGTCCAAACGCGGGCGTCAGCGCAAACGACGTGTGGCGGATAGCCAAAGTGGAGCAGGTTGCGCTGCGCCATGTGCGCCATTTTGGGATTGCGGTCTGCGCCATACGCTGTCAGGCCCAGGGCCGCAGCTTCCAGCAAAATCGAGCCGGTACCGCAGCACGGATCGATAAGCGTCCCGGCAGCCTGCGGCGGGTTTGAGCGAGCCGGCGGCACAACCAGATTGACCAGCGCGCGGGCGATACGCGCTTCGAGCGAGACGGAGACGTGATAGGGCTTTTTTAGATGCGGCGTGTAACTCTGCGCCGACTCCGCCAGGATTTCGCCGAGCCAAAACGTCCCACGCTGCGCCACGAGCAGCAGCCGGTGACGCGGCGCGGCAACGTTGGCGCGACAATAAATCGCGTTCGCGGCGGCGACGACGGCCTCCTGCTGCGGCATCGGGAACCGCCCGGAAAGGTACAGCGCATCCACGCGGAAGTTGTCCAGGTCGAGCGGTGTCTGCCGGAGCACGTCGAGCAAACCCGCAAACGTAGCCGCCTGCGCAATGCGGCGCAATCCCGTCCGCACGTAGGCTGCGCGGTGGATGTCTTCCACCGTCTGGCATACCGCTACGCCCTCCGCATCCGGACGCCCGCCCGTCAACTGCTCGCACTCTGCCGCGATCAGGTCGTTGATCTCGTTACTGCGCGTGCGTACGCATACGACAACAAGGGAAGAGGCAGGAGGCAAGAGGCAGGAAGCAGGATGCTGGATACTGGCCGGATACTGGATGCTGGTTGCTGGAGGCTGGTTGTTGGATACTGATCGCCGGCGCGGTGATTCAGCCATTCGCTGATTCGCTGATTCTTGATTCTCTGAGGTGTTCCACGAAGATCGCCAGCGCCTTATCCAGCGTGGGGAACGGCAACGTGTCTTCTGGCGTGCGGTCGGCAAGCGGGGTACTGCCGATGAGGTCGTAGACCTTCGCAGCGCCGGCGAGCATGTTGGGCGTGAGGCCGAGCGCGTCGTACATCTTCGCCATCTCCTCCATCTCGCCGACGAAGCGCCGCGCCTTGACCGGCACGCGCGGGAGACTACGCTCGATACCGGCGAAGCGGTCGGCCTGGCTCTGCTTGAACTCGGCGATGAGGGTCTCTTCCACGCCAAGCGCTTTCGCCGCAATCATCAACTCCGCGTAGAGCGCCGCCGAGCCTTTAGTCAGCGACGCGTAGCACATCTTGAGCGCCGAAGCGTGCCCGATCACGTCATCGATAACGCGGATGTCCAGGCCATAGTCCGCCAATGCCGCAAACTCCGCCGCCGCCGGCCCAGAAGCGTAGATGCGCGGGGCGTAGTCATTGCGCGGCGGCCCGCCGATGATGCTGGCGTCCACGAAGCACCCGCCGGCTTGCGTAATCACGTCCCCCACGGCCTGCGCCGTCTGTGGCGCAATCGCGTTGCAATCCGCGTAGAGCACATCCGCGCCGGTCTCCCGCAAAGCCCCCGCAACCAGTTCCGCCGCCGCCATCGCCTGCGCGGGGACGAGGATCGAGAGGACGGCATCTGCCTCCTGCACGAGCGCCCGGTACGAGGGCACTTCTTCGATCTGCGCCTCACGCGCCAACGCCCGCGTGCGTTCGCTGCGGTCGCCCAGATATGCGATGACGCGCAGTCCATGCTCGCGCAGCACGTTGCCGACGCTATGCCCCATATCGCCGGGACTGAGGATACCGATTGTGTTCAACATAACGTTTTCCTTTGGGGTAATCAGTAACTGGTAACTGGTAATCAGTAACTGGTAACTGGTAATCAGTAATCGGTAAGAAGTAATCAGTTCACCATTTACCGATCACTAATCACCAATTACCGATTACCAATCCCCAATCACAACCCCATCATAAACTCGAAAATGGTATCATCGCGCCCGGGCAGCCCTTCGTGACCAAAGTCGGGGTAGATGACCATCGTTTTCTCGGACGTGATCTTGTTGTACGCGGCGAACTGCGACGAAGGCGGGCAGATCGTGTCCATCAGGCCGATGTGCCACTGCACTTCGGCGCGGATGCGCGGCGCCAGGTTTTGAATATCCACATAACCGAGTGTCTCGAAGATCGCGTCCTCGCGCTGGTGGCGCGGGTCGAAATGGCGGAAGTAGTCGCGCAGTTCGGCATAGGCATGGACGTCCTGATCCATCTCCCAGACGCGCTTGTAGTCGCTGAGGAAGGGGAAGACGGGCGCGGAGCGTTTGATGCGCGGTTCCAGCGCCGTGCAAGCCACCGTCAGCGCCCCACCCTGGCTGCCGCCGGTTGCCCCCACACGGTCGGCGTCTACGTCCGGCATCTCCATCACGATCTTCGCCAGTTGCGCGGTGTCGAGGAAAATTTGGTGGAAGAGCAGCCTCTCCGGCGCGCCGCGCAACGCCTCATCCAACCCACGGATGATGTGACCGTTGAGCGTGTTCCCGGCGACGCCCCCCCTGTCCTCCGAACGCCCCCCCTGCCCACGACAATCCATCGCGGCGACGGTAAATCCGGCGGCAACATAGCCAAGTTTATCGGCCCAGTCGCCGGAGTCGCCGGAGTAGCCATGGAACATCAACACGGCGGGATGCGGCGCGGGGGCGATCTTCGGGCGCAACAGCTTGGCGTACACCCGCGCCCCACCGACGCCGGTGAACGTCATATCGAAGCACTCGGCATAAGGGGCTTGAAACGCCGCCGGAACCAGTTCCACCTGCGGGTCGAGCGCCCGCATCTCCGCCAGACTCGCGTCCCAAAACGCATCGAAATCCGCCGGACGGGGATTAATCCCCTGATAGACTTTCAACTGCTCTAGTGGAAAATCGAACATCAATGGCATGGGTTATATCCTCCTGCAAAAAATTAGGAGTTAAGAGTTGCGAGTTGCGAGTGAGGAAGTGTTCCATTCCTAACTCTTAACCCTTAACTCTTAACTCGCAACTCTTAAATCCGCGCCTTCATCCACGGGTTGCTGTTGTGGAAGTCGGAGACGACGTTGCCGGGATGGACGAGGGCGTCGAAAAGCGGCGTGTCGGCGGGATCGAGCGCCATCTCCAGCACGGGGAGCGCGTCTTCGAGGTGGCCCATCGTGCGTGGGCCGATGATGGGCGAGGTGACGCCGGGTTGATCCTTCACCCACAGCAGTGCGAGTTGCGCGATCGTCATCCCACGCTCTTCCGCCATCGCTTTAAGCTGCACCGCCACTTCCACTCCGCGCCGGGTCACGCGGTCGCGGAACATCGCGCCGGAACGCTCAGCGCGTGAGCCTTCGGGGTAAGCCTCCGCGTCGAGCATCTCCTGCGTGTACTTCCCGGCGAGGATGCCGCCCGCCAGCGGCGACCACGGCAGCAGCGCCAGGCCGTACTTCTGGCACAGCGGCACGAGTTCGTTCTCGATGCGGCGATCCAGCAGGTTGTAGGGCGGCTGCTCGCTGATGTAGCGGGTGATGCCCATCTGCTCGCTGATCGCCAGCGCCTCCATCACCATCCACGCGGGATGGGTGGAGCAGCCGATGTAGCGCACTTTGCCCGCGCGCACCAAGTCGTCAAAGGCCCGCAGCGTCTCGTCCTGCGGCACAACCAGGTCGGGGCGGTGCAGTTGGTACAAGTCGATGTGATCGGTCTGCAAACGGCGCAGCGAATCCTCGCACGCCTTGATGATGTGATAGCGCGAGTTGCCCTGGTCGTTGACGCCCGGCCCCATCCCGCCGTGCACTTTCGTCGCCAGCACGATCTCGTCGCGCTTGCCGTTTTCCGCCAGCGCCTTACCCACGATGCGCTCGCTCTCACCCGCGTTGTAGACGTTGGCCGTGTCGATGAAGTTGATGCCGCCATCCAACGCGCGGTTGATGATGGCGATGGAGTCGGCCTCGCCCGTCGGCCCGCCGAAGTTCATCGCCCCCAAACACAGCGGCGTTACCATCACGCCTGTCCGTCCTAATGATCGGTATTCCATGTCAAAACCTCCTTAATGTAGTCGAAAGTCCAAAGTCGAAGGTCGAAAGTCAGAAACCCCTCGACAGATCACCCAATCCCCAATCACCGATTACCACTCTCCAGATTCCTGCGGATCAGCTCAATGCGCTGCGCAACACAGGCGGCAGAGCGCATGCCATCTTCTGGTGTATTGAAGACGTAATCCAGCAGCCTGTCCACGGTGCTCGTCGCCACGTGCATGCGGGTGTCGGATGAAGCGTAGTAAATGAAGACGTCGCCGTTTCCACGGGCGACGGCGCCGTTGCAGAACAACACGTTGGAGACGTCGCCCACGCGCTCCTCGCCCTCCGGGGCCATCAGGTAGCCGCCGGGCCGGGCGATGACCCGGCTTGGATCATCCAGGTCGCAGAGGAAGGCGTAGAGCACGTAGCGCAGGCCCGCCGCGCACCCGCGCACGCCGTGAGCAATGTGCAGCCAACCAGCCGGGGTCTTGATGACGTCGCCCGCGCCGTTCTTCGACTCCTTGATCGTGTGGTAGGCGCGCGGGTCCACAATCGTCTCTTCCTTGATGTCGGCGTGCGCGATGTCATCCGCCAAGCCAAAGCCGATACCGCCACCCTTCCCCGCCTCGATAAAGCTATCCTGTGGGCGGGTGTAGAAAGCGTACTTGCCCTGGACGTACTCCGGGAGCAAGACGGCGTTGCGCTGCTGCGCCGAAGCCGTTTTGAGGTCGTCGAGGCGCTCCCACGTCACGAGATCACGGGTTCGGGCGATGCCGGCCTGCGCCACCGCGCTGCTCAAATCGCCGGGCGGCGCGTCGGGGTCTTTACGCTCGGTGCAGAAGATACCGTAAATCCAGCCATCCTCGTGCTGCACCACGCGCATATCGTAGACGTTGACGTCGGGATCGCCCGTCTCCGGCATGACGATGGGGTAGTCCCAAAAGCGGAAGCCGTCCACGCCCGTCTCGCTTTCGGCCACGGCGAAGAAGGATTTGCGATCGTAGCCTTCCACCCGGCAGACGAGGAGGATCTTGTCATCCAACTCCATCGCGCCCGCGTTGAACACGCCGTTGACGCCCAGGCGCTCCATCAGATAGGGGTTCGTTTGGGGATTGAGGTCATAGCGCCAGAAAAGCGGCGTGTGCGCGGCGGTCAGCACGGGATACGTCCAACGGTCGAAGACGCCATTGAACCATGCAGGATTAACCGTGTTTTTGCGTTCGACCAGCGCCGCGTACTGTTCACGCAGGAACTGCAGCCGCGCTTCAAAAGAGGGTGCCGTGTTCATCGTTTGCGCTCCTTTGAGGATTGATAGATAAGCAACACAAACTATACCACGGTTTGCAGAGGCGCACAATTCGCCTTTTGGAAACTAGCTAGCCGCTCAAGCAAAAGTAGGATTCAAAGGAGCCGTGCTCTCACGCACGATCAATTCTGGATACAGAACGCGTTGCTGCACAGGCATTGCCGGATTTGTAATCATCGCAACGAGGTACTCGATGCTTTGCTGCGCCAACGACTGCAAGTCCTGGCGCACCGTAGTGAGCGGTGGGGTGAAATAGGCGGCCTCGCCCACATCGTCGAAGCCCACGATCGACACATCCTCAGGCACACGGATGCCACGCTCGTGCAACGCCCGCAAAGCCCCCAATGCCATCCGGTCGTTAGCCACAAAAAGCGCCGTAAAAGGCTCGCCGCTGTCCAAGAGTTTTTTGGCAGCAGTATAACCACTGGGGACCTCAAAATCCCCTTCGACGCTAGGCCCAAGAGACAGCCCGCGCGCTTTTAGCATAGCCACCATCGTCTCGTGGCGCAGTTGCGCATCGATGTGCTGTGGTTGGCCGGAGATTTCGGCTATCCGGCAGTGTCCCAAATCCAGCAGGTATTGGATGGCTAACTCGCAGCCATGCCGTTGATCGAACACCACTGACGGCGATTTAATCCCCAACGCGGCGCCCACCAAAACAAACGGCACGCCCCGGCAGAGACTCAGCATCTCGGTGTAGGAGAAAAATGGCGTAGGTGTATAAATGACCAGGCCATCGATCATCCGCGCGGTCAGATCATCCAACGCAGTACGGATTTCCTCTTCAGGCACGAAAGGGCTAAGTTCCGAGATTAGTAGAGTGTAACCGGCCTTCCTGGCTGCATAAATCATATCCGGTAGCGGGTCACTGTAGCGAATGTCATACATCAGCAATTGCAACATATATGAACGCCCTGTCGCCAACACCTTAGCCGCCTGGTTAGGGCGGTAGTCGAGTTGGCGGATTGCCGACAGGACGCGCTCACGGGTACGTCTGGCAACGTTGGGATGTTGGTTGATGACGCGCGAAACCGTCTGATAAGAGACCCCAGCCAGTTCAGCTACATCACGCAAGGTCGACCGTTTAACCTGTGCTTCCGGCATATTAGCTCCTCAGCCCTCTGATTGTGACGCTTCACACAACTCACTAACCATTATACTTTATCTTTGGGCTAAATGCAATGGTTTTTCCGGTGATTTTCGGAAGAAATGGCCAAAGGCGCACCTTCTCTCCTCCAGACACCCAGAAGGCACCTATAAAATGGGTCAGGTATTGACTTATCAAAAGAATTGTGCTATATTTAGGATGTGACCATTCACAATTTACACGTGAGATTTTCGACAATATTCTTTCTCGGGTTCGAATTCCCTTGCCACAATTATAACCGATTCTGAAAGAGGAGGTGCCATCGACCCCATATCAAAACCGTTCAGAGTGTCCCAAGGTTAGTCAATTTGTTCAGTATCAATCAAAAATATCTGGAGGGAAAAAATGAAGGAGAGCAGAAAGAAACTTTCGCGCAGAGAATTCCTGCGCAGCGCGGCCGTCTTCACGACGGCGATGGTAGCAACGGCCTGCACCACACCGACTCCTGAGATCATCAAGGAAAGAGAAGAGGTCCCGATCGAGGTTACACGTGTCGTTGAAGTTGAAGGTGAGAGAGTGGTCGAAGTCGAACAGGTTGTCGTGACGGCGACAGCCGAGCCAGCGCCCCCGAAAGAACAAGCCCCGGCCGTGCTGGGCACTTTCCCCAGAAGCGAGACGTTTATCGCCAGGATCCTCACCGGACGTGTCGGTTCGCCCGACAACTTCAACTTCTGGGTTGGCTGGAAATGGAATGACCGCGGCCTGCAGAACTTGGCTGCCGAGCCGTTCTGGACGGTCGACTTTGCCACAGGCGACATCATCAATGGGTTAGCGGATGGCGATCCGACGTACAACGCAGACTTCACGGAATGTACAGTTCCGCTGCGCAAGGGCGTCGCATGGTCAGATGGCGAGCCTTTCACGGCTGCCGACGTAGTCTACACGGTCGAGGCGCTCAAAGAGTACTCAGGCTTCAACGCCCATTCCTTCTTTGTCGATAACGTCGACGAAGTGACGGCGGTGGATGATTACACGGTCAAATTCGAGCTGACCAAGCCCAACTCCCGCTTCCACACCACCTTCCTCGACCGCTGGGGCTGCACCAGGATCATGCCCAAGCACATCTTCGAGAAGGAAGAAGATCCGGTTCAATTCCCCTTCAATCCGTTTGTCGGCTGCGGGCCTTACAAACTGCACAGCTTCGATCCCCAAGGGAGTTGGACGGCCTGGGAAAGACGCGAAGATTGGGATAAAAGCCCGACCGGCATTATGTATGGTATGCCGAAGCCCAAATACGTCATCTACCAGTACTTTGCCGATGAAGGCGCGCAAATTCTGGCGCAATTGACCCACCAACTGGATGTGGCGGAACTCTCAGCCGACGGCCTCAAGGCGTTGTTGGCGCAGTCCAAGACCTCCCGTGCCTACCAGCCAACCTTCCCCTACGTGGTCAACAACGACCCCTGCATCACCGGTATCCGCTTCAACACCGCCCGCCCGCCTTTCGACAACGTTGATGTCCGCTGGGCCTTGGTGCTGGCGATCGATATCGTCGAGTACACGAGCATCGCCGTCGATTCCTCGGGTACTTTGAGCGCGGTACACGTCCCGCACCTGGGGCCATACCCCCGCGATTACATCCGCCCGATGCAAGACTGGCTGAAGTCTTTCACCATCGATGTGGGCAACGGCGAAACCTTTGCCCCGTATGATCCCACCGCACCGCAGCGCGTGGCAGACTACGCCAGAAGCCGTGGCTATATCTTCCCCGATACGCCGGAATTCATCGAACAGGCTTTCGGACTAGGGTGGTATAAGTATGCCCCGGAAATCGCCGAAAAGCTGCTGCTGAAGAATGGCTTCTCCAAGAACGCGGACGGGAAGTGGCTGCTGCCCGATGGCAAGCCCTGGAAGATATCCTTCATGTCTGGCACTGTACTATCCAATCATGATGCGCGCAATGCCGCGGCTGCCGTGCAGCAGTGGAAGAAATTCGGCATCGATGCTGAGATGTATGCAACGGAACATGGCGACGGTTTGCAAGCCACCGGCGATTATGATGTGAGCGGCGGTTGGCCGGCGCAGGAGCCGTGGGGCGCAGGTCCCGATCTGTATCGCGTGCTCGACCTGTGGAACTCCGCCTACATCAGGCCCGTTGGAGAGCGCACCCAAGGCCATTACTCGCGCTGGTCGAGTGATGAGATGGACGCCATCATCAAGGAACTGCGCGAGACGGATCCTTTCGATACCGAAGCCGTCATCGCCGTGGGCACCGAGGGCCTCAAGGAAGCGGTTAGGAATATGCCCGGCATCCCGACCTACGGATATATCGGCTTTGTCGGCTGGGATGAGTACTACTGGACCAACTGGCCTGGCAGTGAAAACCCTTACACTCAGCCTTATACACACTGGCCCAACTTCAAGTACACAACCCCATTCCTGCAACCCACCGGTATGTAGCTCCTGCGATTTGTGGTATAATAATCCTGGGCGGCCTCGTCCGCCCAGGATTCCTTATTGACAAGTGAGGTGGTTACCGTGACATTCGTGAAGCGATATCTTATCCCCCGTCTAATTCAATACGTTCTGGTCATCTGGCTGGGGATCACCATTGTTTTCCTCATCCCCAGAATCACTCCAAATGACCCTGTTATGAGAATGATCGGCGAGTTGCGGGGACGTGGGTCAACATTGGAACCAGGTTCCATGGACGGCATCATCCGCGACCTGACCGAGATGTATGGCTTGGAAGGTTCCTGGCTCGATCAATACTGGGCGTTTTGGGGCCGGCTGTTCCGCGGCGACTTTGGCGTATCCTTCTTCCAATTCCCCACCCGCGTTAACAAGCTGATCGCCACCGCTATGCCCTGGACTTTGGGGCTGCTGTTGACGACGACAGCCATCACGTGGACATTAGGGAATATCATCGGTGGGTTAGCGGGTTACTATTCGCGTAGGAGTTGGTCGCGAGTCCTGGATGCCGTCGCTATGGTCGTCCGCCCGTTGCCCTATTACATCTTCGCCTTTATGCTGCTCCTGATCTTTGCTTATGTCGTGCGCTGGTTTCCCATTACAGGCGGGGCGCCATTGGGAGCTATCCCGACCTTCACTTGGGCCTATATCAGAAGCGTCCTCTGGCATTCGACCTTACCTGCCGCCTCATTAATGATCCTGGGAGGCGCGGTCACATTCCAAACGATGAAACTCCTTGTGCAGAACATCAATGCGGAGAATTTTGTCCAGTATGCCAAGCTGGGCGGCGTCAAAGAAAGCCGCATCGTGGGCAAGTACATCATTCGCAACGCTTTACTGCCGCAAATCACCGGCCTGGCGCTTTCGTTTGGGCAAATCTTCAGCGGGGCGCTGATTACAGAGATTGTTTATGGGTACCCTGGCCTGGGCATGTTGCTTTATAGAGCCATCATCAATGGAGATTACAACTTAATCATGGGAATCACGATCTTTTCTATCGTTGGCATCACCACGGCTATCCTGTTCGTAGATCTGACATACCCCTTGTTCGACCCACGGGTGCGATACATATAAGGAGGCCAGTCCCGTGAGAGTTCTTAGAGATTTATTCAGAGATTATCGTTTCTGCTTCAGCTTTGGCGTGCTGGTGATCATCTTGATCCTGGCCTTGCTGTCCAATATCTCGCCTTATGATCCTACGCTATGGAACGTCGTACCAAGAGACCTGAAGCCATCGGCGCAACATTGGCTCGGCACCGATTCCAATGGGCAGGACATTTTCTGGCAAGCGACGTTTGCGGTGCGCAATTCCTTGATTATCTCGTTGATCGCCGGATTGGTCTCCAGGGTGATCGCCATCCTGGTCGGTATGATTGCCGGATATAAAGGCGGCTTTACCGACCGGGTGTTGATGTTTATCGGCGACGGCCTGCTGGTGATCCCGCTCTTCTTGATTATGGTCATGTTAGCGATGCTGGTACGGCAGTTTATGAATCTGGTGGTGCTAGGATTGCTGCTATCGGCTTTCGGTTGGGCGTGGGACGCGCGCCTGATTCGCTCGGAGATCTTGAGCTTACGCGAGCGCGACTTCACCAAAACCGCAATCCTCTCAGGGACGGGAACGCTCAAACTGGTCTTGAACGAGTACATGCCCTTTGCTATGCCGTTGATCTTCTCGACGTTGATCAACAACATCTCATGGGCGATTGGGCTGGAGATGACCCTTGCCATCCTTGGATTGGCCAATCTCAACATCCCCACCCTGGGCACAATGCTGAACTGGGCGCTCTTCTACCAGTCCATTCTGTTAGGACGCTGGTGGTGGATCTTGACGCCGGTGGTCTTATCGCTCTTCCTGTTTATTGCGCTCTACTGGCTTTCCATCAGCATCAGCGAATATCTGGATCCAAGAACTCGTATCCAACGCGTCGGGGCGCAGTGAGGTAACGAAGTGACGATGAACGAGACAATACTCAGAACTGAAGGGCTGAAAGCCTTCTACATACTCGACGTTTACGGAACCCAGAAGGTGGTCAAGGCGGTCAACGAGGTCAATCTCGAGATCCGGGAAAACGAAGTCTACGGCATCGCCGG
>Ga0209614_1002364_pt1 | contig 12564 bp, 5 predicted proteins | sample BlaSprsedimmetaG_FD_185484 | JGI IMG/M metagenome (GOLD analysis project Ga0209614, IMG submission 185484) | Hot spring sediment bacterial and archeal communities from California, USA to study Microbial Dark Matter (Phase II) - Blank Spring... ... | reverse complement strand
GCGCCAGGGTGTTCTCAATCAGCTTGGCCTCATCACAGGACGTGAAGAACACGTCCACCTCAGGCAACAGCGGCTCGAGCAGGTGGTACGCCTCCACGCCTACCCCGGCCTCGATCCGTTCGCCCGGATTGCCCGTCAATGTGTGGCTGTCGACGACCGTCAACGACCCCTTGTCACGGCACCATCGGATAAATGTCGCCAGGTCCCGTCCTCCCCGGGCGTCGCCCCGGTCGCTGAGCCCTGAATACATGTAGTACACAATCCGCGGGGTCATTCGCTCGACGGCCCGCTTGAAGATCTCGAAATCGAAATCGTTGTTGGCGTTGGGGAAATAGGCGATGCCGCCCCGGTCGTGCTCGCCGGTGGTGCTGTGGATGAACGTGGTCCCCGTGGGCAGCCGCGGGTGCACGAACGTCGCCGACATATCAATGCCGTTGGCGGCCATCGTATCGTGGAAGAACCGCCCCTGGGCGTCCAGCCCGCCGTAATCCCCGGCCCCGAGATTGACGCCGACGGCCACCTTCAGGCCGGTTCGCGCAATCAACGGCGCCGTGTTGCCCGGTCCGCCCGCCGTGGCGAAGCCGTCGTCGATCCACCGTTTCATCTGTGATTGCGGGTAGTCGGGCATATCCTCGGTCCGGCACTTGGCCAGGCCACCGGCTCCGACGAGCTTATCCACGAAGTCAAACGCCTCATGCCGCAGATCGCACGCGGCCGTATTCAGGATCAGGACATCCGTTGCCATATCTGTTACTCCACGCAGGCTGTCGAGTCAGTGCATCTCGGCCCGGCACGTGCCGATGGCGGGCCGGTAGAAGTTGAACTGCACGTTCGGATGGTCCGCCAGCAGCGACATCGGCACGGCGCTGTCGGCGACGCGCTTGCCGATCATCAATGTCGTCAGCCGCATCCCAAATGGATTGTCGTGCATGCCCGCCTGCCAGATGGACACCTTCTCGGCCCGCCAGGTCTGCACCGGCCCGACGGTCATCGCCTTGACCGGCACGGACGTGACCACGCCCCCGCCGCTGGTTCGCGCGTTCTGCATCACCGTCACCGGATGCAGGTCCACCACACGCGTCGAGAGCTTTCGGTATTCCGTGGGCGACGGCGGTGCATCTTTGTAGGGCCCCTCGCGCCGGACCGGGTCGTTGAACGCCCAGTGCTTGATATCGCCCTGGCCCCCCTGCATCACAACGCATCGCACGCCTTCCCATCTTTGTACGTAAGGCCTCGTGTCGGCCTTGGGAAAATGAATATTCGACGGCGGCATCTTCAGGTCGTCGGCAATGCGGTCGAAGCACAGCTCCATATCCGCCTTGGCGAACGACAGCGGATGGTCGATGGGAACCTCCGCCCCATCCATGAACCACTCATCCATGCCCCAGAAATGGGCATTCGACAGGTCCAGTCCCAGTTCATTCACCAGCCTCGCCACCAGCGGAAGTTGCTCGGTCGGCCCGATGGGGCCGCAAATCCCGGCCGGGTTATCCGCCGTCGCCTGCCGCCATGCCGCGATGTACTCCAGCGCCTCGGCCAGGTAGAAATCCTCCAGCGTGTCATAGAAGACGACCTTGAAACCGTCGCGGCCCAAAGACAGCATATCCTCGGCCGTCAGCTTCGCCGCGTCATTGAGCAACGCATCGTCCAGCGTCGTGTAGTCCCACCAGTCCGGCGCCAGCATACTCCGTTTTCGAGCCATCCGCGTTCTCCTTATGGAATATGGACCCGTCCACCCAATTCGGCCGCCAGGATGTTGTCCCGCGGGTAGGCATGACCCAGGTGCTGGCGGAAGCCCTCGCCATACGTGCAGCCCGCCTGTCGGCCGCGGTGCTCGGCAAAGGTCTTCATCATGCCGACATAATCGTCCATGCCGTGATGTTCGAGCAGCCAGTTGCGCTGGCTCTCGTGGCAGCACAGCATCCGCTGCTTGGTCTGCATCACCGAACCGATATCGACGATCATACCGGGCTCAACCGCCCTGCCGAGGTTGTCCTTGCCCTCCACCGGGTCCATATAATACAGGTACGGCACCGGTTCGAACGGTTCGGCGCCGGGCGTCCGGACGTTGACCGCGCCGCAGGCGAAGCACGCCGTCTGGGCCAGTCGGGCGGTCGTCTCGTGATCGACCATGTAGTCCACGGGACTGAGCGTAAAGACAACCGTCGGGCGGACCTTGCGGACCAGTTCAATACCCTTCAGAAGGGTCGGTCGGTCATACATGATGAAGATGTCGCCCGATTCCAGGCAGTGATACGTCCCATCGAGAATCGCCGTCGCCGTGGCCGCCTCGTCCCGACGGATGCGGCTGATCTGCTCGCGGTCGTACTGCACCGTCCCGCAGTCGCCCGGCGTCATTGTCGAGATATGAATCTCCCAGCCACGCTCACGCAACAGCGCCAGCGTCCCGGCGCACATGAACTCCGCGTCATCCGGGTGAGCCCCAAAGCTCAGAGCCACTTTCCTGTCGTTTCCGGCCATAGTCTTCACTTGCCCATCAGGTGGCTGATAATCAGCATATCCAGTTCTTCATAGTCCCGCGCCTCAACCAGCGCCTTGATCTTCTTCATGTCCAGGCGGCGAACGAGGTCCACCAGCCGCAGGAACACGTCCCGGCTGTTGCTCAGATGCTTGGTGGCGACCTCCTGCTTCTGCGTCCGCATGGCCTTGACGTCCAGCCCCACGAACTCGCCCTTTCGGCCGTAGTCGTAGGCGTCGAGGATTCGCACCTGATTGAACGCCCGGCGCAGATCCACCGATCCGAACGTCTTGTCTTCGTCGAACTTCAGCCCATTCTGGTCGTTCAGATGCACCGTATACAGCTTGTCGTACGCCAGCGCGAAACCCATCTCGTCGGACGGATCGAGCCCGGCCAGAATCGCGTGGGCACTCTCGATATTGACCCCGACGCGGGCCGGATCGCTCGTCTTGTACGCCACCGCCACCGCATGGCCCGTCGTCGGAATATAAGCGTGGTCCATCGGTTCGTTCGGCTTGGGCTCGATAGCGATACGCACCTTCGGATGATAGGCCAGCATGTCGTTGATCGCCTCGATGATCCGCTCGACAGCCACCCTGGAGTCCTTGGCCTCGCGGATATACGTCCCCTCGCGAGCCAGCCACAGTACGATCAGGTCGCATCCGAGGGCATCGGCGATATCGATGCACCGCCGCGTGCGGTCCCTGGCGTACTGCCGGGCGGCCGGGCTGTTCGCCGTATACCCGCCGTCGATGGTGTCCGGCCCTTCCCAGAGCCGAGGCGCGACAAACTCCGCCGCCAGACCCTCGCCGTCAAGCATCTTGCGGACTTCCGCCGCCTTGGCCGTGATCTCCTGCGGGCCGAGTTTGTCCATCTCCGGCACGGCATCGTCATCGTGGAACTGCACGCCGTCGAAGCCGAGCTTCTTGTACATCGTGAGCTTCTTGGCGAAACTGATGGGACCGCGAACCGTCGGACCGAACGGATCGGCCCCCTCGTGGATGTTCCACGGTCCAAACGAGAATCGGTACTGTCCTGCCATGATTGCATCCTCCTATGGCTTAAACACTCATTTCGTTGTCATGCTGAGCAGAGCGAAGCATCGGGCCCTCGCATCGGCAGGCTCTTCCTACGGCAAACCAATGTCACCTCCATCACACCTCATTCAACGCCCCTTATCCTTCTGTCCAAGAACACCCTGCGCATGCCGCGCATAATGGGCCCTCAGGTCGTTCGCGTACCGTCGCAGTATCGTCTCGCCCAGCCCCTCATAGTCGCCGCAGCGGTACAGGGCCCGCGCCAGCGTCAGTTCTTTCAGCGAGTTGTTCCGCGTCGAGTTGTCCACCGGACTGGGCGGCGTACCGGCCAGCGCCTCCTCGATGCCGGTAAAGGCATGCCCCATCATCCCCGGTTTGCGCAGCAGCGCCGCCAGGGCCGGCGCCGCGTCGGGGTCGCCCAGCGTCTCGCACGCCATCGCCACGGCGCGGTGGTGCGAGAACTCGCTGTCGGTTTCGAGCTGTTCCATACGGCGGATCAACACATCGACCGCCCGGGCATCCCGCGTCCGCCCCAGGGCCACAATCAGGCTGTCCAGAGCGCTCATGCTCATCCCGAACTGGCCCATGCCAGTGTAGTCCCAGCCCTTGTCCCACGCCGTCGACTCCACCGCCGACAGTAGCGTCTCGACGCCCGTGCCATCGCCCACCATCCCAAGAATATGCGCGTAAGCCAACTTGCCCTTGGGCGTCTCGGCCTTGCCGTAGGCCTCACGCAGCAGCGGCAAGGCCTGCCCGATATGCGCCAGCACAATCTCCAGGTCGTTGTAGTCCTCGGCCACGTTCCTCACCGCCTCGGCAACCCGCTCGGCAGGCATGGGCAGCGAATCCCCATCGGTCAACACCGTCTCGGGCATGTTGCCCTTATCGACCAGGTGGCCCTGCACAGCCTTCAGATCAATCCCGCGAAGCGGCGTGCCCCCGGCCGCGGCGATCGCCGCGGCCACACCCGCTGCGTAGCCCTGGTTCTGGATATCCGGCTGCATCCGGATCACCGGCATCGCATCGCGGTGGGCGCTGACGCCCAGACCCGTCACCAGTATCCCTTCCAGGCCCTTCGGCAGCAGACACCGGTACGGCACGTTCACCAGCATCGCCTCGCGATCCGGCGGGCGAATCAGAAACACCGGGTGCTCCGTATAGCCGTGCGTGTCAAAATTGCTCCGTGAGATCACAATGGTGTCCGGGAACGTCCGGCCCAGCGATATATCCATCGGCGAGAGCGTGAAATCCCCGACAATCCGCCGCCGCTCCCGCGTATCCTGCAACTGTCCGAGGTCATAGGCGTCGGTGTACTTGTTCTTGGCCGTCACGTAGGCCCGCCAGACGTCCACCATGTCTCCATCGTCGATGAACGTCCAATCGGTATTGGTGTAACCCGTGCCCACCTTCCACGGCGGCAATCCCGACCCCTGCACCGCCACGGACATCTCATCGGTATAAACCGTCTCGGCCCCGCCAGCCGCCGCGATGTCCGAGTTGCCCGTCGAATCAATCACCACCTTCGCCAGCACCACCCCGCGCCCGTGCGGCGTCGCAACCCCCACGCCCGCCACCTTGCCCTCGCAGACAAACGCCCCGCAGCCAAGCGTCCGAAACCACACGTCCGCCCCGGCCTTACGCAACTCCTGGCGGTACCACTCGGCCTTCCATTGAGGACTCCACGCCGGGCCCTGAGGCCGTCCATCACCCAGCGCCTGGACGCCCGCATCGACCTCCGCGGTGAAACCCTTGATGTAGCCGTAGTAATACTTGCTGATCAACCCCATCGTCCCGACGCCCCCCAGGCCGTTGAGGTACTCCACCAGCAGCGTCCGTGCCCCCTGGCGGGCCGACGAAATAGCCGCCGGCGCCCCGCCCGTTCCGCCGCCAACCACCACCACATCGTATTGGCCCAGGACAGGAATCGCCCGCTCCTGCGACGGCACCAGCCCTAACTGCCCCTGGCGTCCTCGAATACCATCCAGATTCTCCCCCACGTAGCCTGAGGCCACCGGGGTCGCCGTCTGGCCCCGCAACGCCACCTCGCCGTTGAGGGCCACTTGGGCCGCCTCCTTCGCCGCGACTACCCCAATCCTGCCCCCCACGCGCATGGATTCCAGCGGTCGCAGCAGCCGTTCCGCGGCCTGCCTCGACAGCCCGGCACAGCCGCCCAGAACATAGAGCCGGTCCAGCTTCTCCGGCCGAAAGGCGTCCAGCGTCACCGAATCCGCCCCGGACCAGGCCCCAGCGGGATTACTCCTGGCCTTCATCGCATCCGGCGGAACCTGAAAGAGCGTCTCGGCCGACTCCCCCTGGTCGTTTCTGAACGTCATATCGCGGGCCTGCTGCTCGGCTTGGGCAAATGACTCCCAGGAGCCATCCCCCATCTCTATGTCCAGCCGATACCGCATGGCCCGGCCCCACTCTGTGTTGCCCACCGGCAGCAGTGTCGGCATCTGTTCGCCGTCAAGCCCCTCGATGGCCCGGCCACCCACGACCATCCGCTCAAACCGCTGGACACCCGCCGGATACGCGGAAAACTCCACACCGGCCATCCGCGCTACAGTTGCACGCTGCGTCGCGTCGACCACGACACGAGCCTTCACCGCCTGTCGCCCGGACCGATTCGCCATCACGATCCCCGCCACCTGCCCGGCCTCGTCCGTCAGGACGTCCGTCGCGTAACAGCCGTACAGGAACTCCACGCCGGCATCCATCAGGGCTTGGTCCAGCGCCCGCTTGACCTGCATCGGCGAGGGCGGCCGTCGGGCCTGGACCGCGTCCTTCGGTGCGTCATCCTCGATAATAACCTCCCCCAGCAGGATCCGACCGGCGGCATCGCTCTTCTTCACGGCCAGCTTCACATACCGCGCCCGCGTACTAACCACGGCCGACAGCGGCACGGGCCCCCAAGGCTCGGGAATGGATTCACCTTTGCGATTATTCTCTATCCGGGCGACTGCCTCGAACGGTTTGCCGTTTCCGGCGGCCGATACAACGACCCGGTCCACCTCGAAGTCGTCCGCGGCCCCGTTGCGGCGCTGGTAGGCCATCACATGGACCCTGGACAGATTCCGCTCGCGTCCCAGATCGGCCACGATCTCCACATCCCCGTCGTATTGCACGCTCTGGCTGGATGCACTGTGGTATTTGCCATCCGTCAGCAGGGCCGGAGGGTCGGTGTCTCTGTGAGCACTGGCCGAAACAACATCGGTTGTGTAGGTAAAGGGCACGCCCACCGCGCCGATCCCCAAGTCATCCGGCTCAGCGAAGACCGCCTTCTCCAAGTCCGACCGCGGCTGTTCATCCGGTTCAAGCCACAACCGATAGGTTCCGCACAGGTCCTCCCCCAGGTAAGGCCGCTCGGCCGCCAGAAACACCCTGGCGCCATCACGGGCTGCCGCAACCGCCGCCGATACCCCCGCCGACGAGCCCCCAATGACCACCACATCCACGTCGAAGGCCACCGGAATCCTCCTGGCCGACTCATTGATCGCCCTGGCCGGTGGCACAGGCTGCACCGTCGAGCGGACCAGCTCAACGGCCTCTGAACTGCCGGAAACGGTTGCCGAACCACTATCCTTTGAGCAGCCCACGGCCGCCAGCACGCCCAGAGCGTACCAGACAGATAGAACCAGCCGAACCGCATGTCGCATGGGTCGAATCCTTTCACAGAATCGGCGGGGACAGGGCAAAAACCGCCTGCACGGCAGCGCCAAAGGCTTTTTTCAAGCCACTGACGCCACGGGACCGATGGTCAACAGGTGGTTATTATGCCAGTTTCACGAAGACGTGTAAACCTTATCCTGGGCCGCCGCAGACCCGGTGCTTGACACGATGGCCTGGGAACCTAAAATCGCCCCCTATGCCTGATCTGATACCCCGTAAGAAGAAGAAACACCGGCGCAACGTCGTTGTGGACTGGCTGCAGTATGTGGCGCTGCGCTCGGCGCTGGTATTCGTCTTCATTTTCGACGTCCAGACCATCCTCAACTTCGCCTGCTTGCTCGGCTCGCTGCTCTGGAAGCACTACACACGGGGCCGGCAGCGTGCCCTGCACAACCTGAGGACCAGCTTCCCCGACAAGGACGAGGCCTGGCTCGAAGCCGTCGGACACCGCAGTTTTCAGCATATCGTGATGCTTGCCGCCGACGTCTTGTTCACCCCGCGACTGGTCAAGAAATACAACTGGCGCGACTATTCGCGTTTCAAGACCGCCGAACGGGCCAAGTGGATGATCAAAGAGGGCAAGGGCATGCTCCTGGTCGCCGCCCACTACGCGAATTTCGAGATTCTCGGCTATATGCTGGGGCTCTTCGGCTACAACATCTACAGCATCGCCCGCCCCTTCGACAATCGCTTTCTCAACCGCTACCTCTACGGCGTCCGCCAGAGGGCGGGTCAGCGGATCATCGACAAGAAAGGCGCCAGCCGCCTCATGGACCGGATTGTCGCCGAAGGCGCCGCCCTGTGCTTCATCGCCGACCAGGACGCCGGGCGAAAGGGCGTTTTCGTCGATTTCTTCGGCCGAAAGGCCAGCACCTATAAGAGCATCGCCCTGCTGGCCATGGCCTATCACCTGCCCATCGGCGTCGGCTACAGCCGCCGCGTCGGCAACCGCTTTTTCTTTGAAATCGGCGTCAATCGCATCATCATGCCACAGGAATGGGCCGACAAAGACGATCCCATGACCTGGATCACCGCCGAATACACCCGCGCCATCGAGCAATTCGTCCGCGAGGACCCCAGCCAGTACTGGTGGCTCCACCGCCGCTGGAAGCACCGCCCCAAAGGCGAAATCCCCGACACCGAGCAGGTCTGGGCCCATATCAACGCGGTCGTATCAAGGTCCGCTGAACACAGGCAAACCGAGCAGACCACGCGCTGAACCCCATTGGGCGGGAGCCTGCGCTTACAGCCCGTCTCCGCACATGCAAGGACCTACAGAACCGCTACCGCGACCCCGATGAACATGGTAATCCCGGCGGAATACGGGGGTTTGGGGCTTGAAACAGGCCCTCATATCTGGTATAAAGAATTCAGCCGGTCGGGGGCCGTGCAGGTGGTTTGTGCCCTTGAACCGGCAAGAGGCAGGAGTTGGTGTATTGAACGCAGTCTTCGCGGTAACATGCTTGAAGGAGGATCCACCATGTTCAAGAAGGCCCTTTGCGCCCTGATGCTGCTGGCGGTTCTCGGCGGTATCGCCGCGACGTGCAACGCCGCGCCCCTGATTACCAGTATCGCCCGAAGGAACCCCAACACCAACAGTAGCGACACGGAGCCGGTCATCTCCCCGACTCTGATCGCGGAAGGGTCCGTGTTGTTTGTCGATCGCACTCATGTAATGGCGATGGTGCCCCCCCGCCTCCTTGGGGCCGAGTACGTGCGCAACGCCAATGACGACAAGGACAACCCCAACCACGAACTGGACGTGACCATCGGACAGGCCTGTCTGCTTTACCTGCTCATCGACAACCGGATGGGCGACAATGTCCGAACCGACCCGCCGAACCTGACGGTCGCCGGAATGAGCTGGGTTACGCAGGCCGGATTCACGCTGACCCAGATGACCGTGGAGAACGACGAAAACGCCGACGGCAGTCTCAATAACACCTTCGGGGTCTATGTGAAGCCCGTCACGCCCGGCACCTATACGTTGTACGGCCAGAATGACGGAAGCAGCCGGAATATGTATGTCGTCGCCGCGGCCCTGCCGCCAACGAAGGCGCTCAACCCCGCGCCGACTGACGGAAGCACGATAACCACCGGCGGAACCACGCTCTACTGGGAACCCGGCGATTACGCTGTGCAGCACCATCTGTTCTTCAGCGCCAGTCGCTCCGAGGTGGAGAATCGTCTTGGCGCCGCCGACAAAGGACTGGCCGCGAGCCCATTCTATATCATTACCGGTCTGAAGCCCGGAACCACCTACTACTGGACCGTCGACGAGGTCAACGACCTTCACCCGGACAGCCCATGGGCCGGCGACGTCTGGAGCTTCTCGGTCATGTCCGGTAAGGCCTCCAATCCCACGCCTTTCGACGGGGCCAAGTATCTGCCGACGAACGTACAGCTCGCGTGGTCCACGGGTTACCTGAGTCTCTATTATGAGGTCTACTACGGCACTGACTACGACACGGTCAACAATGCCACGACGCCCAATGCGATGGTTACCCCGGTCACACACGGCCTGACCGGTTTGGCCAACGACACAACCTACTACTGGCGCGTCGATGCCGTCGATCAGAGTGCCACAAAGTACAAGGGCGACGTCTGGACCTTTCGCACCGTTCCCGTCATTACCGTACAGGACCCGAACCTCGTAGCATGGTACAAATTCGACGCCGGCTACGGCACGAGGGTCCTGGACTGGTCGGGGCACGGCCGCGACGGAGCCATCAACGGCACGGTAAACTGGGTCAGCGGCCTGTTCGATGGGGCCCTGGACTTCATCGGCGACGACGGCGGCTACGTAGAGATGCCGGCGGCCTCCATCGGCCTGACCAACAGCCGAGGCTCCGTCGCCATGTGGGTCAACAGCACCCAGATCGACGACGAAGGCCATATCTGGTACGCCTGTGATGAGACCAGCGGCGACGGTTTCGGTGGACAGGATGAAATGCACGTCAACATGGACGACGACAGCGGCGGGATGATCCGCTACTGGGTCCTGGGCACCGACGGCGGCACCGGCACGAATATCAGTCTCAACCACCCCTGGACTCCGATCGACGCGTGGGTCCACGTGGCCGCCACCTGGAGCGAACCGGACGGCATGCGGTTCTACATCAACGGCGTCCAGGTCGGCTCGGCCCCGCACAACAACCCCGGCAATCTCAAGACCTACGTCCGCCTGCGGCTGGGCCACGCCAACAGCGGCGACCGCTACTATGACGGCATGATCGACGACTTCCGCCTGTTCAACCGGGCTATTACGCCCGCCGAGGTCATCGCGGCCATGCGGGGCGATCCGCACGTCGCATGGAACCCCAAACCCGGCAACGGAGCCGTCTTGGATATCGAAACGGCCCGCCCCCTCGCCTGGTCTCCCGGCGACGGCGCGGCTATGCACGACATCTACTTCTCAACGGACATGGCCGCCGTCGAGACCGCCACGACATCCACCTCCGGCGTCTACGTCGGCCGGCAGGGACCCAACACCTATGATCCGGGCGCCCTGGGCTTCGGCGGAACCTACTACTGGAGAGTGGATGAGGTCGCCGCCGACGGCATGACGATCCATAAGGGGTATCTCTGGGCCTTCACAACGCTTGACCACCAAGTCGTGGAGGACTTCGAGAGTTACGGCGACAGCACGGTCGTTGGCGCCGCCGGTAGCCGCATGTGGTACACCTGGCGGGACGGCTACGGCTGGACCGACCCAAGCACCGTCGGCGGCAACGGAACCGGCTCGCTCATCGGCAACTGGCCCCCGCCCGTGGCCGAGACGGCGGTGGTGCATGGCGGCCGCCAGTCGATGCCGTTCTGGTATGACAACTCCGGAACGGGCGCCGATGCCCTCGGAACGCTCATCACCGCCAAATACTCCGAAACCACCCGGACCTTCGCTGTGCCCCAGAACTTCACACGAAACGGCCTGCGGGCCCTGTCCGTGTGGTATCGGGGCTTCCCCGGCGAGATGGGGGCGTTTTCCACGGCCGGCAATCAGTATACGGTCACCGGCGCCGGCGCCGACATCTGGAACATGCTCTACCCCGGGCAGGTCGCGGCCGACGGCTACCACGACGAGTTCCATTACGCCTACAAGCAGGTCCACACCGGCGTATTCACCCTCAAGGTCAAGGTTGAGAGCGTGCAGAACACCAATGCCTGGTCGAAGGCCGGGATCATGATCCGCGCCACGCTCGACGGAGGTTCACCCAATGCCCTGTTAGCCGTCACCCCAGGCAACGGCACAACCACCCAGATACGAACCGATCCGGGCGGGACCACCACGAGCACCCGCGATCCCAATTTCACGGCGCCGCTGTGGATTCGCATCTCCCGAAACTCCGTTGGAGACCTGAGTTCTTCGTTCTCCAGCGACAACGTCAACTGGACGACGATCCCGGCAACCAACAATCTCCCCCTCCCGGGATTCCCCATCTACATCGGCCTGGCCGTCACCAGCCATTCCAGCGGCAACCCCTGTACGGCGGTCTTCAGCAACTTCACGATGGACGATGTGGCGGTCACCGGCCTTCAGCATCAGGACATCGGCATCCTCAGCAACGACAAGGCCCCGCTGTACATGGCCCTGACTGATTCGCTCGGGCGCCGCGCCGTCGTGAACCATCCGGACCCCAACGCCGTCCTGGCAACCGCATGGACCCAATGGAATATCGACATGGCGGGCTTCTCCGGCGGCAGTGTCGATCTGACAAAGGTCTCGAAGATCTCGCTGGGCGTTGGGATACCGGGCTCCGCGACGCCGGGGGGGTCGGGCAAGCTGTATTTCGACGACATCGCCCTCTATCCGCCGCGGTACATCCCCGGCATGGGTACGCCGCTGGCCGCCGACCTTAACGGCGACGGCACCGTCGATTTCCGCGATGCCCGGATCGTCGGCGCCGAATGGCTGCGGTCCGACTACACCGCCCCGCCGCTATTGAGCTGGTACAAGCTCGACGGCAACGGTCTGGACAGCTCCGGCAACAATCATCATGCCGACCCGTGCAGCGATCCCGGCGGCCGCGTGCCGTTGTATGCCGCATCCATGCCCGGCTTCACCACCGCCGTGGACGTTAACGGCGGCGGCGACTGCCTTATCAGCCCCGGCGCAGGGGCCTATATGAACGGCCTGGACGCCGTCACGATCATGGCCTGGATCAAGTCGGACATCGTCGGCACGGACAAGGGCTTCCTCGACTTCCAGACGCCCAACGGCAACGACTCGCGGGACCTTCGCTACGATGCCGCCGGCGCCAGCGGCGGCGGCGTCAACGTCATCAAGGTCGGCGTCACCACCACGGCCGGCGAGCAGAAGCTCGAAAGCCAGAGCAACGTCCAGACCACGAACTGGCAGCATGTCGCCATCACCTGGTCCAG
>Ga0209614_1002363_pt1 | contig 12565 bp, 9 predicted proteins | sample BlaSprsedimmetaG_FD_185484 | JGI IMG/M metagenome (GOLD analysis project Ga0209614, IMG submission 185484) | Hot spring sediment bacterial and archeal communities from California, USA to study Microbial Dark Matter (Phase II) - Blank Spring... ... | reverse complement strand
CCGCATCCCAGAGCGGCATCTCCTTGCGGGCGTCATAGACCTCGCCCATCAGGATATCGCTGCCGCGGATGGGCCCGGTGGAGGCCTTCCAGCTCTCATCGGTGCAGACAACCTCCCGCCGCCCGTCGGCGTATTCGATCTCAAGCTGCGCCATCAACGCCGGACGCTGCCCGTAGACCGCCCGCGGCTTGGGATAATTACACAGCAGGGCAAAACCCACGTAGCCGCAGTACCACCCCGGCGCCAGAATCGCCCCCATCGCGTTGTCGCCCTGCTGCAACTGCCCCGTGACGTCGTATGTCAGGTAGTAGACCCGCTTGCCGTAGTTCGTCCAGCCCGGAGTGAACTCATCCCGTCCGATTCGCCGGCCGTTAAGCCGCATCTCGAACAACCCCAGCGCCGAGACGTACAGCGTCGCCCGCCTCACCTGACCCTGCGTCGTAAAGGCCTTTCGCAGATACGGACTGGGCGGCAGGTGCAGTTCCTTGTCCTCGTTGAGGCTGTCGGTATCGAAGCCGATCCAGCGAGCCTGCCAATCGCCCCTGTCAAGCAGCCCCATGGACCAGCGGGCCGGCTCGCTCCAGTCGCCGCATCGGTCGTCGCCGTCCCAGCAGCGCACGGTCCAGAAGCACGTCTGCCGCGATGGCAGGGCCTTGCCGCCATAGACAATATGGGTGGTCTGGTCGCTGAGGACCTTGCCGCTATCCCAGAGGTTGGCCTTGTCCGCCGTCAGCAGGTCGGGCGAATCGGCCACAAGCACCTGGTAAGCCGTCTGGCGCTGACCTCTTTGTTCAGATGCCAGGACCCAGCTCAGCCGGGGCTGGGCCACGTCAATAGCGGCCGGGTCCTCCAAATACTCACACCACAACTTCTGAGGGACCATCGCCCCGGAACCGATGGCAGCCATAACCAGGACCGCAACAACCGCCGACAATACTGACCGTCTCATATCGTTCTCCAACATGTGTCCGACAGTGCCGTAGACAACTCAACGGATGATACCGAACGAGCCAGCGACACGCAACCTCGGCGGCAAGCACCCACTGCCGGCACGGACAGCCGCCTGCAACACCGCCGGCAACGGCGTTCTTTTATAGGACTTGCCCCACGCGTTCGTCGCCCCCGTCGCATCTGGAACGGCCGTTATCGCACGAACCGGTCGGATACGGACCCTGCCCCGCATTGGCCAATCCTCGCCCCTCCGTTGACCTGATCGCGGCCCCTGCCTATCCCTCTACGGCCCATGGCCTCGACCACGGCGGTGGTCTTGCCTGGTCCGGCTCGCCCGTGATATACTCCTTGGATTATGGCGTCCAGGAAGGACATCATCGAAAGATACGAACTGGCCCCCGATGGAAGAGTCATTATTGACGTCTCCGTCCACAGCGTGGAGCATCTCTACAGCAACTTTGACCGCACGGCACCCTATCTCAAGAAGGACCTCGAAGACGAGTTCATGGACTATCTGACCGAGTCGGCCAGAGAGATCGGCCGTCTGCCCTTCGTCATCCGAATCTCCCTCGGACAGATGCCCCGCGAGGTCGTCCAGGATCGCGTTCGCAATAGCATCCGTACCTATTGCGAATACCTTCAAAAGGTCGAGAGGAGGGAAATCCTCGGCATGTACAGGCGGGCCCTGGTGCTGTTCGTCGTGGGTCTGGCCCTGATGGCGATGGCGATTGAGGCAAGGCGACTGCCCTGGGTCGAGGGGGTGCTTGAAGAGATCCTCTCGCAGGGGCTGACCGTTGCGGCGTGGGTTTCGCTGTGGACCGCCATTACCAACGTGTTCCTCGAATGGCACCCGCACCGCCGCCACGTCCGCCTCTACGACCGAATCGGCAACGCCCCCGTTACGTTCCGTGTCCTGCCTCAGAGTGAACAATAGCGCAACACCTTCATTTGCAGGCAGTTGCGCCGGTGGAGCGAATCCACGAACTGGCCGACGAGCACGCCGATCTGACGCGCCGTTGCCGGCAAGGGCGCGCAAAGAGACGGCCGTGGATCCCAGGGACCCACGGCCGCAGGTTGCGAATATGCCCCCCAATGGCAATTCTGAGCAACGTTTGAGATCAGCCGCAGTGAGCGTTTGTTTCGTTGAGATCGGGCCTATCCGTCGGCCTTGATGTCCATGTCCTGCATCTTGTCCTTCATGTACTTGCCGGCGCGAACCGCGATTTCCTTACCGGTGGCGGCGGCCTTGTGCATGCCCTCATTGAATCGCTGGACAAAGGCCTCGGAGTCTATCTCCGTGCCGGGGATTCTGGCCGGCGCAGCGCCTTCGGGCGTCGGCCCCAGCACGTAGATCGCCGTGGCGAATCCGGCGAAATACACGATGAGCGACATTATCAGTTTGCTTCTCCAGCCCATTATGGGAAGCCCCCAATTCGATTGTCTGAGAAAGTGGCCCCGGACCGGCTTTGGCAGGCCCATCACTATCTCAAGCTTAACATCGAAATCGCCTCTCTCAAAACGATTCCATGGGGGACCCGCGACGGCGCTCCAGAAACGCGGAAAAAAACCGAAAAATCTTTTTTCCCTGTACAGGCGGCGCGTCCATTATAAGACGTCGAGGACCTCGGTGAGGGTCCGGCAGACGAGCCGGACGTCGTCGCGGCCCAGGTTGTTGTAAAAGGGCAGCGCGATGGTGCGGCCGGCGACGTCCTCCGTGATGGGGAAATCGCCGGGTTTGTACCCATAATCGGCGGTCATAAAGGGCTGTAAATGGACGGGCGGGAAGTAGTTGCTCACCTGGATGCCGCGTTCGATCATGGCGGCCAGGACGGCGTCGCGTTGTGGGCGGCTGTAGCTGGCGGCCAGGCGGACGACATAGACAAACCAGCTCAGGTCGCAGCCGGCCGGCTCAACAGGGGCGGCCACGCGGGGTTCGGCGGCGAGGCACTCGGCGTACCACTCGGCGACCCGGCGGCGCTTGGCCTTGATTTCATCAAGGCGGGAAATCTGAACGATGCCGAGGGCACAGTTGATATCGCTGAGCCGATAATTATAGCCCAGACGCTCGTGACCGAGCCATCCGCCGGCTTTGCCGCGGCCCTGGTTGCGCAGCGATGCGCACATATCGGCGACGGCATCGTCATCGGTGACGATCATGCCGCCTTCGCCGGTGGTCATCTGCTTGTTAGGGTAGAAGGCGAAGACCCCCGCGCGGCCGAACGTGCCGCATTTGCGGCCGTGGAGGGCCGAGCCCAAGGCCTCGCAGCAGTCCTCCATGACGGACAGGTTGTGGCGGGCGGCGATTTCGCAGATGCGGTCGAAGCCGGCCGGGTTGCCGAAGACCTCCACAGGCAGGATGGCTTTGGTGCGATCGGTTATCGCCCTTTCGATGCGGCTCGGGTCCATGTTGAGGCTGACCGGGTCGATATCGACGAAAACGGGCTTGGCCCCGGTCATGAGGATGCAGTTGGTCGAGGCGATGAAGGTGAACGGGGTGGTGATGACCTCGTCGCCAGGCCCGACACCCATGGCGAGTAAGGCGATATAGAGGCCGCTGGTGCCGCTATTGACCGCCACGGCCCATTTGAGGCCGGTATAGTCGCAGAAGGCATGCTCAAACTGGGGCAATCTCGGGCCCAGGGAGAGGTTCGGGCCGCGGAGGACCTCGCAGACGGCTTCGATTTCACGCTCGGTGATGTCGGGGCGGGATAGGTGTACGCGCATTGAAAATCCTTTACAATATCGGGCGTGGCCGCCCCAAACGGGTGGCCACGGTGATTCTATCGGCCGAAAACACGACCGCAATTCATTTTCCGGCCCGCTCCAACGGCGTGAGCGTCCTTCCGGCGACGGTGCACGTAGAGTCGATTGCGCAGAAGGCCCAGCAAGAAAACGCAACGGATGCTACTACTCAGGCGATCCGCACCAGTCTCGGCAGCCTCCCGGCTATTCCCACGCGGTTCGTCTTGACGATGAGCACGCCATCAATTCCATGTATCGCCGAGATCGTCTCCAGGGCCGCATCCACGTTCTCCACCGTCTTTACCAGATTCGCCGCCCGTGTCGCGGCCGCATCCGCCAGGGCCGCATCCTGCGCCACCACGGTGGCCAGGTCGCAGTCGCCCAGGCTCGTTGAACGCCCCATACGTCCCGAGGAAGAGCACACCGCCAGCGGCGTCTGCCGCGGCTCGATCGCCAGGGCCAGTCGATCCCCGATTTCCGCCGTTCCCGTATGCAGCGAGATGATGATGGGTTCGATAATCCGCAGGTAGATGTCGCCGCCATTGTCGATGACCGCCTCTCTGGCCCCGGCGGCCAATCCCGCCTCGCCGGCCAGTTGCGCCATCGCCCCGGCCACCGCCGCCATCGGCCCGACCCCGGCCAGCCCTGCCGCCCGGGCCAGCCGCCGGGCCGATTCCGGCGCATCGGCAAGGACCTCCAAAGGCCCAAACGACGTGCCGAACTCCGGATGCCGTCCGATATACCCCTCCAGAATCCGCCGTTGGCGCACGATCTCAGCCGTCACCGCCGCGAACCGCCCGCAGCAAATGCGAAAGGCCGCCTCCTTATGTGTGAAATGCCGATAGACCCGTCCGCCGCTCATGTCGTTCGTATTTCGTCGGTCGGCAGCGTGACGTACCGCCCATAGTTTTGCATTTTGCTATGTATGTGTGATAGTTGCTATTTGCTATTTGATTTGACTGCGTGTCCGGCCTCAGAACGCCGATGCGCACGCTCCGAACGGGCAGACCCGGATACACGCCAGACACTCGATGCAGTCCTTTTCGTTGAAGACCACCTCGCGCGTTTTCGGATGGCCGATATGCAGCGCCCCCGTCGGACAGTGTACCACACAATGGCCGCAGTGCGTACACCGCTGCTCCTCCCACGTGACGCCCTTGCCCGAGTAGTTGATGGTCACATTGAACGTCTTGACGAACGCCATGGCCGTCTCGATGTCGGCTTCGGTTCCCGTCACATCGAGGACGAGGTAGCCCTCCTCCTCCGGCGTCACCTTAGCCCGATAGACGTTCACGATCAGGTTGTAGTCCTTCACCAGATGGTAGATGATGGGCTTCTCGCACTCGCACCGCGGGAAGAAAAGCATCAGTTTCTTGGTCACCATCGTTGCGCTCATCAGCTTTTGCCCCTTACCAGAAGCGGCTTCATCGTCTTGTCCTTCGCCAGCGGCGCGATTGGGGCCGCCAGCATGAAATCGCCCCGCCGGATCTCATCGGCCAGCAGGTTCGCAATCTCCAGCGCCTTGTAGTAGCTGGACAGCGACGCCACGGCCACCTTCCCGCCCTCCAAGTCAATCTCGCCTCGGCGGAGCTGCTCATAGTTGACATGGGCGATGACACGGCCGGTGTTCTGCGGGTAGTCCGTGCCGTAATCCACCACCGGCGCCCAGATGTCGCGATCCCGCACACAGGTCCGTTTGAGCACCTGCTCATTGAGGATGGGTATCGGGATGCCGACGCCCAGCGCCAGCGATACCCCGTATCCTCGCAGGCTCACGCCGCGCACGAACGGCGGCCGCATCTGCTTCATGTCCGCCGTTAGCGCCAGCGTCCCCGCGCCGCCCTTGGGGACGCCGTCGGCGGTCCGCTCACAGCCGCCCGCATGTTGCGTCCCTTCGGCGTAGACGTGCCCCTGCGCCCCGGCCAGCCACACCCGCGTGCCCACCCCAATGACGTCGTAACACGGGTCGTTCAGCAGCGGCGAGAGCTGGCCCGCCGAGCAATAACTGACGTTCTTGCGCCTCGACTCCAGTGTGCCCATGTACGTGTAGATCGTACGATCCGAATCATTGATCGCCACGTTGTAGTTCTGGTAGCAGTTCCGCGGATTGACCATGATCGCCTGATTGAGATCGGCAATCGTGAAGTACGTGCGAATCTCCCGCAGCGGATAGCAGTCCGTTCCGTAGGACAAGGCAAAGAGCTGCAACTGCCTGCCCGCCACCAGGTCCTCTATCACATGCCCGCCGCCGTAGCGAAACTCCCCCGGATGGTACATATTCGCCGGGTCCCCGTGGCGAAGCTCGGTGGCCCCCAGGTAGACATCCACGGCGGCGATGCCCGTATACACCTTGACGTCCTCCACCCAGGCCTCGCTCATGCGGATCTTCGGCTTGGAGTGCCCGAAGTTCAGAAAGCAGCCGCTCGAACACATCGGCCCGAACGTCGCCGTCGTCACGACGTCCACCTCCTCGGCCGCGGCCGCCGGCCCCTTCTTGTCCACGTAATCCATGATCTCGTCGGCCGTCAGCACCACCGCCTTGCCCGACGATATCCGTTCATTGATCTGCTCGTAAGTCTTCATAAAAACATCCAGTGCCACATTGCCTCAACAGAATCGCGGCAACCATCCCGCCCCTGCCGCCGGGACCCGCAAAGAACAACAGGCCAAACCACCCGGCCCATCAGCTAACTCGTAAACCTACACCCGCCCGCCGGTTTCTGTCAATCCTCAATTCCGACATCTCTGCTTTCGTCTTTACGAGTTGCCGGACCGTTCGTTACACTCTACGGCGACCATGCACAGATAATCGCTCGCTTTTAAGGGCCGACCCATGAACTACGGATTTCGATTCGCCTGTGCCGCCTCCATCACCCTGATGATGTCTGGCAGCCTCCTGCCGGCTTCGCAGGGTAACTTCAACGTCCGCGACTACGGCGCCGCCGGCGATGGCAAGACCACCGACACCGCCGCGATCAACAAGGCCGTGGCCGCCTGCGCCGAGGCTGGGGGTGGGCAGGTCCGCTTCACGCCCGGCCGGTACCTCACTGGAACCGTCCACCTCAAGGACAACATCACCCTCTACCTGGATGCCGGCGCCAGGCTCATCGGCACACCCGACCTGGAGGCCTACGATCACTTTACGCCCCCCGCAAATACCCCGGAGGTCCGCTTCGGCAAATGGCATAGCGCCCTGATCCTCGGTATCGACGTCAACAACGTCACCATCGCCGGTCCCGGCGTCATCGACGGCAACAAGGTCTTCAACCCGCGCGGCGAAGAGAAGATGCGCGGCCCCCACACCATCATCCTCGGCAACAGCCGCAACATCGTCATCCGTGACGTAACCATCGTCGATTCCGCCAATTACGCTGTCATGATCGAGTTCTCCAGTAACGTCGAGGTCCGCAATATCAAGACCACGGGCGGCTGGGATGGCGTCCATTTCCGAGGCTGGATCGACAACCCCTGCCGCAACCTCTCGATTCTCGGCTGCCAGTTCTATACCGGCGACGACTGCATCGCCGGTCGCTACGCCGAGGGTCTGCTCATCAAGGATTGCATCGTCAACTCCTCCTGCAACGGCATTCGCATCATCGGCCCGGTCAAGGACATGATTATTGAGGACTGTCTGTTCTACGGCCCGGGCCTGCACCCACACCGCACGTCCAACCGCCACAATATGCTCAGCGGCATCATCCTTCAGCCCGGCGGCTGGGATGCCTGCGAAGGGCCCCTGGAAGACGTCCTGATCTCCGGCATCACCATGCGAAACGTCGCCTCCCCGGTAACCATCCTGCTCAAACGCTCCGGCAACACGGCGGACAACATCACCATCGCCAACCTGACGGCCACAGGCGTCTATCGGGCCGCCGCCTCGGTCGAGAGTTGGACCGACACCCCCTGCGGCCGCGTCGTCCTGCGCGATGCAAGCATCGAGTACACCGGCGGCGGAACGGACGGCCAGGCCCGGCAACCCGCCCGCGAGCCCGGCGTCGACTGTCGCTCCTTGCCCGTCTGGGGCCTCTATGCAAGGAATGCCCGCGACGTGGTCGTACAGAATGTCCGCCTCTATACGGCCGGCAAGGACCTGCGTCCGGCCGTCGTCGCCGAAAACGTGGAGAACCTGACCCTCGACGCTGTACGATTCCCAGCCGACCAGGACGCCGTCAGACTTGAAAACGTCAGGACCATCGACGCCCGTGATACGGCCAATGTTTCGCCACGCCAAGCCAAGAAGCAGTAGCCCCGCCCCTGCCAGGAGAACGCTCATGCCCACATCCCGACCAATGCCATACGCTATCTGAATCCCAAACCTCGTATCCGGATCCAGGCTCCCGCCCATGTACCGGGCCGTCATCGACCTGGCCGGACCTGCTCGTTGAGTATTGAGCCCGCATTAGGGATTTCTTAGAATTCTGTTGTATCTCTGTTAATTCGCGCTGGCGGCCGGGCACGGCGTCTGGTAACATAACGGCCCGTGGAAGGTCTAACGGATCGGCGTGTTGCCTCAGAATCGCCAGATATCGCAGGCGATGTAACACTTGTGTAGTAAAGGATTTGTGCTCAAGGACCCGGCGGTGCCCTGACAATGAGGAACACCCGTCTCAATATGGGTGGTTGGTTCACAGGAGTGCCGAACGGCCGTTTCATTTGTGTTCCCCAGCGATGCCAATTGCCCAAAGCAGCAACAGCCCCAATAAGGACAGCGAAAGAATATGACCAGAGTACTGAGAACGCTGGCCGCACTGGCCGTCATGGGAGCATTAGGCGGGTACTGTCTTCATGCCGCGACCGCCGCACAAGCCGGCTCGTCCGAGCAGCTTGTGTCCGCTGCGCCCGCGAACACGTCCGCGTGGCTGACGCCCAAGAAGATCGCCAACTTCATGGAGCGGCTTGAGGAGAAGGACAAGGACCCGGCGGCCGAGATGCGCGACCTGCTCCAGTCTAATCCCAACGCGTTCGAATGCCGCTTGCGGGAGATCGAGCGCAAGTGGTTCCGACATGACCTCCGCGATATGATCTTTGGGGCCGTCGGGGGCCTGGGACTGTTTCTCTATGGAATGGGCCTGATGTCCGACGGCCTCAAGAAGGTCGCCGGCCAGAAGCTCAAGAAGCTCCTGGGGTCCCTGACGAGGAACCGCATCATCGCCATTCTCGTCGGCGCCGGCGTCACCGCGCTGGTCCAATCCAGTTCCGCCACGACCGTCATGACCATCGGCTTTGTCAACGCCGGACTGCTGACGCTCAAGCAGGCCCTGTGTGTCATTCTTGGCGCCAATGTCGGGACCACGTTCACCGCGTGGGTCGTCTCGTTCTTCGGCATGTTCAAGATCAGTATCTACATCCTGCCCATCGTCGGGCTTGGATTCCTGCTCAGCGTCGGCGGACGGACCGCCAGAGCACGAAACCTCGGCCAGATCATGCTCGGCTTCGGTATACTCTTTCTCGGCATCGACTTCATGGAGGAGGGCTTCAAGCCGATGCGGGACTACTCCGATGTGCAGGCGGCGCTGATCTGGGTCGGGACGCATCGCATCCTGGCCGTGGTGGCCGGCGCGGTCATCACCATGCTCGTCCAGAGCAGTTCGGCTTCGATTGCCATGATCCAGACGCTGGCCTTTGCCGGGGCCTTCGGCGACAACTGGCATCAGGTGCTCGGAGCGAGCATTCCCCTGCTTCTGGGAACGAACATCGGCACGACCATCACGGCGCAATTGGCCGCCCTGCGGACCAGCCGCAACGCCAAGCGAACCGCCTGGGGCCACACCGTCTTTAACGCCATTGGCGTCATCTACATGTTGCCCTTCGTCTGGGTCGGGATCTATGCCTATGTCGTGGAGTGGAGCGTGCGCGTCCTTACGCCTCTGGAGCTTTCCCGCACGACCATCATGATGCACATCGCCGTGGCCCACACGGTGTTCAACCTGGTCAACACTGTCGTCTTTCTGCCGATGATCAACGCCCTGGAGGCTCTCTTGCTCAAGATACTACCCGTCACGAAGCAGGAATCCGCCCGCCAACCGGTGACCCTTGAAGCGCACCTTCTCGACACCCCGCCGATCGCCCTGGAGCAGTCCGAACGCGAGATGGTCCGAATGGCCAGGGCCGCCCGCAGGGCCGTCGAAGCGGCCGTCGACGGCCTGATCAACGACGACCGCAAGAAGCTCAATTCCGTCAGGGAGCTTGAGGAATTCACGGACGAATTCCAGTTGGAGATTACCTCCTACCTCACCGCTCTGTCGAAGCGGCAGCTTTCCGATGAAGTCTCCACCAAGCTGCCGGTCCTGCTTCACACGGTCAACGACCTCGAACGTATCGGCGACCATGCCGTCAACATCGCCCAGATCGCCGACCGCAAAATCGAGCAGAACCTCGCATTCAGCGAATTCGCCACGACGGAAGCTCAGTCCCTGCGCACGGAAGTCCTCGACATGTTCGACGAGACTATCACGGCCCTGGCCGAGAACGACCCCGACAAGGCCAAGGCGGCCCTGGTCCATGAGAACAACCTCAACCGCATGCAAATCGATCTGCGCCGCAACCATGTCCAGCGCATGAGCGACGGCATCTCCTCCGCCCAGAAGGGCTTGATCTTCATCGACCTGGTGGACAACGTCGAGAAGATCGGCGACCACCTCACCAACATCGTCCAGGCCGTTGCCGGAGGCCTGAACTGGGAAGGCACCGAGCCTCGCTCCATCCCCACCGACTGACGCACTCCGGCCGGCAGGGCATGTGGCGTCGAACCCGATCCGGGCCGTGATTTTTCCCTTGTATCGGCCCGTGGGAATCTCTAAACTCAATGCTCCCGGTTCCACGATGAATCGCGACGGTCAAAAGAAACGACAATTATCGAAAGGACCTACCACCATGAAACGACGCGAATTCCTCAAATCCACGGCCGCCGCCGGTGTTGGAGTCATCCTGCCCAGCGGCGTCCTGTCCGGGGCCAACGCCCCCAGCAACAAGCTTAATATCGCCATGATCGGCACCTGGGGCCGCGCCGACGCCCACTTCGGCATCATGGCCCGGGAGAACGTCGTCGCCCTTTGCGACGTCGACGAAAAGCACCTCGCCTACGGGGCCGAGAAGTTCCCCAACGCCCAGAAGTACGTTGATTGGCGCAAATGCCTTGACCAGAAGGGCATCGACGCCGTCGTGATATGCACCTGCGACCACACCCACGCCTTCATCACCAACTGGGCGCTGAACCGCGATATGCACGTCTACTGCGAGAAGCCGCTGGCCAACACCGTTGAAGAGGCTCGCATCGTCCGGGCCCACTACCTCAAGAAGAGGAACAAGCTCGCCACCCAGGTCGGCACCCAGCGGCACGAAATCCCGAACTTCAACCGCGTCAGCGAGTTGATTCGCGACGGCGCCATCGGCACGCTCTCCGACGTCCACGTCTGGGGCGACCGCCAGATCCGCCGCCCCGGCTACCTGCCGGCCGCCGGCGACCCGCCGAGCCACCTGCACTACGACCTCTGGCTCGGACCTTCGCCGTTCCATCCTTATAACCCCGGCTACTTCTCGGGCGGCCCCGGCATGAACTGCCTGCAGTGGAACATGTACTGGGACTTCGGCTCCGGTCAGGTCGGCGACATGGGCAGCCACACGATGGACATTGCCTGGGACGCCATCGACGCGGGATTGCCCACTTCCGCCACCGGCGAGGGCGACCCGTTCCACCCCGAAGTTACGCCCGTTCGGCTCAAGACCACCTTCGAGCACCCGGCCAACAGTTGGCGGCCGGCCATCACCGTCTCCTGGTATCAGGGCGGCGCCATGCCCAGATCGCCCAAGCCGTTCATCGATCTGAGCAAGATTGACCATGGCGCCATGTTCAAGGGCGACAAGGGCTTCCTCGTCTCCAGCTTCGATTCCCGCGTGGTGATGCCCTGGGGCAACGATGCGGACCTGACCTACTACAAACCCCGCACCAAAGAAACCGTCCTTCCGCCGGTCGGAAACTTTCAGACGGAATGGCTCAACGCCTGCAAGGGCAATCTCAAGACCTCTTGCGACTTCGACTACGGCGGAACACTCATTGAGCAGATGCTCCTGGGCCTGGTCGCCTACCGCGTCGGCGAGAAGCTCCAGTACGACGGCGAGAAAGGCAAGACCAACAACGACAAGGCCAATGCCCTGCTGACCAAGGAGTACCGTCCAGGCTGGACCATCAACGGTTGACCCTGCAACCGGCGACGCCGAGTCACATTACGGACCCATCAGGACGCCCGCCCTGCCCGTCGGCAAGCGGGCGTCCTTTCTTTTGGCTGGGTCTTGATGATTCCCAGCCCCCGTGCGTATATAACATTGAAGCAGGCCATTGCGGCCTGTGATGAGACCTTTCGTAAAGCCCGCCGCCATGTGTGAACCTGCCAAGACAGTGCTTTTTGAAGAGACCCAGCGATGGTCGCCCGCGTTCCGGGCGTTTCTATCGATCCCCTCGGTGGCCGCAGCCGTCATCTGTGCCGTATTGGTACTGCGGGGCCCCATTGATCCGGCCGGTCGCGCGATGATTGCCGCCTGTGGGGTGGTCATACCTCTGGCTCTCGCAGTCTTGCTCTGGGTCGTCCGCATGGAGACCCAGGTCTGTGCGGACGGCGTGTATGTGCGCTATTTCCCGTTTCACTGGCGCTTCCAGCGGCTGCTGGCATTGGATTTGGACCAGTGCTTCGCCCGAACCTACCGGCCGATCCTGGAATATGGCGGCTGGGGCATCCGGTGGGGCTTCGGCGGTCGGGCCTATAACATCCGCGGCAATCAGGGTGTGCAACTGGTCTTCCGGAATGGTCGCCGTCTGCTGCTCGGCTCCGGCCGCCCGCGGGAACTCGAGGCCGCCATCCGCTCGGTCAGCGGTTGC
>Ga0209614_1002362_pt1 | contig 12565 bp, 6 predicted proteins | sample BlaSprsedimmetaG_FD_185484 | JGI IMG/M metagenome (GOLD analysis project Ga0209614, IMG submission 185484) | Hot spring sediment bacterial and archeal communities from California, USA to study Microbial Dark Matter (Phase II) - Blank Spring... ... | reverse complement strand
CCCCGCGCCCGCTCGCCCCCGCCCTCACCGCCTTCGATTTCATCCACGCGCCGTATCCACACCACGAGCCGGTGCGCTTTGGGCCATTGCTGCTGGAGGAGGTCTACGTCACGTCTGGCGAGTCGCGCAATGCGCTGAACATCGTCGCTGCGCCGGGCGAGCAGATTGGACTGGGGCTGCGCTGGCAGCTGGCGGACTCGACGCCGCTGACCGGGACGCTGCGCCTGGTCTCACCGGCAGAACCGCGCCATGGGGTGACTTACAGTTTGGCCGAGACGACGTTTGCGGTTGCAACGAGGAGCGGAGCCGGCTATTCACTGACTCTGCCGCCGAGTCTCGCGCGTGGGCTATATCTGCTCGAACTGCGTTTCTACGATGCTGAGGGCGAACTGCACCCGCAGACTCCGCAGGGCGCAGGACGCGGGACGCTCTACGTCGGCGCGGTGCGGGTGCAGGCGACTCCTCTGCGCCGCCTGGATGCGCCCCTCGTGGCGCAACTGGGCGAGCTGACGCTGCACAGCGCGACGCCGCTGAGCTCCTCACCGGATACGCTGCGCTTACTGATGTCTTGGTCGCTGGCGCGCCGCACGCCGCGCAACTGGAGCCTCTCGCTGCGCTTGTTGGATGCCGATGGTCGCCAGCTCAGCCAGGTGGATATGCAACCGGGCTACGGCTATCTGCCCACCACGCTCTGGCACGCTGGCGAATTCGTCACCGATTACCCTGTGCTACCCGTGCCGGAGGGCCTCGCGCCCGGCGAATACACGCTGCGCGTGATTGCCTACCTCGAAGCGACAATGCAGCCCGGCGGCGAGGCCGATGTGCCCATCCGCCTCACGAGTGCGACGTTGCGTGAATCACCTGAGGCGGAGCCACTGTGCCAGGCCGGAGGGGTGTCGCTTACAGGGTTGCATCTGCCGGAGGCGCATCCCGAAGGCGCGCCGCTCGATTTCACTGCCGAGTGGAACGCCACGGAGCAGCCCACCGCCAATCTGACCGCCCGCTGGGAGGCAGTGGACGCCGCCGGAAACGCCGTCGCGCTGCGCGAGGGGCCGCTCGCGCCCGGCTCGCGTACCAGCGATTGGCCCCGGTTCGCGTGGGTACGCGCGCCGGTCACGCTCCCGCTCCCGCCGCTGCTGCCCGCTGGCCCGTACATCTTGCGGCTGACCTTGCTTGCGGGGGAGGCCATCCTCCAAAGCTGCGAGCTGGGCGCGCTGGACATCGCGCCGCGCCCGCGCAGTTTCGACTTGCCCGCGCCGCCCTTTCCGCAGCAGGCCGATTTCGGCGCAGAATTGCGGTTGCTAGGGTATGATATCGCCCAAAGCAGCGACGTGCTGACACTGACGCTCTGGTGGCAGGCGCAAGCCGCGCCCACCCGCGATTACAAGCGCTTCGTACATCTGCTCGCGCCGTCTGGGGAGCTCATCGCACAGGATGATGCGATGCCCCGCGCGTGGACGTATCCCACCAGCTGGTGGGTCGCGGGCGAGGTGGTGAGCGAGACGGTAACGCTGCCCGCGCCACCCGCCGGGTATCGCCTGGGCGTGGGGTGGTACGATGGCGAGACCGGCATCACCCTACCGGCAACCGATGCTACGGGCGCGCCGTGGCCCGATAATCGCGTGATCTTGAGCGCGCCAGAGGAAAGATGAGCGCCTGCAATCGAAGAAAATCAAAGCGCGGTGCGTCACATTGACACACCGCGCTTCTTGTGTGGGCGAGCAGAGACTCGAACTCTGGACCTCACGGATGTGAACCGTGCGCTCTAGCCGACTGAGCTACTCACCCACCGCGATTATAGCATAGTTGTTGTTTTGCGCAACTTTAGGGCGTGAAGCGATAGCTCCCTGGCGCGAATTCTTCCGATTCGGTACCCAACGGCACCAGCTGGAACCAGGTATTGCCGGGTTTGAGCGGCACGGGATTGCCCGCATCGTCCCAGAAGGTGAGCATGTGATCGCGCTCGGCCCGCCGCCAATGGACAGGATAGGCCCGCCCATCCCGAAGGATGAGCGCCGGCCCCTGGCCCCACACCTGGATTTCTATGGATAGCTTCCAATTGCTCATGTCGCCGATCATCTCCTCCCAAAAATCGGATTCGATGTGGTTGGCGTAGACCAGCACCACGTTTGCCGAGGTGAGCTGCTCCCCCGTGAGATAATCCATGTGATTTGTTCCGACGACAGCGCGCCGCCAGCGGCCAATGGCGGGGTCGTAGGTCCACTCCGCCGTGTTATAGTTGAGCAGATAGTTGATCTCAATGTAGTCCACCGGCGTCCCCCCGGCGGGCGGGGTCTCGCTAAAGGCCAGATAGACGGGGAAATCCGGGCGTTCATTGATGCCGCGCTCGGTAGCCAACTCGCGCAACACGGCGGGATTGGTGAACAGCGTGTGCTCGAAGGCGATGTTTTCGCGCGGAACGCGGTAGAAGTAAGGTTGCCCCACGCCAAAATCGGGGCTGATGACGCGCGCAGGAAAGAGATCGGAATTGCGCATTCGATCCTTGACGCCGCCGCTGGCCCCAGAGAAGGCGAAAATACCCCCCACCATCGCAGGGATCTCCAGATCAATGAGCCGACCACTGCGAACCGAGCCGACCTGCTCCGGGGATTCGCTGTAGAAGATGGCGGTCAGGCGGGTGACGCGCCCCTCTGAAAGGTGCTCGAAGACCCAATCCGCGGAAGCCAACCCCGACTGCGGACGAGCCTCCCGCGAGTTGGAGACTTTGATGGCGACCGGCACGCGATCCAACACAGAGGGATCGTCCATGCGCAGCCCGGTGAGCGGATTGACATCCGGTGGCGGCGGCGTAAAAACGGCCTCTGGCGTCGCGGTTGGCGTCGGCGTGAGGGTGGCGGTCGCGGTGGCGGTCGCCGTCGGCTCGACGTAGGGGGTGCGCGTGGCGGTGGGCGTGGGTTCTGCAACCGGCTCACTGCCACCGCACCCGCTCACCAGGAGCATCAACAACAAGAGCAGACAAATCTTCTGACGGTACATGGCTGTTTCTCCCATAGGTAATTTCTCGAATGGTTATGATACGGACAGGCGCACGCTGCGCAATCGGAGCGCCGCCTCATTCCCCCAAAACGTATTGCAGCACCAAAACGTCAGTGAGCAGCTCCACCGGCGCGCGGTCATCGGTGAAGATCAGCGTGCTGGCGCCAACTTCGGTCAGGTTCGCGTAGGCGCGCTGCGCCGTCGCCTCCAGGCGGGCGTTATCCAGCCCGGCCAGATTCAGCCGCAGATTTTCGGCGGAGGTAGGCTGCACCGTGGCGACGACAATCGCGTTGAAGGTGTCCGGCACACTGATGATGTGGACGCTGGGATAGACCTGCTCCATCGTGGCGACCAGCGCCTCAACCAGCCGCCAATCTTCGGGGGTGTGGCCCACGTTGATCGCCACCACGCCTTCAGCAGTGAGACACGCGCGAATCTCCTGGAAGAACTCTACCGTGGTGAGGTGCCAGGGAATGTAGGGCAGGCGGTACGCATCCACGGCGACCACGTCGTAGCGCGCTTCTGTCTCCTGGAGGAAATAGCGCCCGTCGGCAGCGATGGCGTTGAGATTGGGCTGGGTCATGTCGAAGAAGCGGCGGCCCGTCTCGATGATCGCCGGGTCAATCTCCACCCCGTCAATGGGCAGTGGCCCGTAGATGGCGGTGTACTGCGTCGAAATCGTCCCCGCAGCCAGCCCGATGATGAGCAGACTGTCTACCTGCTCAGGGAGGTACGGCGGGGGATTGAAGTACGGCGCAATGAGGAAGTAATCCCACGTCCCCCCATTGAGCACCTGATCGGGCGTGTAGACCGAGTGGATGCCCTGCCCCTCATTGAGCAGCAGGTAGCGCCAGCCGGCCTCGTTTTCCACCACCTGGATGTAGTTGTAGGTGGACTCTTCCTCGTAGATGAGGCCCGCCTGCGGCTTGACCACGCCGGGATTGAGCAGCAGCAGGCCCAGGATGAGCGGGGCCAGGATCGCCAGCGACCAACAGCGGCGGCGGTCGGCGTGCCAGAGGCCCCACAAGCCCAACAGCACAGTCAGCAAGGCGAGGAAGAGGAAGGTGCGGCGCGTCCCCAGCAAGGGGATGAGCGCCAGGTTGGGCAAAAAAGTCCCCAGAAAGCTCCCCAAGGTGGAGAAAGCGTAGATCTTCCCGGCGGTGACGCCGGAGGCCCGCACATCGTTCAGGGAGAGGCGGATGACAAAGGGCGAGACGCACGCCAGCAACGTCACCGGAACAACGAACAAAATCAACACGCCAACGAAGGGGCCGGCGACCATCCCCACGTTCCAGGTGCGCATCCCCTGCGCGGCGATGTTGAGCACAGGCCGCGCCATAAAGGGGATGACAGCAATCGCGGCCCCGGCGCCTACCAGGATGGTGTAGAGCGTGACCGGCTGCGGCGAGCGGTCGGCCCAGCGCCCGCCGATGACGTAGCCCACCGAGAGGTAGAGCAAGATCAGGCCGATGATCGCCGACCAGATCAGCTCCGAGGTGCCGAAGGTCGGGGCCAACAGTCGCGCGGCGGCCAACTCCAACGCCAGTACTACCAGTCCACCAACAAAGGCGGTGACATATAATCGTAAGGTCAAGATGACTCCTTTGGGAGCGCGCAAACGCCCTGCGTCTTTAGGCTAGGCTCGATTATAGTCGGGGAAGGACAGAGAGGCAAGCTTGCGTTATCCGCGGATTTGTTTGATAATAGCCTAAGTCGCTGTGCATAACGCAAACACGGCTTTGAACGAGTTTTGTAGGAGCGTCACACCAACAACCATCTCAGAGCCAGGGTGGACTTTTAATTTCAGTAGATCGAAAAATGCTCCAAGGGAATCGCCAGATCCCCGTTCCAGGTCTGGATCTGACGATCCAGACCGAGCAAAATTAGGTTTACTGAATCCGTGAAATCCGTGTCCATCCGCGAGCCATTTTCGAAAGGATTTGAGCAAAAACATGACCGATACTACGACCCGACCTTATCGCGGCAAAGTTCTGTGGGTGGATTTGGAAAGCGGCGCGTGCCGCGAAGAAATCATCCCCGAAGAGGTCTACCGGCAGTACCTCTCCGGCCTGGGGCTAGCCGCCTATCTGCTCTACCGCGATCTTCCGCCCGGCGTGGACGCGCTCGGCCCGGCGAACATCCTCGGCTTCGTCTCCGGCCTGTTGACCGGGACGGGCAGCCTGTTTACCGGGCGCTGGATGGCCGTCGCCAAGTCGCCGCTGACGGGGACCTGGGGCGAGTCCAACTGCGGCGGGAGGCTCTCCCCCGCCATCAAACAATGCGGCTACGATGGCATCTTCTTTACCGGCAGCAGCCCGGAGCCAGTGCTCCTGGTCGTGGATGCTGATGGGCCGCGCCTGGAGCCGGCGGGCGACCTGTGGGGCTGCGACACCATCGAGACGGAAACGGCGCTGCTGGCCCGCTACGCCGGCGGCCCGAAACCGGCGGTCGCTTGCATCGGGCCAGCGGGCGAGCGCCAGTCGCTCATCTCCGGCATCAGCCACGACTTCGGGCGCTTCGCGGCCCGCGCCGGATTGGGCGCGGTGATGGGGTCGAAGCGGCTGAAGGCGCTGGTGCTGGCGGGCGCGCGCCCGATTGCCGCCGCCGACCCCGCCACAATCAAGCGGCTGAGCAAGCGTTGCAGCCGCTACTACCTGACCTCCTGGCCCTTGCCACCCGCGCGCTTTTTACCCTACTTGGGCACGCTCGTCAGCAAGTTCCCGCTCGGCTTTCCGCTGGATGGGCTGATCGAGGTGGCGGTCTTCAAGCGGTGGGGCACGGCGGGCACTTACGGGATGGCGGTCGAGTGGGGCGACGCGCCCATCAAGAACTGGGCCGGCAGCAACGAGGATTATCCGATCAAGATGGCGCGGGGCGTAGACCCGGAGCAGATTTTCCAGCAGGAGGAGCGCAAGTATTTCTGCTACTCCTGCCCGCTCGGCTGCGGCGGCATCTGCAAGTATGGCCCGGAAGGCCGGGAGATCCACAAGCCCGAATACGAGACGCTGATGGCCTTCGGCGGCTTGCAGCTCAACAACGACCTGGAGACGCTGTTCGAGATCAACGACCGGCTCAACCGCGCCGGGATGGATAGCATCTCCGCCGGGGGGACGATTGCTTTTGCGATGGAATGTTACGAAAAGGGCTTGCTGACCGAGGCGGACACCGGCGGGTTGGCGCTGCGCTGGGGTGATGCGCAGGTCGCTTTGACGCTGGTGGAACAGATGATCGCCCGCGAGGGGTTTGGCGCGCTGCTGGCCGATGGCGTCAAACGGGCGGCGGCGCAACTGGGCGAGCGCGCGGCTGAAGCGGCCATCCATGCCGGCGGGCAGGAGCTCGCCTTCCACGATCCGCGCCTCGATCCGGGCTTTGCCCTGCACGCCAGCGTCGAACCCAACCCCGGACGCCACACCGCCGGGGCGCAGGTCTACTACGAGATGTACCGCCTGTGGACGCGCTGCCCCGAGCTGCCGCGTCCCAAACTGCTCTATCGCAAACGCTCGAAGTACACCTCCAGCCCGGAGATGGCCGCGCAGGCGGTCGCCGCGAGCTGCTACACACAGCTCTATAACGCGGCGGGGCTGTGCATGTTCGGGGCCTTCCTGGGCGTGGATCGCTTGCCGGTCTTCGAGTGGCTCAACGCCGCTCTGGGCTGGGAGCTGCCACCGGAAGCCTATATGCAGATCGGCAAGCGCATCCAGACCTTGCGCCAGCTCTTCAACCTGCGCGAGGGCGTAGATCCCACCGCGCTGCGCGCCAACCCGCGCGTGCTGGGCATCCCCCCGCTGCGCGAGGGCGCGAACAAGGGGCGCACCATCGCGCTCGATCAGATGATCCGCGACTACTACGCCGCTATCGGCTGGGACCCGGAAACCGGCGTCCCCTTACCTGAGACGGTGCAGGCGCTCGGCCTGCGCGAAAAGTGAGCGTCGCCATGAGCCATACCATCACCGCCGCCTGTATCGGTTGCACCGCCTGCGCCCGGATTTGCCCCGTGCAGGCGATCTCCGGCGAGCGCAAGCAGCAACACCAGATTGACGCCGCGCGCTGTGTGGATTGCGGCGCGTGCGGGCGCATCTGCCCCGTTGACGCGGTGCTCGATCCTCAGGGCCAGCCCGTGCAACACATCCAGCGCAAACTCTGGCCCAAGCCCGTCGTCGCCCTCCGGGAATGCCTGTGCTGCGGGGCCTGCCTGCAAGCCTGCCCGGTGGCCTGCCTGGATTGGGGCGCTCCCGACCCCAAGAGCCATCGCGCCTACCCACGGCTGGCTGACCCAGGGGCGTGCATCGCCTGTGGCTTCTGCGCCCGCGCCTGCCCGGTCGAGGCCGTGTACCTAACCATCTCACCCTGAGCGAAGCGGATTCCTCCCTTCGGTCGGAATGACAATGCGGGGCTGTTTTTGATGGCATGAGAGCGAACTGAAGTTCGCGGTACGTTTGCTTACGAATGATTTTGAGATTTGCCGATTTGCAGATTTTCGCAGGAGACACCGGTGCTGGCGCACACCATCCAGCACGAAAATGCTTATCAGCAGATTGAGCGGATTTAGCAGATTTTTGTTTGGCTATTCGCCATTCACCATTCGCAGATTCGCTATTTTTGAAGGAGGCCCAATTGTCCCCCACGCATAGCTGTGTCGTCATCACCCACGCGCCGGAGATGGATTTTCGCCGGAATTACGTCGCGCTGCCGCGCACCTACGGCACAGCGGCCTACTTCGCGCGCCCTGATATTCAGGCTATCTACCGCCTGGTGGAGGAGAACCTCACGACGCTGGACGCGCGCATTCACTTCCTGGAGCGCGTGCGTGGGCGGCGGGTCATCCTCAAGCCCAACCTGGTGACGGTCTACTCGAACATGGGTCTGGTGGAGCGCGATTACCCGGAGACGACCGACCCGCGCCTGCTCGATGCCATCGTGGCCTTCTTCAAGCGCTACACCGACCGCATCGTGATCGCCGAATCCTCCGGGCGGGGCGTGCCGACGCGCGGCTCGTTCCGCGTTGCCGGGCTGGATCGGGTGGCGCATCATCACAAGATCGGCCTGATCGCCCTGGAGGAGCAGCGCACCGTGCGCTACTTCCTCCCCGAAGCCCGCCTGCAAAAGGAGATCATCGTGCCGGAGCTGTTCGGTGAGGTGGTGACGGGCGCGGCGTTTTACGTCTCCGTCCCCAAAATGAAGACCAACCTCTACACCGGCGTGACGCTCGGCTTCAAGAACGCGATGGGCCTGCTGCCCTACAACCTGCGCCAACGCGATCACAGTTTTGCTCTGGAGCAGAAGCTCGTGGACATCCTGCACCTGTTCCAGCCCGATTTGACGATCATTGACGGGTTGGTGGGCGGCGAGGGCAACTGCCCCGCGCCCGTAGATCCGGTGGATAGCCGGGTCATCATCAGCGGGAACAACAGCGTGGAGACCGACCGGGTGGCGACGCGGCTGATGGGCTTCGATCCGGCGGAGATTCCGCTGATGCAGCGCGCCGCCGAGGCGGGCTTCGGCGATTCGCAGGTGGAGATCGTGGGCGAGCAGAAGGTCTGCCCGTTCCGCCCGGCGGATCCAACCTTTATGAGCGCAGCCTTCCAGCAAGACTTCCCCAACGTCATCCCACTGACCGGGCACCACTTTCCGCACGCGCCGCAGGTGAAGACACTGGCCGATTGCACCCCGGCAGTGGCCGCTGCGATGGAGCTGGCTTGCCGGGGCGGCTGTCTGGCGACCACGCACTTCGCCTTCGATATGTTCTTGCGTGAGGGGCAGCGGCGCGATTTCCCGCTGGTGCTGCTCATCGGCGCGGGGGTGGTGATCGAGGGGGAACGCTACTACCTGGATCGCGCGGGCCAGCCGCACACGCTGGCGCAGGTTGCGCGCTTGCCGGGCAAAAAGCTCGTGGTGGGGAGTTGCAGCCATCCGGCGGCGGGGATTGCAGATCGGTTGGTCGAGGGGTGTATGCCCTTCCCCAACTCGGCGCATGTGGCGTTGCACCAATTGACCGGCACCTTCTGCCGGGTACTATCCTTGCACAACCGGCATCTGCTGCCGATGCTGCTCGCCACGCTGCAAATGTGCGAGGCGCGCAAAAAACTCTATCGGGCGGGCCATCGCCTGGACGTGCCATTGGGCGCGAACGCCCCCGCCGAAGCGCCGCCCCCGTTCGCAGCCGGGCAGCGGATTGTCCCCTGGCCGCTGCCGCCACTCACACCGGAGGAGATCCGCGCCGCCTGCACCTGCGAGAATCGCGCCGTGCTGGCGACATTCCTGGGCTGAAGGCGACGACAGAGAGAGAGCGGCATCCTGATGAACTGCACCCAACCTATCAACCAGAAAAGGAGTTAGCAATGCAATCTTTTGTTCGACCGCGCGTGGTAGTGAGTAAATGTCTGGGATTCGAGGCCTGCCGCTATAACGGCGTGACCATTCCCGACAGCTTTGTGCAGCAGTTGGGCGACTATGTCACCTATCTGCCGGTTTGCCCCGAGGTCGAGATCGGCCTGGGCGTGCCGCGCGATCCTATCCGCATCGTTATGGTCAATGGTGTGGAGAGACTCTTGCAACCGGCAACCGGCGCCGATGTCACGGAGAAGATGCATACCTTTGCGGAGCAGCATTTCGAGACGCTAACCGACATTGACGGCTTCATCCTCAAGGGGCGCTCGCCTTCGTGCGGTATCAAGGATGTCAGACGCTATCAAGGCGTCGAGCGCGGCGCGGCTTCCGACAAAAAAGGGCGCGGGATGTTTGGCGGCGCGGTGTTGGAGCGCTATCCTCATCTCCCCGTCGAAGAAGAGGGGCGGCTGACCAACTTCACCATCCGGGAGCACTTTCTAACCGCGCTGTTCACCCTGGCCCGCTTCAGAATGACCAAGGCAGCGCAGAAGATACACGCGCTGGTGGAATTCCACAGCGCCAACAAGTACCTGCTCATGGCCTATAACGAGAGCCAGTTGCGCATCATGGGGCGCATCGTTGCCAATCCCGACAAAAAGCCTCTGCCCGAAGTGTTGGCCCGCTACGAGGAAAACTTACATCAGGCGCTACGTCGCCCGCCACGGCGCACCACAGGAATCAACGTGCTGATGCACACGCTAGGCTACTTCTCAGAGCAGCTGACTTCCGAAGAAAAGGCCTACTTCCTGGATACGTTGGAGAAATACCGGGCGAAGAAAGTACCCTTGAGCGTGCCCGTCAGTTTGATCAATTCCTGGGTGATCCGTTTCAATGAACCCTATCTTTCGCAGCAGACCTTCTTCATGCCCTACCCGGAGGATTTGATAACCATCTCAGACTCCGGCAAAGGCAGGGATTTGGATTAGCGCGCTGTTTGGGTAAACGAATCAGGCCCCGGACACTCAATCCGGGACCTGGCTTTTGCGCGCTCTGCGGTTAAAGATGTTGAGGCCGCGCAATTGCGTAAGGCCTATAACAGCAGGACGCGGCAATATTACCCCATAACACTTGCCCGATCGCGCATACTGGTATAAACTGCGTTGGTAGCGTTCAAGGAAAAGCGTCCCAAGACGTGGCCGCGTCTGGAGCAGAGGAGGACGATGTGCCGGCTCCCAATGAAGCGCAAACCCGCAAAGCACTGATTGACCCCGCGCTGGAACGCGCCGGCTGGCGGTTGGATGACCCGCAGCAGGTGCGTTTCGAGATTCCGGTGGATGGCTACGCTCCGCAAGCATGGCAGGCGTTGCAGGCGGAACTCGCCCACATCAAGGAAGAGCACGGCATTTACGAGGGCGCGCTTCCCAAAGGCGTCTGCGATTACGCGCTCTACCGCCCCAACGGCGAGATCATCGCGGTGGTGGAGGCCAAGCGGACGAGCGTGGATCCGCGCCTGGCTGAGGCGCAGACGCGCTTCTACGTCGCCGAGATCGAGAAGCGCCAGAGTTTCCGGCCCTTTGGCTTTATGACCAACGGGCGCGAGATTTACTTCTACGATGTGGGGCACGCATCGCGCCGCCGGGTGCAGGGCTTCTTCTCGCTGAGTGATCTGGAGAATCTGCTCTATTTGCGCGAGAATGCCACGCCGCTGGCGGATGTTCCTATCAACAACACCATTACCGACCGGACGTATCAGCACGAGGCAATCCGGCGGGTGAGCGAGGCGTTCGCGCAGGGGAAGCGCAAGGCGCTGCTGGTGATGGCGACGGGCACAGGCAAGACGCGCACGGCCATGTCGCTGGTGGATATCTTCCTCCGCGCCAATCAGGCCCGGCGCATCCTCTTCGTGGCCGACCGGGACGCGCTGGTGACGCAGGCCCTCGAGGACGGCTTCAACGCCCATATTCCCGACGAGCCATGTACCCGCATCCACACCTGGAACGCGCAAGCCGTGCAGACGCAGCGCCTCTTTGCCGTGACCTTGCAAACCTTGAGCAACTGCTATCCGGCGTTCAGCCCCGGCTTCTTCGATCTCATCATCTTCGATGAGGTCCACCGCTCGATCTTCAACAAGTGGAACGAAGTCCTGCACTACTTTGACGCCCGCATGATCGGCCTGACGGCGACCCCGGCGGATTTCATTGACCGCAACACATTCCTGGAGTTCGAGTGTTACGAGGGGCGGCCCACCTATCTTTACGCCTACGAGGACGCCATCCGCGATGGCTATCTGGTGGATTTCAGCGTCTACGCGGCCAAGACCAAATTCCAGCGCCAGGGGATTCGCGCGCCGAATTTTACCGAGGAAGAGCGCAACATCCTCATCGAGCAGGGTCTCGATCCCGACGATCTGGATTTCTCCGGCACCGATCTGGAACGCGAGGTGAGCAACCGCGACACGCTGCGCAAGCAATGGCAGGAGCTTATGGAGGTCTGCTACCGCGACGCCGGCGGCCAATTGCCCGGCAAGACGATCATCTTCGCCATGACGCAGGCGCACGCGCTGCGACTGGAAGAAGCATTTCACGCGCTCTACCCCCAGTATCCCGGCCTGGTGCAGGTCATCACATACAAGTCGGAATACAAGGGCACACTCATCGATGCCTTCAAGAAGCAGGATGTCCCGCGCATCGCTATCTCGGTGGATATGCTGGAAACCGGCGTGGATGTGCCGGAGGCGGTGAACCTGGTCTTTATGAGGCCGGTGCAATCGTACATCAAGCTGCACCAGATGATCGGGCGGGGGACGCGGCCTCATGCCGCCTGCAAGCGCATGGATTGGCTGCCCGGCGGCGTCAAGCGCGAGTTTCAGATCATTGATTTCTGGGAGAACAACTTTGCCAAAGAGGCCGCCGAAGCGCCCGCGCAAAGCCTGCCGGTGCTGGTGGCGCTCTTCAATACCCGGTTGGCGTTGCTGGAGAATTTCCTCACCGAGCAGCAGGACCCCGTTGCGCAGCGCGCCATCCGTGATTTGCGCGCGATGGTGGCGCGGATTCCCCGCGAGAGTTACAATGTCCAGGAAGTGCTGCCTGACATCGAGGCCGTCTGGGAGGAATCTTTCTGGGGCTTCCTGACGCCGGGCAAACTGCAACTCTTGCGCTTCAAGGTAGGGCCGCTGCTGCGGCTGGCGGCGAATGTAGATGTGCAGCAGGAGACCTTCACGCACAAGGTGGAGCGGCTCAAG
>Ga0209614_1002361_pt1 | contig 12568 bp, 12 predicted proteins | sample BlaSprsedimmetaG_FD_185484 | JGI IMG/M metagenome (GOLD analysis project Ga0209614, IMG submission 185484) | Hot spring sediment bacterial and archeal communities from California, USA to study Microbial Dark Matter (Phase II) - Blank Spring... ... | reverse complement strand
TGATCATGCTCTCTATGCTCTATATGTTTAACTCCTTTAAGGACACTTTTATCATAATGTCGGTTATTCCATTCTCACTACTTGGAGTCTTGGGCGGACATACGATAATGGGAATGAATCTTTCGATAACTTCACTTGTAGGTGCTCTTGGACTTGCAGGCGTTGTTATAAATGATGGTATAATAATGCTCACATATATTCGCAAAAGTCGTAATATGGATGAGCTCTTTGACCAAGCCACCAAAAGGCTTCGCCCTATTTTGCTCACATCCACTACGACATTAGTCGGGCTTTCAAGCCTCATTTTTTTCCCATCGGGTGAAGCGGCTATTTTTCAACCGCTTGCAGTGGCTCTTGGATTTGGGCTTGTATGGGGAACGGTGTTAAATTTATTGTATTTGCCAGCCTTGTATGCCCTGATGCATAGAAGAAGATTGGCTAGTCATACAACTAAAGAGAGAGGAGAGAGAGTATGAAAACATTTATTTTAGCTTTAGGCTTAGGAGCTGCGGTGATTTTTTCAGGATGTGCAACTGCTACACATAGTTCTCAAAGTGTTGGTCAAATCTCACAAGTGCACTATGGCAAGGTTTTACATGTAGCTGGCGCAACTATTAGTGATGATGGGCTAGGAACTATGGGTGGAGCGGTTTTAGGCGGTCTTGCTGGTAGTGCAGTGGGAAAAGGCAGAGGAAATACATTAGCAATTGTAGGTGGCGCATTAGCCGGTGGAGCTGCAGGAAATCAACTCAATCAAAGCTCTGGGCAAGAGCTTACTATCTTGCTAAATAGTGGTGAAGAGATTACAACTGTTGTGAGCAATAAAACAGCAGGAATCTCTTTCCGGCCCGGAGATGAAGTGGCACTACGCATTCAAAATGGACGTGTAACACGCATAGATTTACGCTAATCTTGCCACAATTTTTCCACCACAATTTGCTCCAAAAGCTCTAGGAATTTTTCCAAAAGAGCCTTTGGAGTAGAACTATTCCAACTGCCTTGCCCTGTAGCTGATCTTTTTTGATTTGTGTTTAAGCGCACATAAAACGTTTCGCTATTGTATAATCTTCGCAATCCCCACCACCTGCTACCAAAAACTCCATCCTAGTAGCCTGTATTTGAGTTCATATCATCATATTTTGGGACAATTCTGTTGGTATAGTTATCCGTCATTCCGCACTATTTTTTACTATTTATTCAATCTCTAAAATGGGCGTTTTAGTTAAAAACAAACCTCCTAGCAATACTCTGGAGTTTTAAGCTGTAATGCTTAATTCAATGAAAATATTGAATAGAGGGTTGTAACTCTTAGTCCGAGCGAATACAGTACAGAAATGTTTAAGCTTGAATGAAAAAGTATGCTGATTTTGTTTCTTTTTGAAACAAATAAATATAAAAAATAGGTGCAAAATGACGGTTTATTCCCTCTTGAAATCTTATATTTATTAGATTTATCATCATGTCAATTAGCTCCATAGTATCAAATAATGTAAACCAAATTGACAAATATCAACAGATTCTAAACTTTCCTTTGTTATACTCATTTTTAGTGTGAAGATCAAGGAGTTAATAATGACAGATCAAAGCAGACGACAATTTTTCAAACGTGTAGGAGTTGCCAGTGGAGCCTTGCTACTCACAAATGAAGGTGCAAGGGCTGCAAGTGACCCTAGAATGCGTATTGGTTCACTTATAGATTTGAGTCTTTGTGATGGTTGCAAAGCAGATGCAATCCCCGCTTGCGTAAGCGCATGCAAAGAGAAAAACCAAGCCCGCTTTCCTGAGCCACAAAAACCCATCCAGCCCTATTGGCCACGAAAACAGTATGAAGATTGGTCTAATGAGCGAGATAGGATTGATAGGTTAACTCCCTATAACTGGACCTTTGTGGAGCATTTACAAGTTGATGGCCAAGAGATTCATGTACCGCGCCGCTGTATGCATTGTGATAATCCAGCTTGTTTGAACCTTTGCCCTTTTGGAACTATTGGCAAAAGTGACACAGGAGCAGTTTATATTGACCCTGAATTTTGTATGGGTGGGGCAAAGTGTCGCGATGTTTGCCCATGGGGGATTCCGCAACGCCAAGCAGGAGTTGGACTCTATCTCAAACTTGCCCCCAAGCTTGGAGGTGGCGGCACAATGTATAAATGTGATGGTTGCGCAGATTTGCAAGCTAAAGGAAAAGAGCCAGCATGTGCTACAAAATGTCCTAAAAATGCCATCACATTTGCCCCAATGGATGAAATAAAGCGCTTAGCCGCAGATAGAGCAAGAGAGATTAATGGCTACATGTATGGATTAAAAGAGGGGGGCGGAACAGGAACAGTCTATGTTTCACCGATTCCATTTGAAAAAATCAATGCAGCAATTATGGCACAAAAAAACGATAATAATGATAAACGTCCAGGTCGCCCACATATGAATCCAAACACACCTGATAAAATGGAAGATGCATCCACTTGGATGATGGCTTCACTGATTGCACCAATTGCAGGAGTTGCAGCGGCAGCTATTAATGTTTACAAATCCAACAAAGGAGAGAAAAAATGAAAAAAATCACTAGACAATCTCTCTCTAATCGTATTGTTCATGCTTTAACTGCCACTTCGATTTTTGCTCTCTTTTTTACAGGCTTTGGGCAAATGCCAGTTTATAAACGCTACATGCTCACTGAGGTTCCAGGTTTTGCCTGGGCGGGAGATTATTCAATAACTTTATGGTGGCACTATTTTTTTGGAGTTATCTTGATTGGGGTTGGAATGTATCATGTAGTCTATCATCTCATGCGAAAAGAGTTTGATATCATCCCAAAACGGGGCGATTTGAAAGATTCATGGCTTGTTATTAAAGCTATGATTTCGGGCAAAGAGGAGCCTCCTAGCGAAAAATATCTCCCAGAACAGCGTTTGGGTTATGCGTTTATTGCTTTTTGGATTGTGGTGATGGTGCTAACTGGAATTATAAAAGCTATTAAAAACGTCAATGGATATAACTTTGGTCCAGAAGTACTTTTTTGGGCTGCCCATATCCACAATCTTGGCTTTTTTATGCTCATTCTAGGAGTTGCGGGTCATTTGGCGGCATTTTTATTCAAGCCAAATCGCCAATTGCTTCCAGGAATGTTATGGGGAAAAGTGTGTGCATGCTATGTTAAATTTCGCCATAGCCTGTGGGAGAAAGGCAAAAATGAAGCTGATAAAGTTCTTTCAAAGCTTGGTGGAGAAGATGAAGCGTGCAAGGATTTTAAACATTAGCGCGCCATTGCTTGGCCAGCTTTTATTCCGCTAGCCCATGCAAAATGGAGATTGTATCCCCCGCAATCTCCATCCACATCTAGCACTTCACCGCTAAAATAGAGCCCTTTTATCTTTTTTGAAGCCATGGTTTTTGGATCGATTTCATCCAAAGCCACACCTCCAGCCATAACCTCAGCACTTGTGCTTCCTTTGGTCTCTTTGATTTCAAAGTTTAAACGTTTACATGTATGGACTAATCGGTTTAATGTTTTTGAATCTAAGCTTGCATTTGGATCAAGCCCAAGCTCATCCAACAGTAATTTTGCAATCTTATGATTCATCACCCCCTCAAACCACTTTAAAAGAGGCATATCATGAAAGGATTTGAGCCGTTTTTGAAATAATCCTCTTAAAGCTTCTTTGGAAAATCGTGGAAATAGATCCAGACTTATCTCTACACACTCTAGCTTCCCAAGCCTCAAAGCTACCTCTTTGCTAGCATCCAAAATAGCCAATCCAGATAAACCATAATTTGTAAAGAGCACATCCCCTTCATATCTATTTATAATTTGACCTTGCGCAACAACACTCACGCCACAAAAGAGCTTTGCTCCGCTTACGCTTTTTAAATCCTTTTTAGTGATTAATTGAACCAATGAAGCAAATGTTGGGTAGATTTTATGGCCAAAGCCTCTAGCAAATTCAAGTCCACTTTCACTGCTGCCTAAACTTGGGCTTGCAATGCTTCCAGAAGCTATGAGTACGCTATCAAAATATTGGATTTCTTGGGCTAATTTTATGGCAAATTTATCACTCTCACTCTTTACATGTAAGACTTCATTGTCTAATAATATATGAACCCCAAGCTTTTTACATGTAAAGACCAAAAGTTCCACAACACTACGAGCTTGTAAAGACATAGGGAAGCATTTGCCACCATCAGTTTGGATTATTTCAAGACCTATATTTTTAAAATATTCTATGCAAGATTTTGTATCAAAACCACCCAGGATTAACTTTATCACATCCATATTATTACTATGAAAATGCTCCAATCCTAAAGAGGTATTTGTAATATTACAACGCCCATTCCCAGTTGCTAGTAGCTTTCGTCCGCATTTTGAGTTTTTTTCAAAAACCGTAACATCAGCTCCTTTGCGAGCAGCTTCAATAGCCGCCACAAGCCCCGAAGCCCCAGCTCCTATAATGGCACACTTTTTTTTCAAGCCAAAGCTTCCTTGCTTACAATCACCCCATCTTGATCTGCATATACATACATACCTGATTCAAACTTCACTCCACCAAATTCCAAGGGGTGATTCAAAAGCCCTGGAATTGATTCAGGGGATTTTCTAGGACATGTTCCAAGGGCCCAAATACCTACTTTTATCTCTAGTGTTTGCGCAACGTCTCGAATATATCCATTTACAACAAAGCCAGCCCAATCATTGTCAAAAGCCCTCTTTGCAAGATTATCACCAATTACTGCAAAATATCCTGGATTCACATCTACCACTATAACACGTCCTTCACCAGGGGTTTTTAAAAGTTGGCCCAACTCTTGATTACTTTGATTAAGCTTCACTGTAATGATTTGTCCCTTCATCTTAGCTTTGCCACCATAATTCCAAAATCCTGGTGCTAAAACTTGCAAATCCTCTTTGAAAGCATCGCACAAATCTGCTGTTAGAAATCCCATGTAACACCTCCTCGTTTGTTTGATTATACCATTTTTTTTGCTACAATCTCGTTTTAATTTGGGCACAGGGGAAGCAAATGAAGGTCGTCACAGGCGTGGTGGGCAATGATATCCATGTTGTTGCCAATCGGCTAATCCATATTTCACTAGAAGCTAGAGGTTTTCGGGTTTTTAACCTAGGAGTCAACACATCCCTTGATGAATTCATAGATGCGCTAGTAGAAAGTGGCGCTGAAGTCTTGCTCATTTCTTCTCTTAATGGTGAAGCTGAGGGTTGGTGCCGCGAATTGCCCTTTATCAAGTCTCGCTACAATTTAGAAAATGTCACCTTTGTAATTGGGGGCAATTTAGCCGTAGGCGAAGCTGACTCGCAAATGATAATTCCAAAATATAAAAGCTATGGCTTTGATTTAGTTTTCCATCAAGTTGACTTAAATACAGGACTTGATGCCCTCCAAGAGCATTTAAAGAGTCGCTCATGAGTTTATTTGACCAAGAGCGCCAAACCATAGTATCCAATGAATTTGTAGACCATTTTGATTTTGAAGAGGTGGAAGAGTTTGTAAAAAATGCTCCAAAAGAGCTTTTTATCAGCCACCATTACGCCAAAAAATCCAAAATGCTCGTCCAGCCTAGAGGTGGATTTCCAACTTATGCAAAAATGTTTTCGCTATATGAAGCCTTTTCCAAAGCCCCTGTGGATGTGTTGCCCCTAACGGTGGATTCTCACACAAGGCTTAATGATTACGCAAGTGCTAGAAAAATGCTCATGCTCTCAGAAGAAAACGAAACAGATATGCTCAATGGATATCCGCTTATAAACCACGGATACCGTACAACACGCAAAATGGTTCAAAATTTTAATCTCCCAGTTAGCTTGCGACACGGAACTCCCGATGCGAGGCTTTTGATTGAGATGGCAATTGCTAGTGGGATTTTTGAAATCGAAGGCGGGCCGATTACCTATCTTTTGCCTTACTCCAAAAACTTTCCATTAGATAAAGCTTTTTTGTATTGGAAATATGTGGAAAAAGTATGCGCCCACTACTCTAAACTCAATCTTCCCATAAACCGTGAATCCTTTGGACCACTTACGGCAACCTTGGTGCCACCATGCATCACCATAGTTATCCAGCTTCTTGAAATGCTCCTCTCTTTAGAAGAGGGAGTTCGTTCATTTTCTATTAGTTTTGCCCAATCGGGAGCTTTGAGCCAAGATATCATTACTGCTAAGGTTTTACGCAATCTTGCTAGCCATTACGCATCTATTCAAGGAGCGAGTGACGCTAAAATCCAATTAGTTTACCACCAATGGATGGGTGCGTTCCCAAGGGATAAATCCCTCTCAGACGCTCTTATTACCACAGCCACAATAGCTGCAGTTCTAACTGGAGCTGATAAAATCATCACTAAAACTCGCAATGAAGCCTTCGGAATCCCAACCATGGAAGCAAACGCAAGAGCCGTTGCAAGTACGCAATACACCCTGCGTACCCTCCAAGGAATCCCCCAATTTAATGACCCCGAAGAGGAAGCCCAACTACAAAGTGCAGTACAAGCTATCATGGAAGCAGTTTTTAATGACCCAGCCGATACCTTATGGCGAAAAACACTCAACTCTATCAAAAGTGGCATTATTGATGTGCCTTTTTCTCCCCATATCATTAACCGCAATGATATTTTAACCTTGCGTGATAGTGGCGGGGCTATTCGCATTGTGGAGCCTGGCAATGTACCGCTTCCAGAATCCTTTTTAAAATTTGAGCACTCAAAAGCCGGCAACTTCGAAGATAAAGCCGCCATGGTTGAAAAAATTATTCACGATATTGGGGTGATGCAATGAAGCACATGCAAGTTCAAATTTATACACAAAAAGAGACTCTCGCGTGCTTCATTGAAGGGATTAAATCCTGTGGGCGCAGTGCCAAACAGTCCTTTTTTGGACTTGTTCAAAAAAGGAATTAAAGATGAAAAATTTGTGCATAGACGTGGGTAGCACCTATATCAAAACCGCTTCCAAAGAGGGAATCAGCCAACATTTTCGTGATTTTTCTCGTCCTATTCATGAGGATTTAGAGATAAAATATGGTTCATTATTAAAATCCTACAATAAAGAAGATGTTTATATTTGCTCCTCTGCAAATGGCGGATTAAGCACGCTTATCATTGGCTTAACACCCTCTTTTAGCCTCAAATATGCAAAAAATATAGCTTACAATTCGGGTATTAATATCATCGATACGGTTTTATTTAATAGCATTGAAAATGCCCCAATTCCAGGGGATATTTTGGATGTTGTTATTATAGTAGGTGGAATTGATGGGCTTGAGGGAGTTTTTGATAAACGCCTCATCACTTATGTAGAATCTTTGCATTACTCAAACTTAGTTTATGTGGGAACCAACAAAGATGCAAGCTTTATCAAAGAGCATTTACCCCACGCCCTTTGCTTGTCCAATATCATTGATGAACGCCTTAATATCATAGAAGAGCCCCTTAAAACAACCCTAACGAACCTCTACCAAGCGGACATTATGGGCAAAGAGGAGATAAAAGAGTTATATGCCCACACAGCTAACCAAATTTATCCAACACCTTATGTCGTCAATCGTGCCTTGCCTCAGATTGGTGGTTTTTTAGAAGTTGTTGATCCATTTATTGTGCTTGATATTGGTGGGGCGACTACGGATATCCACTATAGCAAGGATTTAGTTAGCGAGCGACTTTTGACTGATAATGCATACGATCGGCTGGTTTTTAAAAAGCTTGGAGTTTATAAATCCAAAGAGAGTCTTATCCACGCAGCCAAACAGAATGAATATGTGTATGAGCTTTTAAATTACCTTGACGTGAGCGAGGGGATTTTTGAGGCAACCGATGAGAAAGCTTTACATGTAACCATGCAACTGGCTATATTTTTAGTTCTTTACAAGGTTTCAAAACACCATGATGCGTATATTACCTTGCACTTAGAGAGGCTTGAGAGTATTGTTTTCACCGGTGGCATCACTAAGGTGCTCACCCAAAAAATGTGCGAAGATATTTTGCACTTTGTTTACAAAAAAATTCTAGGCTTGCACCATATCCCAAATGTGGTGCTCGATACCCATTATGCCATTTGGACACTTGGCATCCAAGGAGATTCCCATGTCGATTAACTGTATCCGCACTCTACTTGAAGCTGCAGCCCAGAAAACGCCCCAAAAGAGCGCCATCATCGAAAAAGAGTGCTCTATATCTTATGGCGAAATGTTCACCAAAGCTAATCAAATTGCCCACTATTTGCATGGGATGAATTTACCCAAAGGCTCTCGTATTGGTATATATTCATACAAAAGTATCGAGCAAGTTATCGCCATTTATGCCCTGCTTTCAAGCCAATATATCCTTGTACCAATTTCACGCCTTTTAAAACCCGAACAAGTAGAACACATCATTCATGATTGTGGTATTAACTGCATCATAACCGATGCCAAAAAACTTCCCGCCATCAAAGCCATCGAATTTAGCGGAACGATTCTAACCTATGAAGCTTGCGATAAAGAGTTAGTTTCCTTTGAAGAGATTTATAAATGCTGCCCAAAAAGCTTTACATGTAAGCTCTATTCTCACGAAAACGCTGCTATTACTTATAGTTTTGGCTCATCGGGGTTTCCAAATGGCATAGTGCTCACCCACCGAAATTTAGTAGATTCAGCCAGAGTTGCATCCCACTATTTACAAATCCAAAATGATGATGTGATTTCTGGGATTTTGCCTTTTATTTTTGATTATGGACTAAACCAACTCTTTTGCGCTCTTTATAAACAAGCCACAGTTGCCCTTCACCGATTGGTTTTGCCATCAGATTTTTTCAACCATCTTATTCAAGATAAGGTGAGCATTATTGCATTAATGCCCATCCATATCTCCCTTATGTTTGATGAAGAACCAGGACATAAACTACCCCATTCTGAGCTTTTAGGGCGGGTGCGAACCATCACATCCTCAGGTGGTAAAATCACGCCAAAAATGCTCCAAAACATTAAAACCCTCTATCCTGAAGCTAAATTTTACTCCATGCATGGATTAACCGAAGCATTCCGCTCCACCTATCTTGATCCAAACCAGCTTGCCATCCGCCCCCAATCTATCGGTAAGCCAATTCCAGATGTGGAAATTTTCATCCTCAATGAAGAGGGCAAGCCTTGCAAACCTCGTGAAATTGGCGAACTTATCCAAAGAGGTGGAGCTATATATAAAGGCTTTTGGAACGCTCCCCAAGCTACCGCAAAACGCTTCAAAAGTATCCAAATTCTCAAAAATGCCATCAATCTTGAAGGCAGCCTAACCGATGAAATAGTTGTAGCAAGCGGAGATTATGTATATGCTGATGAAGAGGGATATTTGTATTTTGTAGACCGCAAAGATGATATGATAAAATCGTGTGGATTTCGAGTAAGCCCTTATGAAATCGAAACGGCAGCTTATCATAATTTGCCAGGAATCAAAGAGTGTGCTGTATTTTCCATCCCCAATGAAGAGACCGAAGAGGCAATCGTGCTATGCTATTCAGCTTCCAAGGAAATCCCAAAAAATGAGCTTTTATTTGAGCTTAAAAAACATTTGCCAAACCACATGTTGCCCTCAATCATCCTCTACAAACCCCGCTTGCCGCTCACTAGCCCAAGCCAAGGGGAAATCGACAAAGAGGCTCTCAAAAAAGAGGTTGCAACCGTTGAATAGAGTTGATTAAAATCCTTACATGTAGAGGCAAAAACCTTTAGCGGGATCGTATGAGGTTTTTGCTTCTCTCCTTTGCTCTATAAAGTCTCTCGTCCGCAAGACGCAATATGCCATCTATATCCGAAGCTTCCTCTCGTGAAGCGAGCCCAAAACTGAAAGTATACGCTACCTTGGTATGAGGAGCTATATTTACTAGCTTCTCTCCAATGTGAGCTTGAATTTTTTCACATATTTCTTGTGCATTTTTTACTGATAATCCGTAAAAACAGATAACAAACTCTTCACCTCCAAATCTAGCTAAAACCATCCGCTCATCTAAAAATTTTTCACAAGAGCGACAAAAATCTTTGAGCACCATATCTCCAGCACTATGCCCATAAGTATCGTTAATAATTTTAAAATCATCCAAATCCATCATAGCAATGCTCAAAGATTTATCGCTCATCTTAGCATCTCTTAGCCATGGAATGCATGTGTCAAAAAAGCTGCGCCTAGTTTGCACACCTGTTAACTCATCAACATAAGCAATGGCTTCTAATTTTTCCACAGCTTGTTTCAACTCAAACATTGTTGCATTTAGTGCTTCAGTGCGTTTTTGCACGGTGGCTTCAAGATCTATTTTTTTCCTTTGCAGCTCTTTATGGCGCAGTAGAAGCAAACTAAAAACAAAAACTAGCATCGATGATACGATTGCTAAAAAAATATGCATTACCCTGCGCCCCTCAAGATAAAGAGCGCGTGGATGGGTAGATTTAATGCCGACTATTTTGTTAGGTTCTGTTTGTTCAAATAGTATAAAATTTTCTATTGTTTTAGGGGTTTTTGTTTCACTTATTCTCACTTTTGTATTGCCTATATTATATATTTTGCCCGCAAGCTTCCCGGTGGTAGAAACCCACTGGATAGTAGCAATCTCTTTGTTTTTAGATGCAAGCAAATCCAAATCTATCTTGCTAGCCCCTTGGAGTATGCCTGAAGGCGGGCTTGAGGCATCTGTATTTGTTATGGGTGAACTATGATAGGCATACAATCCATCTTCCCATATAAAAAACCCACCTCCTTTGGAGTTTTGAAAAGGCAAAAGTATTTTCCCAAGTGGACTAGCTGGTGGGATTATTGCAACCGGAGTTGCATACTTGTCTAGAAATTGAAATATACTAATTCGAAGATTTTGGAGGGTATTGCTATTTTCTCTAAAGTTTATCTGAAGAAAATCAGGGTTTTTGCCTTGGATAAAATCATCCGTATCATCCCATTGCGCATGGTCATCCACGATTGAGCCCAAATAATTCAAGTTATCTTCAAGAGATTGAACTAGTGCGCTTTGGATTCGGGCATTATGGGAATTTTCTATTTCTAAATAATTAGAGTGTATAAAAAAATGAGTGGCTGCAAAAACAGTTAATAGTGTCGCAATAAAGCCAGCACCCAAAAAAATATAAATTTTCACACCACTTCCTTAGCTAAAAGATATATTATAACAAACTAATTTTAAGTATTGTTTATCGGTATCTAACCGGTATACAAAAATCCAATTTATATGTTTCACTTGGGTCAATAAAGTGATTTTGGTAGTGAATAACAAAAGATGACAAAGGCAGTGTTTCAAACTCGCTATATGGCAACCATTGCTTATAAACACTATCCATTTGGCCTAAAAGCTCACCATAATTCCCTTGGAATGAAAACACAGCACATAGGAGTCTAGGCAATCTAGTAATTCCAACTTCCCCCTTTGGAAAATGAGAACTCTCTACCTCCAAACATGCCACATAATGACACTGCTCGCGAGGGATAAAACGGGGATTGCTATGATGAATTCCAATCATCGCCGCATCTTTACTAACCCCTGCAAATCGCGCCCATTCAAGAAGCTTGAGCCAAGGGGTTTTGATACTCCTATCATATCCCACATGTCGAACATAAGCTAGTGTTTTTGGAGCAAATATTCATGAAGTCGCACTCCATCTTGATGGGCTAGATATCGACATGCTTGAATCACTTTTTCAAAATAAGCACATTCGGTTTTTCTACACCGTACCTACATTTCAAAACCCAACAGGCTTTACATGTAAGACTCAAAAGAGAGAAAAAATAGCCGCACTTGCAAAAAAATATGGGGTTTGCATCATAGAAGATAACCCATATGGATCATTGCGATACGAAGGAGTTAAACTGCCCTCTTACGCCTCTTTTTGGGAAGAAGACACTGTAGTTTTGGGAACTGCTTTTAAAATAGCAGCTCCAGATTTTAGACTTGGATGGCTTAGTGCGCCAGAATTTTTACGTGAAGCTTGCCTGCGTCTCAAGGGGGCTATGGATTTACAAAGTGGCTATTTTTTCCAAAGAGTATTCCACCATCTTTTAAAAAATGACACTCTCAGAATTCATCAAAACCACCTCATTAGAGCCTATCGCCAAAAAAGAGATGTCATGGCAAAAGCCTTGCAAGAAAACTTTGGAAAAACCTTACATGTAAACACTCCCCAAGGAGGAATGTTCTTGTGGGCTGAATTTACAGATGGTACCGATACGATGCAATTTTTTGATAAAGCCACAAAAGAGCATGTTGCATATGTTCCAGGATCTCTTTTTTATGCCAAAAGTGGGGGCGAAAATGCAATGCGGCTTAATTTCACCCACGCAAGCGAAGAAGAAAATACAAGAGGGTGTAGTGCGCCTTAAAAAAGCCCACCAAAGCTAGCGGCGTTTATTTTCATAAACCCGCTCGCTAAATTCGGCAAATCGACCACGAACCGCTTTTTGCAAGTCAATTGCAAACATATTGAGCTCTTCATGCTCTTGGGCGGTGAGTTTTAAAAGGCTTGTTAAGCCATTATTGTATTTATTCAAATAAGGATTATCGATTTGGCGGTTTGATCCAATAACGATAGCCATGCATGAA
>Ga0209614_1002357_pt1 | contig 12594 bp, 14 predicted proteins | sample BlaSprsedimmetaG_FD_185484 | JGI IMG/M metagenome (GOLD analysis project Ga0209614, IMG submission 185484) | Hot spring sediment bacterial and archeal communities from California, USA to study Microbial Dark Matter (Phase II) - Blank Spring... ... | reverse complement strand
AATAAATAGCGAATTTCAGGCAGGCCGAAAAGTGTCGACATATTAACGCTAATTTATTATATTGCCCTATCATTACCAATATTAAATTAGAGAATTCAAAATTTTATAAATCCGTAACTGCCTGTTTTTACAGTATATAAATATTATTAACAATGAGGGAGGGGAAAATATGAAATTTAAAATTACAGAAAATGTCGATTGGGTAGGAAAAATCGACTGGGAGCTGCGTAAGTTTCACGGCGAAGAGTATTCCACGCACCGCGGAACATCTTATAATTCCTATCTGGTAAAAGACGAAAAAATCGCTTTGATCGATACGGTGTGGATGCCTTTTGCGAAGGAATTTGTGGAAAATCTGGCCAGGGAAATTGATCTCAATAAAATTGATTACGTGATTGCCAATCACGCGGAAATGGATCATTCCGGAGCGCTGCCGGAGCTGATGCGGCACATCCCCGACAAACCGATTTACTGCACAGCCAACGGCGTAAAATCGCTTCGGGGACACTATCACAAGGACTGGAATTTCCAGGTTGTGAAAACCGGCGATAAGCTCTCTTTAGGAAAAAAGGAGCTGGTTTTCGTGGAAGCGATGATGCTGCACTGGCCGGATTCGATGATGGAATATCTTACCGAAGAGGCAATTTTGTTTTCGAACGACGCGTTCGGCCAGCATATCGCGAGCGAGCACATGTATAACGACCTCGTGGTTCAATCCGAGCTTTTTGAGGAAGCAACAAAATATTACGCCAATATCCTCACGCCGTTTTCACCGTTGGTAACCAAAAAAATAAATGAGGTAATCGCGCTCAATCTGCCCGTGAATTTTATCTGCCCCAGCCACGGCGTAATCTGGCGCGAAAATCCGCTGCAGATTGCAGAAAAATATCTGGAATGGGCGGCTGATTATCAGGAAAATCAGGTTGCGATTATTTACGACACCATGTGGGACGGCACAAGAACGCTGGCCGAGCAGATCGCCAAGGGCATCAAACAGGCCGATGATAAAGTGACGGTAAAGCTCTATAATATTTCCCGCAGCGACATCAATGACGTTGTGACAGAGGTTTTCAAAGCCAAGGCGGTTTTGCTTGGTTCGCCGACCATCAACAAAGGCATTCTCAACGCGGCAGCGGCGCTTCTGGAAATGATGAAAGGCCTAAAATTTAAAAACAAAAAAGCCGCGGCTTTTGGATGCTACGGCTGGAGCGGCGAAAGCGTGAAGGTTTTAACCGACCGCCTGTCGGAAGCGGGTTTTGAAACTATCAGCGACGGCCTGAAAACAATGTGGCAGCCGGGCGATGCGGAGTTTGCGCAAGCGCTGGAATTTGGAAAAGCGTTCGCGAAGAAAGTTTAATCTCTGGTATTTTACGCCACGGGTATAATGCTTTAAATTGGCGCCCGGAATTTAGATGACAGAGGGCCGACCAAAGCGCGTTTTGATTTCTTTTTTAAGATAGCCTTTAAAACATGGAATAGCTGCCTGGCGAAGGATATATCAATATTACAAAACCTCAGCGCAGTTTTTGTCTGGAAGCGTGTTTTTTATATTGCTTTGCACCAAAAATTAAATCCTGTTTCTTAATGAAGACCTGCGTATCCGGCGGCACGGAATGCGTCAACCACACGTTGCCGCCGATCACGCAACGCTCACCGATAATAGTATCCCCGCCCAGAATGGTGGCATTCGCATAGATAATCACATCATCTTCAATAGACGGATGGCGGTTTTTTCCCCTCAACCGTTTACATTCCGCCTTGGACAGCGACAAAGCCCCCAGCGTGACACCCTGATAAATGCGAACCCTGTTGCCGATCGTGCATGTTTCTCCAATTACCACGCCCGTGCCGTGATCAATAAAAAAGCTTTCGCCGATATGCGCCCCCGGATGAATATCGATGCCGGTGCGGCTGTGCGCATATTCCGTCATGATCCTGGGTATTAACGGAACACTAAGATGATAGAGCTCATGCGCGATCCTGTAAATTGTGATCGCCCGGATGCCCGGATAACTGAATATGATTTCATCATACCCCTTGGCCGCGGGATCTCCATCGAGAGCGGCGCGGATATCTTTAGCCAGCATCGTTCTCACTTCAGGAAGTTTGCGCAGAAATTCAACGGTAATCTTTTGTCCGAGGGATTCACAATTCACGCAGGGCTGATTCTGGCGAATACAGTCATGACGAATGGCCAAGATGATTTGCTCAGAGAGCGCTTCGTAAAGCCCGACAATCTGCTGACCAAGATAGTATTCAAGATTAATTGAATCCAGACGGGTGCGGACAAAATAGCCGGGATATAAAATCAAAGCCAGGCGGTGCAGAATATCAATGATTGCCTCCCGATGAGGAATGGGCTCGGCGCTCACATGATCAAAACACCCGCCGCGGCTGCACGACAAGACAAGCTCATCAACTATCCCCGGCACTTCGTCCCGGTAGCTTTTCGCCAATTTAATTTCTTTCCTGCATTTATCGCCATTTTTTAAACGCTTCATGATTATAGTCTCCCGCTTTGCTATATCTTTTTAAATTTTACCCGAGACAATTCAGGCCAGTTTCACCCGGCAATCTCTATAAGATCATCAACTTTTATTATTCCGCCAACCAGCACTTTCGCGAAGATTCCTTCTTTAGGCATAACACAATCTCCCACGGCATAAAAGATGTTGCAGCGGCTATGGCAGACTTTCCCAATCTGCGAAACCTCCAGCAATACTTCGCTTCCAACTTTCAGCTTCGTGCCGATGGGAAGCTTCGGCAGATCAATGCCTTCTATCGTAAGATTTTCCGCGAAATCTCCATGATTAACATCAAGACCTTTTTCTCTGATTTTATCAATGCTTTCTTTGGAAAGAAGACTGACCTGCCTGATGCCGGCTTGGGCGTGGGCGTCGTTTTCCAGACCCAGGTTCTCCAGAAACAGCCCGCATCCGACATTACTCTTTTTTTCTCCTTTGTTCTGAGAAACATTAACCGCCAGAACTTTCCCGCGGGTCAGCATCATTTTATTTTTTGCCTTTCTTCAAATTAAACGTTCTTCGCCCGAATAGATATATCCGGAATTTTTTCTCACATAACCCAGAAGCGTCACATTATATTGCCTGGCAAGATTAACGGCCGCGGATGTCGGCGTTGACCGCGAAACAAGAACCGGCGCTCCCATTCTGATAACCTTGGTAATAATTTCCGAGGATACCCTGCCGCTGACAAATAATATACCGCCCCCGATAAGATTCATCGTCCGGTTTTTAAGCAGAACGCCTGCTATTTTATCAAAGCAGTTGTGCCTGCCGATATCCTCGTTAAAAACAGAAAAATCATGATGCTGAAACAAAACGCTGTGAACCCCTCCGACGGTCTTATAGATTTCCGAACGCCGCTCAAAATCTTTCATGGAACGCATGATTTCGCCAAGAGAATATTTTTCATCGCCCGACAAAGAAATGAACTTATCCTGCTTAAGCGGATTTATATAAGTGAAACATTTGCCGCATCCGGAGGTCACGCTGCGCAGACTTTCGCACTTCTCAACGGATTTGCCGGCAACAAGGTTAATCATAACGGCAAAGAGGCGCTCGTTATAAGAGATGGAAGCAACGTCGTCAATTGTGTCTATAACCCCTTCGCTGTAGAGAAAACCCAACGCCAATTCTTCCGTCAATTGATTCAGGCACAGAAGCGACGCGTATTCGATACCGTTGATATATATTTTTAAAGATATTTCACCAATAACAGGTATCTCAGCATCACTTAGTGCGATGCTGCTTTCATCACCATTGATTTTTTTAACTAAATAAGTACCGTGTAATGTGTCTTCCATTTTTTTCTGACCTCAATCACTTATACCATTACGCTAACATCAATGAGTCGTCAAAACAAAAATGGCATTTAACGCCAGCAGATTCGAAAAAAAACGAATCTCTTTTTTTTCTCCCAGATAATGAGCTGACACGATCCGAATGTTTTTTTCCTTACAAAAATGTTTAAAATCCGTGATGCTTAAAAAGCGGACGTTGGGCGTATCAAACCACAGATAGGGCAATGAACGCGTAACGGGAGATTTTCCCCTGAAAAACAGCATAAACCGTGATCTGAAATAAGCAAAATTGGGAAATCCGACAATGACCTTCCTGCCGATGCGCAGGGATTCATGAATGACATCGCCAACTTTTTTAACTTGCTGCATGCTCTGATTCAAAATAACATAATCAAACGAATTATCCGGAAATTCATTCAGGCTGCTTTCGATATCGTCGTGAAACACACTCAAGCCCTTTTTCACGCATTCCTGAATGGCCTTATCGTCCAACTCAATTCCCTGAGCGCGGATAAGCTTGTCCCTTACAAGCGGATATAAAAGCTCTCCCTCGCCGCATCCCAGATCCAAAACACGCGACCCTTTTTCGATGATCGAATAAATAACTTTATGATCAAGACTCATCTCAATTGCTTTTATCATGTCCCGCCACCAGATACCCGTTGAAGGTCTTATCCAGAAAATGTTTGATCAGCGCGGTCTGCTCCGGCGCCTCAATTAAAAAAGCATCGTGGCCGTAGGTTGACGTCAATTCACAATAGGTAGTGTCAACACGCCTTCTTTTCAGAAGCCTTACAATCTCCTGCGACTGGTATGAAGGGTAGAGCCAATCCGTCTTGAATGATATTACCATAACTCGCACATGGATGTCTTTTCCGTTCGGAATCAGCTTATCCCCCGACAAATCAAAATAATCTATCGCTTTTGTAATATAAAGATAGGAATTGGCATCGAAACGTTTGACAAAATTGGCGCCGCGATAACGCAAATAGCCTTCAACTTCAAAATCGGCATCAAAACCGAAACTGAATTTATCATTTTTAAGCCGCCGGGAAAACTTTTCTTCCATCGACTGATCACTCATGAACGTGATGTGGCCGATCATCCGGGCAACGGACAACCCCTTTTCGGGCTGACCGTGCTCGTAATAATTCCCATCGCGCCAGGCCGGGTCCGCCATGATGGACTGCCGGATTACCTCGTTAAAGGCGATCTGCTGTGGTGAATGCTTAAGCGCCGTGGCAATCGGAATGGCTGATTTAATCCGCTCGGGATAAGCGGAAAGCCACTGAAGCGCCTGCATCCCGCCCATGGAACCGCCCGCCACGCATAAAAGTTTTTCAATTCCAAAGTGATCAATCAGGCGGCGCTGCGCGTTAACCATATCGGCCACGGTGATAAAAGGGAATTCCAGCGCGTAAGGTTTTCCTGTTTTCGGATTAATGGAAGACGGCCCTGTTGACCCCTTGCAGCCGCCGAGCACATTCGAGCAGATAATAAAATATTTATTCGTGTCGAATGCCTTATCCGGTCCGATCATCTCGTCCCACCATCCGGTATCATTAAGGTTTTCGTGAACGCCGGCCGCGTGCGCGTCGCCGGATAGAGCGTGCAAAATCAGAATCGCGTTTGATTTATCTTTGCTCAACGAGCCGTATGTTTCATAGGCAAGTGTAATGGGCCCCAAAGTTTTCCCGTTTTCTAGTTTAAATTCACCGCCCGTACCGGCAAAGGTGAAATACTTCGTTTCCACAAAACCTGTGAAGCTTGAATTGTTTTTTTCGTTCTTAATTATATTCATGTTGATCTATTAAACCTGTCTTTAACTTATAATTTCCAGCCCCTCTGTCGCCAGGTATGGCACCTTATTCTGGTTTTTGAGCACGCCCTGCACGCGAAGGTTTGAGCCTTTAGGCGGGCGCACCGTAAAGCTGTAGAACTGGGCAAGCAGTTGATTCGTTCCGTCCGTAAGCATCACCCAGCAGCCGGAGGCCTGGCAAATCAGGCCGGTCTTTGCTTCCAGAATGATATTTTTTTCTTCATACTTTGCCGGATCGGCAAATATCTGGGCAAGCGTTACCACAGTGCCTTTCTTTTCGTCAATTGGCGCGCCGTAGATATTGCCCTCCGAGCGACAGCTGCTCACACTAACCAATATCGCCAGAACAACAACAGCGATAATAACTTGATGATAAAACAATTTACTTAATTTGATCATTTCCCAATCTCCCATCAATAACATGAATCATGCGCGGAAATGTTTCTGCCAGTTTTTCGTTGTGCGTTACCATAATAATTGTTGTGCCTTCCTTGTTTATTTCCTCAAATAACCCGTAAATGTCCTGCGCCGTTTTGCTGTCCAGATTTCCTGCCGGTTCGTCCGCTAACAGCACGGACGGCCTGTTGGCCAGCGCGCGGGCGATAGCCGTGCGCTGCATTTCTCCGCCACTCAGCTGATTGGGCAGATGCTCGGCACGCTTGTCCAGACCCACTCGGGCCAAAAGCTCGGATGCTTTTTTCTCGGCATCCGGCGCGCCTGCAAAATAAAGCGGCAGCATAACATTTTGCAGCGCCGTCATCGTCGGAATCAGCAAAAACTGCTGAAAAACAAAACCGATTGTTTTGCGCCGCAGTTCGGTTTGCTCGCTCGCGGACAAGTCTTTAATTTGTCTTCCGGCAATGGCAATGCTGCCTTCAGAGGGGACATCAAGTATGCCAATAATATTCATGAGCGTTGATTTTCCTGAACCGGATGGCCCGACAACGCCCACATATTCCCCTTGATTAATTTTTAAAGAAAGGTTTTTAAGCGCATGAACCTTTTCTCTTCCTCTGGTATATATTTTCGTGACAGAATCTAATATTAACATGTTTTGCTCCTATTCATTGCGCAGGGCTTCAATGGGATTCAACCGCGCGGCGCGTATGGCGGGATAGAGCGCGGAAAAAGCGCCGATCACCAAAGGAAACAGCAAGGTAAGCCCCACGGCCATAGTGGAAATTTTACCGACGGAAGTCGTGGGCATTACCGAAACAATACTGCGCAGAATCGCATCGCCGCCCAGGGTGGCGCCAAGACCCGCGAGCAGTCCCAGCAATCCGCCGATTAATGATATTGCCAATCCTTCGGTAAAGAATAGCGTGAAAATCTGCGTCTGGGACGCGCCGATCGCTTTCATCAGTCCGATTTCACGCGTGCGCTCGAAAATCGACATCATCATTGTGTTCATTGTGCCGATGCCGCCGATGATCAACGCAATAACCATCACTGTCAAAAGCATGGTTTGCGCCGCCTTAACCAGATTCTGAATCGTCCCCATTACCTGCGCGACGGTCACGGCCTGCACGTCTGCGATTTTTTCAATGGCGGCGATCGTGTCGGGAATTTTGGCGATATCATTCACCCGCACGTTCACCGTCACCACTTGCCCTTCCAGGTTCAACAATTTTTGCGCTGTAACCAACGTGGTAAATGTTGAATAGTCATCTTTGGAACCGGTGGCATCCAGAATGCCCACCACTGTGAGATTGACTTTTTTGCCGCCCGCCACTACGGTTATGGCATCGCCGATATTTTTGAACTCGCCGCTTTTCTCGGCAAAAACCGCGGCTTCCACGCTACCCAACACAATTTCTCCTTCATTTGCCGGAAACTGTCCTTTTATTTTCCACCAGGGTTTTAAGGCAAGTTCCGCATGTTCGATGCCGATTATCGGATGAGATAAGCCGAGATACTGATAAGCCCCATACACATTGGGTGACGCGCTCGCAACATTGGGGATTTTGGCAATCTTACCGGTTACATCCATAGGCAGAGTCGCCGGAACCTGTCCGCCGATCATGATTACTGCCACCGCTTCATAGGGGCAGCCCTTGGCCACGGCAATGATCTGCGCGCCCATACTTTCGATTTCAGAACGCATCCCCGATTCATAACCCTCCTTGAGCGCCACCAGGCTGTACAGAGAAGCCGCGGCGATGGCGATGCCAGTGATAGCAAGCGCTGACCGAATTTTTCGCCGGCGCAAACCATCAAAAACTATTGTAAAGATATTCATATGTTTTCCTTTTTCGTTTAAACGATAACAATTAAACACCTACCCCCTCAAATAAAACCGTGGACAGATATCGTTCTCCCGCGTCCGGCAGAATGACGACGATGTTTTTGCCGGCAAACTCTACCTGTTTGGCCAGACGTACGGCTGCTGCTGCCGCGGCGCCGCAGGAAATGCCGACCAGCATACCTTCTTCTTTGGCCAGCCTGCGGGCGAACGCTACCGCTTCCGCGCTGTCCACCTGCTCGACGCGGTCCACCATCGTTAAATCCAGCGTATCGGGGATGAAGCCTGCGCCGATGCCCTGAATCTTGTGCGGCGAGGGTTTGAGCTCCTGGCCGGCCAGTTTCTGGCTGATGACGTGGCTTTCTTTGGGTTCCACTGCAACGGACAGAATCTTTTTGCTCATCGTCTTTTTAATGTAGCGCGACACACCGGTAATCGTGCCGCCTGTCCCCACACCCGATACCAGAACGTCAATTGCGCCTTCGGTATCGTTCCAGATTTCCGGCCCTGTGGTTTTCTCGTGAATCGCCGGGTTGGCTGGATTTTTAAACTGTTGGGGCAGAAAATATTTTTTCGGATCGGAGGCGGCAATCATTTCGGCTTTATTAATTGCGCCTTTCATACCTTCCGTGCCGGGCGTTAATACCAGATTCGCGCCGAAGGCTGCCAGCACCCTTCTTCGTTCGATGCTCATCGTCTCCGGCATGGTGAGCGTGAGCTTGTAGCCACGCGCCGCCGCGACATAGGCCAGGGCGATGCCCGTGTTGCCGCTGGTGGGCTCGATGATTTCCATACCGGGCTTGAGCAGGCCATTTTCTTCCGCGTCCCAGATCATGGCCGCGCCGATCCGGCATTTGACGGAGTAGGCCGGATTGCGGCCTTCGATTTTCGCAAGCACCGTCGCTTTCGCGCCGTTAGTCACACGATTCAATCTCACCAAAGGCGTGTTGCCGATGGACTTCGAGTTGTCTTCATAAATCTTTTTCATAACCATCTCCTTTTTGTTGGGAACCCCCCTCACCCTAACTCTCTCCCGCTAGGGGAGAGTGGATTATGGAATTAAATTTTACCTAATGCCTGGTCGATATCCGCCAAAATGTCGTCGATATGTTCAATGCCAATCGACAGGCGGATGAAATCCGGCGTGACACCGGTGGCCTGCTGTTCTTCGGGCGACAACTGCGAATGCGTGGTCGATGCCGGATGAATCGCGAGTGTTTTGGCATCCCCAATGTTGGCCAGGTGCGAAATCAGTTGCAGGGAATTGATGAATTTCTTCCCCGCCTCAATGCCGCCCTTAACGCCGAAACCCATAATCGCACCCGCGCCGCGTTTCAGATATTTTGCCACTCTGTCTTTTTCCGGACTTGAGGCCAACCCCGGATAATTCACCCACGCAACTTTCGGATGCTTCTCCAGATGCAAGGCAACCTTCTGCGCGTTTCGCGAATGGCGCTCCATTCTCAGGTGCAGAGTCTCCAGTCCCTGCAAAAACAAAAACGCGTTGAACGGCGACATGGCCGGTCCCAGATCGCGCAGGAGCACCACGCGCGCTTTGGTGATGTAGGCGATGTTGCCCATGGGTTTGAGCGCCTCGACAAAGTTAAGCCCGTGATAGGCGGGATCCGCATCGGCAATCAGCGGAAATTTTCCGTTGGTCCATTCGAACTTACCGGAATCCACAATCAAACCGCCCAGCGACGTGCCATGACCCCCGATGAATTTTGTCGCGGAATACACTAGAATATCCACGCCGAAATCAAACGGCCGCAACAGGTACGGAGAGACGGTATTGTCCAGAATAAACGGGATGCCGTGTTTGTGCGCGATTGCGGCAATGCCTGTCAGATCCGCCACGTCCATCTTGGGGTTCCCGATGGATTCGGCATACACGGCTTTCGTTTTCGGTCCTATAGCGTCATTGAGCGCGGCCAGGTCGTTGGACTTCACGAACTTCACTTTGATGCCCAGCCGGGGAAACGTGTAGTGAAACAGCGTATAGGTGCCGCCGTAGAGATTGTCGGCCGAGACAATTTCATCACCCGCCTGTGCGATGTTGAGCAGCGCCAGCGTAATGGCCGACTGGCCGCTGGCCAGCGCCAGCGCCCCGACACCGCCGTCCAAGAGCGCGAGTCTTTTCTCCAAAACATCGTTGGTCGGATTCATCAGGCGCGTGTAGATGTTTCCGAACTCGGTCAGGCTGAAGAGCGCGGCGGCATGGTCGGTATCGCGAAATTGATACGATGTCGTCTGATAAATCGGCACGGCGCGCGAACCCGTCGTTGGGTCCGGCTCTTGGCCCCCATGCAGGGCCAGTGTTTCAATTTTTAATTTTGCGTCAACTTTGCTCATCGCATATCTCCTTTTTTCAGATATCCCGCATAATGTTATTTCCCGCTTTTTCCTGATTCATTTTCACCAGCATATCCAGAGTGATTGAACTCAGGGTATCGGCAATCTTTTTTCCGACAAGAACCCAAATATCGTGACTCGCGCAAATGGGGGCTCTTGAACAAGAAGATGGATTCTTCACGCAATCAACCAGCGAACAGTCCCCCTCCAAAACATCTACAATTTCCTTTAGAGTGATTTGTGAAGGCTCCTTTGATAAATTGTATCCACCGTGCGCCCCGCGGACAGAAGTTACTAAATTCACGCCCCGCAAAGGGATGATGATCAAACTCAAATATTTTTCGGAAATACCTTCACCTTTAGCAATATCTTTAAGAAATACGGGCTTTTTCCCATAGTTCTGCGCGAGAGCCGCCATTAATCTTACGCCGTAGCGTGTTCTTGTAGAAAGTTTCATCTCAGTCACCAAAGACAATTACTAGCTTTACTATCGTAGCGCTAGTAATTACTTATCTCTGGTACATTTGTCAAGAAAAAATGTGAAATAGTTTATCCGGGGAAATGAGCGGAAGTATTTTTTTTAGGCATTAAGCCAAAAAGGTATAATACCTAAAAATGAGGCCCCATTTTTAGGTATTATACCTTTTTTTACTAAAATCTGACAGCTGGCTGTAACTGCTTTTTCTGATGCCGGAAGGCTTGAAAAATATTTACTTTTTAATCAGAATTCGATACCGGCACGGTCCTTTATTCCTGCGGCGTAGTGATGCTTGATTTCCTGAATATCGCTTACGGTATCGGCAAGATCAATTATTTCCGTCGGGGCGTAACGGCCGGTAAGTATTAGGTCAAGGTGCGCGGGCTTGTTTTTGATTAGATCAATAACATCATGCAGGCTGATTAATTTAAAATCAATTGCGACGTTGGCTTCATCGAGGATAACCATGTCGTATTTACCGCTTTTGATGGCTTTTCGTGCGGCGGCCAGCCCTTTTTGCGCCATTTGAATATCAATAGCGGCGGGATTATCGCGCATGACAAAACTATCCAGGCCGCAGCGGCGAATGGTTAAATTTGGCAGATATTTTTGCGCGGCGATGAATTCTCCGTATTTTCTGCCCTTCATGAATTGCACGATGAAAACATTATACCCCTGGCCGATGGAGCGCAGCGCCTGGCCGAAAGCGGCAGTTGTCTTCCCCTTGCCGTTTCCGGTAATTACCATCACCAGACCGCGGTCTGTTTTGGGAATGATCTTTTTTGTTTTTTCAGGCGTAGTGGTTTTCTTTTTTTTCAAAGGTATGGGCAAAGACTTTTTTTTACTTTTCACGGCTTTCATTTCTTATCCTGCCTGATAAAATAATTTTTAGCGATTTCTTCCGCGACGGAATAAGGATCGGCCTTCCTGTTTTTTATCTTATCCGCAAAATGCTTCAGCTTCCCTGTGGAAGTCAGCTCTTCAATAATCGGCTCCAGAAGGCAAAAACTTAAAGCGTCGTTAATTTCCGCCAGTGCTTTGCGGTGCATCCTTTCGGTAAGTTTGCCGCTTTCTATCAGATGCTGATGATGTTCTTCGATTTTTTGGGCAAGCTCGGCGGTTTTTTCCGTGAAGCTATCCGGTTCAAAAGCGTCTCCCACCATGACAATCGGTGTCTGCCAGCTCGCGCCGTTTTTTGAAGCGAGCTTCAGCATGGAAGCCAGTTCCGTCTGCAACTGGTTGGCGCCGGGACGGTTGGCTTTGTTTACGACAAAAACATCGGCGATTTCCATCAAACCGGCTTTCATCGTCTGAATTTCATCACCCATGCCGGGAACAAGAACGACGACAACGCTGTGCGCGTGATTGATAACATCGATTTCCTGTTGGCCGATGCCGACCGTTTCCACGATGATGATGTCCTTACCCATCGCTTCCATCACGTGAATGGCATCGCCCGCGGCCTGAGAAAGTCCGCCCAGTGCGCCGCGCGTGGCGAGTGACCGCACAAAGACGCCTTCATCTTCCGCGTGTTTCTGCATGCGGATGCGGTCGCCTAAAATCGCCCCGCCGGTAAAAGGGCTGGTGGGATCGACGGCCAGAACACCGACGGTTTTATTTTTTTTGCGCAGCTCGGTTATCAAAGCATCGGTCAGCGTGCTTTTTCCCGCGCCCGGCGCTCCAGTGATGCCGATGATGAATGATTTGCCGGTATGCGCGTAGAGCTTTTTGATTTTAGCTTTCGCTTCGGGAATTTTATCTTCAATATCACGTATAAGGCGTGAGGCCAGCCGCACGTCGCCCGCGCATATTTTTTTTATTAAAGAATCCATATTAAATCAGTTTTTAGCGCGATTTTATATTTGTCTTAATCCATTCCA
>Ga0209614_1002356_pt1 | contig 12602 bp, 9 predicted proteins | sample BlaSprsedimmetaG_FD_185484 | JGI IMG/M metagenome (GOLD analysis project Ga0209614, IMG submission 185484) | Hot spring sediment bacterial and archeal communities from California, USA to study Microbial Dark Matter (Phase II) - Blank Spring... ... | reverse complement strand
CCGGGGGGGCCCTGGGCGGGGTCGCCCGAAAGACCCGCGAGACCATGCTGGTGTGCGAGGCCGCGGGATTCGATGTGATCCTGGTCGAGACCGTCGGCGTGGGGCAGAGCGAGATTACCGTCCGCTCCATGGTGGATTTTTTTCTGCTGCTGATGATCGCCGGGGCGGGGGACGAGCTGCAGGGCATCAAGAAGGGGATCATGGAGATCGCCGACTCGCTCGTCATCAACAAGGCGGACGGCGACAACAGGGCCCCGGCCGAGGCGGCCCGCAACGAGTACGAGCGTGCGCTCCATTACCTCCAGCCGGCGACCAGGGGCTGGCAGACCCGGGTCTACACCTGTTCCGCACTCAGGGGCGAAGGCATGGGGGAGGTCTGGGCCGTTGTTGAGGAATTCGTGAGCACTACCCGCCGATCGGGAGAGTTCGGGCGCCGGCGCAGGACCCAGGCCCTCAACTGGATGCGTTCCATGCTGGAAGAGCACCTCAGCGCGGTTTTCTATAAAAACCCGCGGGTGGCGGAGATTCTGCCGGCAATAGAAAAAGCGGTCGTCGAAGGGACCATGCCCCCGACGGCGGCTGCCGCTGAGCTTATTGAAGTTTTTGAGGGCAGGCGGTGAGCGACCGCCGTAACGACGGGTTTCGATTGTGGAGAAAGCCATGTTAAAGCAGGGATACGTGCAGTTGTACACCGGTAACGGAAAGGGGAAAACCACCGCCGCCCTGGGTCTCGCGTTCCGCGCCGCCGGCGCGGAACTGCGCACCATAATAATACAGTTCATGAAAGGGCAGCGGTACAGCGAACTTGACTCGGTGCGCCGTTTCGGCGGACTGGTGGTGATAGAGCAGTACGGCAGCCCCGTCTTCTGCCGGCCCGACGACGAGAGCATTGAAGAGCATTACCGCCTCGCCCGCAGGGCCCTGGCCCGGGCGAAGGAAGCGCTCGCCGACGAGTCATACTCCATCGTCGTTCTCGATGAAATTGTAACCGCTTCCCTCTTTAAGCTTGTCACCGTCGATGAAATACTTGAATGTATACGCCTCAAACCCGTCAACAAGGAGCTAATCATCACCGGCCGGGGAGCGACGCCCGAACTTATCGATGCCTGCGACCTCGTCACCGAAATGAAGGAGATCAAGCATTACTACAATGCCGGGGTCGGCGCCAGGGCGGGCATAGAAAACTGAATAATGACTAATGAAGGCCCGTACTTTTTACCCGGGGCATGTTCGCGTGGTATGCCCGGGGGGCAGTAATGCAATTATCAATGCGGGGCTGACGCGGTGTAAAGAAATGGAGAATGTTTAATGCACGGGGACAGAATTCGCAATAAGGAATGCGCGGGTAAAATCATGGAACCCGGGCAGGCCGCGGCGATGGTAAAGGACGGCATGACGCTCGGATGCAGCGGATTTACCCCCGCGGGCTATCCAAAATGCGTTCCCATGGCCCTGGCCGGGCGGGTCACCGAAGGCGGCGAAAACCTCAGGGTCACGCTCTGCACCGGGGCGTCGGTGGGGGATGAACTGGACGGTTCTCTCGCCCGGGCGAAGATGGTGGCAAAACGGCTCCCCTACCAGACCACTGACGACATGCGCAGCGCTATCAATGAGGGCCTGACCGAATATACCGACCTGCACCTGAGCCAGGTGGGGCAGTACGTCCGCTACGGCTTTCTCGGAAAGATCGATTTAGCCATTGTCGAGGCCGTCGCCATTACCGAAGACGGCCACATCGTTCCCTCCACTTCGGTAGGCTGCACGCCCAGTTATGTGCAAATGGCCGAAAAGGTGATTGTCGAGGTCAACACGACCCAGCCCCTGGATCTCATGGGCATGTCAGACATCTACACTCCGGAGGACCCGCCCGGCCGAAAACCGATCCCCATACTGAAAGCCGACGACCGGATAGGGACCCCGTACATCCCCTGCGGCTCCGAAAAAATCGCCGCCGTCGTGATGTGCGGCATAAAGGACGGCACCCGTGCCCTGGCCCCGGTCGATGAAGCCGCAAGGGCCATCGCGGGCAACCTGATCGACTTCTTCGAAAATGAAGTCAGGAGAGGACGGCTGCCCGTCAACCTGCTGCCGCTGCAGTCGGGAGTGGGAAGCGTCGCCAACGGGGTGCTCGCCGGTCTCACCGGTTCCCGTTTCGAAAATCTCAGTTGTTATACCGAGGTCGTGCAGGATTCGATGCTGGACCTCATCGACGCGGGGAAAACCGGGGCGGTTTCGTGCACTTCCCTTACCCTTTCCGGCGGCGGCCTTAAGCGCTTCTACGAAGGCATCGGGCGGTACCGTGATGTCATCATCATGAGGCCGCAGGAGATCAGCAATAACCCGGAGGTGGCCCGAAGGCTGGGCGTCATCGCCATGAACACCGCCATCGAGTGTGACATTTACGGAAACGTAAACTCGACCCACATTATGGGCTCGCGCATGATGAACGGTATCGGCGGATCCGGCGACTTCGCGCGCAACGGTTATCTTACCATATTCACGACCGAATCGACCGCCCGCAAGGGCGCCGTTTCTTCGATAGTGCCCATGTGCTCACATGTGGATCACACCGAACACGACGTGATGGTCATTATTACTGAGCAGGGGGTCGCGGACATGAGGGGCCTGAGCCCGAAGGAAAGGGCGAAGGTGGTCATAAATAACTGCGCCCACCCTGACTACCGGCCCATGCTCAGGGATTATTTCGAGCGGGCCGCGGCAGGCAGCTTCAGGCACACGCCGCACCTGTTGCGGGAAGCGCTGTCGTGGCACGCGAGGTTTAGTGAAACCGGCAGCATGAAAGCCTGAGCGGCCGCGGCCGGTTTTTTGCCCTCGGCGGAGGGTTGGTTCAAAGGGGTTTCCAGAGCAATTTTTTTATAACAACTCGGTGGAGGACAAAATGGTACTAAAAGTCGATCATATCGGTATCGCGGTTTCGAACCTGGAGGAGTCAAAGAAGATATATGAAGCTCTGGGACTCAAAGCCAAGGGTGAAGAAGTAGTCGAAGAGCAGAAAGTGAAAGTGGTCTTCTTCCCGGTGGGTGATTCGGAAGTCGAACTGCTTGAGTCGACATCACCCGACGGCCCGATCGCCCGGTTCATCGAAAAAAACGGGCAGGGGGTCCAGCACATAGCCTTCCGCGTCCCCGACATCGAAGCGGCGCTGGAAAAAATGAAGGCGCAGGGCGTGAGGCTCGTTGACGAGAAGCCGCGTTACGGCGCCGGCGGGGCAAAAATCGCGTTCCTTCATCCGAAAAGCACCGGCGGTGTCCTGATAGAACTCTGCGAGAGAAAATAAGCGAGGAGGCGGCGGCAGATGGGGACAGAAAGGATCAATGAATTGCGGGAGCTGAGGGCTTCCATAGAACGCGGCGGCGGCGTAAAAAAAGTTGCCAGGCAGCATGAAACCGGAAAGCTGACCGCCCGTGAGCGCATACACCTGCTCATGGACGGGGGAAGTTTCGTCGAGATGGACGCTTTCGTCAAACACCGCTGCACCGAGTTCGGTTTCGAGAAAACCGAAGCACCCGCCGAAGGGGTGGTTACCGGATACGGCACGGTCGACGGCAGGCTGGTGTACACATATGCCCAGGACTTTACCGTCATCGGGGGATCGCTGGGCGAAATGCACGCGAAAAAAATCTGCAAGGTCCTGGACATGGCGGTAAAGGTGGGGGCCCCCGTCGTCGGCATGAACGATTCCGGCGGCGCGCGTATACAGGAAGGGGTGGATGCTCTTTCAGGCTACGGCAATATTTTTTTCCGCAATACCAGGGCGTCCGGAGTGGTTCCCCAGATCTCCGCGATCATGGGACCGAGCGCCGGCGGCGCGGTGTATTCACCCGCGATAACCGACTTTATCTTCATGGTCGACAAGACCAGCCAGATGTTCATAACCGGGCCCCAGGTCATCAAGACCGTGACCGGCGAGGAAGTTTCGGCCGAAGACCTCGGCGGCGCCATGACCCACAACAGCGTGAGCGGGGTCGCGCATTTTTTCGCCGACGATGACCGGGGTTGTGTCGAGCAGATCAGAAGGCTTTTGAGCTTTCTTCCCTCCAATAACCTGGAATCGGCGCCGGCGTTCGAGTGTACCGACGACTTGAACAGGAGGGAAGAGCGCCTCAACGCCATCATGCCCGACAGCCCCGGCAAAGCCTATGACATGAAGGAGATCGTCACCGCTATTGTCGATGACGGCGATTTCATGGAGGTCCAGGCCTACTATGCGGGCAATATCATAACCGGTTACGCCAGGATGAACGGGAAGAGCGTCGGGATCATCGCCAACCAGCCCATGGAGCTGGCGGGCTGCCTGGACATCAACGCGTCCGACAAGGCCGGGCGGTTTATCCGCACCTGCGACGCCTTCAATGTGCCCGTTCTCACCATTGTCGACGTTCCCGGCTTCCTCCCCGGCACCACGCAGGAGTACGGCGGCATCATCCGTCACGGCGCCAAGATGCTTTACGCCTATTCCGAGGCCACGGTCCCCAAGTTACCCTGGTGGTGCGCAAGGCCTACGGCGGCGCCTACCTCGCCATGTGCGGCAAAGACCTGGGTGCCGACGTAGTATTCGCATGGCCGACGGCGGAAATCGCGGTGATGGGCCCCGACGGCGCGGCGAACATCATCTTCAAGAATGATATCGACACGGCTGAGGACAAGGCAAAAGCGAGAGCGGACAAGATCGCCGAATACCGCGGCCGGTTCGCCACTCCCTATATCGCCGCGGCCAGGGGTTTCGTTGATGACGTGATCGAGCCCGCCGCCTCACGGCCGATGATCGTGAGCGCGTTTGAAATGCTGGCGGGCAAACGCGAGGCCCTGCCGCCGAAAAAGCACGGCAATGTGCCTTTATGACGGGCATGGACCGGTTGTCACGGCCGCGCGCGGAAGGATGAGACAGACTCTTTATTGAAGGAGAATCGAGGATAATGAGAAAATTTAATGTGACTGTCAATGGCGCCACATATGTAGTGGAAGTGGAAGAAGTGAGCAGCGGGGCTCCGGTCCCTTCGGCCCGTCCAATCGCGCCTTCTTCTCCGGCGCCATCGGCCCCGGGGACAGCACGGCCCGCGCCGTCCGTACCGGCGGGGGGGAAGACCGTCACCGCCCCCATGCCGGGAACCATCCTGAGTATCGCGGCCGGATTGGGTGAGGTGGTGAAGAAGGGCCAGGTTTTGCTGGTGCTGGAAGCCATGAAAATGGAGAACGAGATCAGGGCGGGCGTGGACGGCGCCGTCGCTTCTATCGCGGTAAAGGTCGGGGACGTCGTCAATACCGGCCAGTTGATGATTGAACTGAGCTGATGCCGGGTAGTTGACGCTAAACCGGGATGGAGGTGTTCCAATGTTGTTTTTAGACTTACTCGGAAAGTTCCTGACGAGCATGGGGTTCTCCGCGTTCACCTGGCAGCAGGGGGTCATGATTATCATTTCCGGCGTACTGATTTACCTGGCGCTGAAGAGGGGGTTCGAGCCGCTGCTCCTGGTCCCCATCGCCTTCGGGATGCTGCTGGCGAATCTTCCCCTGGCCGGCCTTATGGAGCCGCCGGTGTACAAGGCGGTGACAGATCCGTTGACCGGAGAGCACACGCACCATCTCAGAGAGATGGGAGGGCTGCTCTATTATCTCTACCAGGGTGTCAAGCTGGGCATATACCCGCCGCTGATTTTTCTTGGCGTCGGTGCCATGACCGACTTCGGCCCGCTGATCGCCGACCCCAAAAGCATTCTTCTGGGCGCGGCGGCCCAGTTCGGCATATTCGCCACATTTCTGGGCGCGCTTCTGCTGGATTTCACTCCGGGCCTCACTTTTACGATCAAGGAAGCGGCGTCCATCGGCATTATCGGCGGCGCCGACGGACCGACCGCGATTTACCTGACGTCCCGCCTGGCGCCCCATCTGCTGGGGCCCATCGCCGTGGCGGCATATTCATATATGGCGCTGGTGCCCATGATCCAGCCTCCCATAATGAAAGCGCTGACCACCCGGAAAGAAAGGGAAGTGGTCATGGGGCAGTTGCGGGAAGTGACCCGGACCGAGAAAATCATATTTCCGGTACTGGTGACGGTCGTCGTGTCCCTCGTGGTCCCGGCTGCCGCGCCGCTCATCGGCATGCTCATGCTGGGGAACCTTTTCCGGGAAGCGGTTTTCATGCAGCCCGTTCTGAACAGGCTGCTGAAAACATCCTCAAACGAGCTCATCAACATTGTCACCATCCTGCTGGGAGTTACCGTCGGCGCCACGGCCAACGGCCGGCTCTTCCTGCAGGCAAAGACCCTGAGCATTATATGCCTGGGTCTCGCCGCCTTCTGCGTGGGGACCGCCTCCGGCGTGCTGTTCGGCAAGCTGATGAATGTACTCTCCGGGGGGAAGGTAAACCCGCTGATAGGTTCGGCCGGCGTCTCCGCGGTGCCAATGGCGGCCAGGGTCTCTCAGGCGGTGGGACAGCAGTATAATCCGTCGAACCATCTGCTTATGCACGCCATGGGCTCCAACGTGGCGGGGGTTATCGGTTCGGCGATAGCCGCCGGCGTTTTCATCGCGATGCTGGGCTGAGAACAGCTCTATTCGCGCGCGGGGCCCCGGGGCCTGGTTTTATTGCGGTGCGACAAAATGAAAGAGGTCGGGAATGGATACAATCGCCAAATTAAACACAGGACTGATAATAACCGTGCTCGGAATGGGCATCGTGTTTTGCGCGCTTATTTTTCTTTCGCTGGTGCTTAAGTCCATGGAAATAATTTCAAGGAACAGACACGCCCGCGCGGGGGAAACCGGCCGCGTAAATGGGACAGTCGCCGGGCCCCGGGCCGCGCGGCGAGACGATACAGAACTTGTCGCCGTCATCATCGCCGGCGTCATGAGCATGGGGGAAGAGGGGAAAAGTCTGACCGTGCGGTCCATAACCCGGGCCGCGGACGGGGCCCCTGTCTGGGGCAGGGCCGGCCGGGGTGACCAGATGGCCAACCGCCTGTAGCGAAAACCCGCGGCCCGGGTGAACCGGCGCCCCGCGCTTCAGGCAGGGCCTTCGGAGCCGCACACACGGCGGGTTTATAAATCGGCACGGGGCGGTTGACGGACAGAGATTTTTAATGTAGATTAAAGCTGTAGTATCAAAGAAAAAAACCTGCCGGGGTAAACCATCAGGCCCCGCGGGAGTCGATCCCCCTCTTTGTGAGGGTCTGTGCGTACTTAAGGCTATCCGGCATCCCCATTCATCACGAGGACGGTGTTTCCCTGCCCTTGAAAGTACCATTGTATTGGAGGAATTATCATGCGGATGGATAAACTTACGCTGAAGGCGCAGGATGCCATTGCCGCGGCCCAGAACGAGGCCACGAACCTTAACCATTATGAAATTCAGCCCGAACATTTACTCAAGGCCCTGGTGGACCAGGAGGGAGGGATTTTTCATACCATCGCCCAGAAAATCGGGGTATCGGCCTATGACGTGCGCAGCGAGGCGGAAGGGGCCATACAGGCCCTGCCGAAGCAGATAGGCGGCGGCCCCGGCGGCGGCGCCATGTCTTCGTCGCTGCGTGACGCCCTCAACGAGGCGTGGAACGAGGCGGTCAAGCTCAAGGACCAGTACATGAGCACCGAGCACATGATACTCGCCCTGGCGAACAGCCGCTCCGGCGCCGCCGGAAAGATCCTCTCCGGCCATGGCCTTACCAGGGAAAACATATTAAAAGTGCTCATGGACATCCGGGGGAGCAAGCGCGTTACTGACCCCTCGGCCGAGGAGAAGTATAACGCCCTGGAGCGCTACAGCCGAGATCTCACCAACCTTGCCCGGGTCAACAAACTGGACCCGGTCATCGGCCGCGACGAAGAAATACGGCGGGTCATGCAGGTGCTCACCCGGCGCACGAAGAACAACCCGGTGCTCATCGGCGAGCCGGGGGTGGGGAAGACCGCCATCGTGGAGGGGCTGGCCCAGCGCATCGTGGCGGGGGATGTCCCCGAGAATTTAAAGGGCAAGCAGTTGGTCGCCCTGGACATGGGGGCCCTCATCGCCGGGGCGAAATACCGCGGCGAGTTCGAAGAGCGGCTCAAGGCGGTCATCCAGGAAATCGAGGAGTCCGACGGGCATGTGGTGCTGTTCATCGACGAGCTGCACACCCTGGTGGGCGCCGGCGCCGCCGAGGGGTCCATGGACGCCTCCAACATGCTCAAGCCCGCCCTGGCGCGGGGAGAGCTGCGCTGTATCGGCGCCACCACCCTGAACGAATACCAGAAATACATCGAGAAAGACAAGGCCCTGGAGCGGCGCTTCCAGCCGGTCTTCACGTCGGAGCCCTCGGTGGAGGACACGGTCTCCATTCTGCGCGGCCTCAAGGAGAAATACGAAGTGCACCACGGGGTGCGCATATCGGACAGCGCGGTGGTGGCGGCGGCGGTGCTTTCGGACCGCTATATCACCGACCGTTTCCTGCCCGACAAGGCGGTGGACCTGATCGACGAGGCAGCCTCGCGAATAAAAATGGAGATCGACTCCATGCCCACCGAGATCGACGAGATCGAGCGCAAGATACGCCAGCTCACCGTCGAAAAGGAGGCCGTAAAGAAAGAGAAGGATAAAGCCTCGAAGGACCGGCTTGCCGGCATCGAGGAAGAGCTGGCGAACCTGAACGAACGCAAAAACGGGCTGGTAGGCCACTGGAAGGCCGAGAAGGACATTATCGCACAGAGCCGATCCATTAAGGAGCTGGCCGAGGTGCAGAAGGAAAAGAGCCTGCTGAAAGAGGAAGTGACCGAGCAGGAGATCGCCGAGGTGGTGTCCCGCTGGACCGGGGTGCCGGTAAGCAGGATGCTGGAAGGCGAAAAGGAGAAGCTCTTGAAAATGGAGCGCATTATCGAGCAGCGGGTGGTCGGGCAGGACGAGGCCATCATCGCCATTTCGGACGCGGTGAGAAGGTCGCGTTCGGGCATACAGGACCCCAGCCGGCCCATCGGATCTTTTATCTTCCTGGGTCCCACCGGCGTGGGGAAGACCGAGACCGCCAAGGCGGTGGCCGAGTTTCTCTTCAATGACGAGAAGGCCATCGTGCGCATCGACATGTCCGAATACATGGAAAAACATTCGGTGGCCCGGCTCATCGGCGCCCCTCCGGGCTACGTGGGGTACGACGAGGGCGGACAGCTTACCGAGGCGATACGGCGCAGGCCCTACGCAGTGCTGCTGTTCGATGAGATCGAGAAGGCGCACCAGGACGTTTTCAACATATTTTTGCAGATCCTTGACGAGGGCCGACTCACCGACGCCAAGGGGCGCACCGTGGACTTCAAAAACACGCTCATCATCATGACGTCCAATATCGGCACCGCCTATATCGGCGACCCGTCGATCCCCATGGAGGACCGTCGGCAAGGGGTGGAACGAGAGCTGAAAAACCATTTCAAGCCGGAATTTCTGAACCGGGTCGACGAAGTGATCATTTTCAATCCTCTCGCCAGGGAGCACATTAAGGAAATAGTGAAGCTACAGCTGGCGGAAGTGGCGAAAAGGCTCAAAGACCGGGGTGTGCACCTGGAACTCACCCAGAAGGCCCTGGATTACCTCGTTGAAGTGGGGTTTGACCCCCAGTTCGGCGCCCGTCCGCTCAAGCGGGCCATCCAGCGTTATGTGCTTAATCCCCTGTCGGTGCGCCTGCTGGGCGGCGAGCTTGCCGAGGAGCAAAAGGTAAAAATCACCAGCGACGGGAAATCCATCCTCTTTAAGTAACCAGTCTCACAGGCGGCGCTTTGGACGCGTTGAACGCTCCGGAGCGCCGTTTCTTCATAATTTTTTTACGAATAAAACTTTTTTTATTTGAACTTCTGCTCGTGAAAAGTGATACTATGGTTGATTCTCAAAAAGCCACGGTTTGCTTTTCGATGCTCCGTTTTTTCGTGGCGATACCCTGAATACAGAAAAGTTAACGGTATGACACAAAAAGCTAAAGAACCACTATTCGGCAGGAAGATAGGCGGGACCCGGGTGGTCCCGGTGGTGCTCAAAATTGTCCTGGTCTTTACCATATTCATACTGGTTTCCAATCTCACCACCAACTACATCAACCTGATCTACACCCGCACGAAAATGATAAGCCTGACCCGGGAACTGCTGGCAAAGGACCTCAAGGACATTTATGTCTACAGCAACAACCAGTACGAGATCTACAAGTTCAACAACGACCTCAAGGGCTCCATGGAAAGCATCGAGAAAAAGGGGCTCAACGAGTTCACTAAGAAGAAATCGGTGTTGCTGGGGATAAAGCCCGACGGGAGCTTTCTTTTCCAGTCCTTTAACGGCGAGAAGTCGGAGGCGCTGAAGGACAAAAAGACCCTGGCGAAACTGAACGCCGACTTTGAAAAAAAAACGCAGGAAGGGGTGATACAGTTCACCTATAACGGCGAGTCCTATTTCGGCATCTACAAGTACAATCCCAAGTGGGAGGCGTACATCGTCAGGGCCGAGGAGGAGAACGAGTTCCTTTCGGAGTCGCGCCAGGTCTTTCGAAACGTCAGCGTGATCATCCTTCTTATTACCATCATTTCGTCGGTGGTGGGCATTTACGTGCTCCGGTTCATACTGCGATATATTCAGATCATCACTTCCGAAATACGGGAGATGATCGACTCGCAGCAGCTTAAAATGCTCGACCTCAAAGGCGCGCCCAACGACGATATCACCTTCATGGGGATCGCCTTCAATTCGCTCTCGTCCACCATCAACAATCTATTGAATATTTTCCGGAAGTTCGCCAACAAGGACGTGGTGCTCAAGGCCTACGAGGAGCGCGAGGTGCGCCTTGAGGGTACCCAGCGGGAGTTGACGGTGCTTTTCTCCGACATCAAGAGCTTTACGTTTATCACCGAGACCCTGGGGGCCGACATAATCAAGCTGCTCAACATGCACTATGACAACGCGATCCGCGAGATCGTCGACCATGACGGCATAATCGGGTCCATCATCGGGGACGCCCTGCTGGCGGTATTCGGCGCCATGGACGTGTTCGAGGGTATCCACAAGAACAAGTCCATGCAGTCGGTGGTGACGGCCTATAAGCTCCAGGACCTGGCCCAGGATCTGCGGCAGGAAATGATCCGCAAAAAACAGCAGATAGAGCGCAAAAAAGGCAGGCTGACGGCCGAGGAAGACAAGGTCTACCAGGCCTGCCTGCTGGAGATCGGAGTCGGCATAGACGGCGGCCTGGTATTCTACGGCAACATCGGTTCGTACGTCCGCATGACCAACACGGTCATCGGCGACAATGTTAACGCGTCCTCCCGGCTTGAGGGCCTCACCCGGGTGTACAAGGTGCCGGTCATCTGCTCGGACTACGTGAAGGACGATATCGAAAACAACGTGCATAACCACGGCATTACCTTCCTCGAGTTGGACATGGTGAAAGTGAAGGGGAAGACCGAGGGCAAAAAAGTCTACTGGCCGGTCCCCAGAGGGTACATGACCAAGGGCATGGCGCAGGATTTCAAAGTATTCAATAAGGGACTGGAATATTACTACAACGGCGACTGGCGCAAAGCATACTCCCATTTTAATAAATGCAAGCTGCCGCTGGCTGCCGTTTTCAAGGAAAGGACCAAAGACAACAAGGCTCCGAAAAACTGGAACGGCATATGGGAAATGAAAACAAAATGAACGACGAAGAAAAAAATTATCTGGAAGAGAGCAAGTCGACCTTTCTGCCCGAGATCATCGTCGATAAAGACGAGCCGCAGGTCACCTATTCCCTGAGCGACGAGTTTTCTAAAACCAGGAAGAACCGCACTCCCTTCCTTTACCTCACCATCTTCGCCTTTGTCGGGCTACTGGTCGCCGGGACGGTGCTTTTGTCCGGTTATATCCAGAAAAAATTCCGTGATTCCACCGTGACGGTCACCGCCTTTGAAGACCTTCGGCTTATCGAAATCCTCGACAAGTCGAAGAAACTTGAAGGTGATCTTGGACGCGCCAGGGACGAGCTTAAAGCGTTGCGCACCGCTATGAACGACGCTCTGCTTCAGGCAAAAAGCCCCGAGGCCAGGCGGGCCGTTGAGGCCCGTTACCGTGCCCGCTTGCAGAAAAAACAGACCGAGGTTGCCGGCATCCAGAAAGAGATCGACAGCCACGACGCCCGGCTGCAGGAGAGCATTAAAAAGGCCGAGGAGATGGTGAGCAACTACCAGAAGCTGCACCGGCTTGAAATGGACAGGCAGAAAAACATCTACGAGGCCCGCATGGAGGACCTGGTGCGCAAGTACAACCCCTGGTTCACCGAGGCCGATGTGAAGAACGCACTGCGCTCTCCCGACGCGCCGAAAAACGCCCCGGTAGACCAGGCCGGTTACACCGCCGCCAGGAAAGCCGCCAGGGAGCACGCCGTTCTGATGAAGCGCATGCAAAAAATTCCCTACAAAAATTCGGTCTCTCCCGCCCTCGATAAAATGCAAAGCAATTTTGAGGCCCTGCAGTCCCACCACGAGTCACTGTGGCAGGCCTTTGTCAAATACCGGCACGCCTTTGACTTTCTTTCCCGCACCCAGCCCGAAAGCGGTTATGTGGTGGATTCCCGGGACAAAAACAACGTTTATGTATATCTTAAATC
>Ga0209614_1002355_pt1 | contig 12603 bp, 10 predicted proteins | sample BlaSprsedimmetaG_FD_185484 | JGI IMG/M metagenome (GOLD analysis project Ga0209614, IMG submission 185484) | Hot spring sediment bacterial and archeal communities from California, USA to study Microbial Dark Matter (Phase II) - Blank Spring... ... | reverse complement strand
AGTGTCCTCATCGTTCAAAGCCAGTGTGGACGAAATTGTAGCGCGAACTGTCTGGTTCGCGCGCGGAGCAGACGCTCCGCGTTACACTTGTTTTCGCAGGAGGATTATGATGAACAACGATATCTCGGCTCAGAATACGGAAAAGCGCGACTATCTCGCCTGGGGCGTGGTGCTGGTGGGCCTCGGCCTGTGGCTGTTGGCGAGCAATGTCTTCAAGTGGAACCTCGGCGCGGCATTTCCGCTGGCGTTGGGCTTGCTCTTCCTCGTGTGGGGCAGCCTCGCACAGCGTTTGGGGTATTTGATTCCCGGCGGCATCCTCACCGGCATCGGTGCGGCCGGCCTGTTGCTCGACGGCCCCTTCAGCGGGCTGGAAGATCCGGCCTCCGGTGGGCTGTTCCTGCTAGTCTTTGCCGGCGGCTGGGCGCTCATCACGCTGACCTCGGCGCTCTTCGTTCGTAGAGTCGCCTGGTGGCCGCTGATTCCCGGCGGCATTATGGCCTTCATCGGCGGCGCGCTGCTCAGCGGCGAACCCGGGCTGACGGCGCTGGAATACTTCGGACAGGGCTGGCCTATCGTGCTCATCGCCATCGGCCTCTATCTGATTTTGTGGCGTAAGGGGTTGCAGGAATAACTGGTTACTGGTTGCTGGTTGCTGGTTACTCAAAGATTTTTGATTTGAGATTTGCAGATTTTTTCACAGGAGCATACTAATGAAAAACCTATCTACATCAATTGTCGGGCGTATCATTCTGGGATTGGCGCTGGCGATGCTGAGCGCGGGATTGGTGGTGCTGGCGTTTCCGCCGTTCAATCTGTGGTTCCTGGTCTGGTTCAGCTTCGTGCCGTTTCTGCTGGCGCAACACCGCATCTTGCCGCCCAAACTCTCCGCGGTAGCTTCGGCGGTGTTCAACGGGCTGTGGCTATGGGGCTATCTAGGGCCGGTCTTCGGCGGCTCCGGCCTCTTTATGGAGTACCTGCCCATCTTCGGCGCGGTTCTGGCGCTGCTGACGGATGGCACGCTGCGGCGTTTTCACGCGCAAACAGGCTATCGCTGGTTCGTGTGGCAGGGTATCGCCGCCTGGATGGGCTTCGAGATGATTCGTCTCTTTATCCCCTTCGCCGGGACGTGGGGCTTCATCGCGTACACCCTGCACACCCAACCCTGGCTCATCCAGCCCGCCAGCATCTTCGGCATCTTCGGCGTGAGCGCGCTGATCGTTCTGGTCAACTACGCGCTGGGCCTGGCCGCGATAAAGTTCTTTGATGCGCGCTGGACGCTCGATGCCGATGCGCCTGTGGTGGCATCGCCGCTGGCGCGCCGCTGGCTGGTGGTCGCGGGCGCGACGCTGGTCGTGTGGGTGGCGCTGAGCCTGGCCCTATTCCCCGCCCCCAGCGGCCCGACCGTGCGCGTGGCTACTATTCAGCCGGAGACATCTCTCATCACGTTGGCAAATCAGGGGGAGGATGCGCGCCTGGCCGAACTCCATGCGCGCATGGTGGAGCAGACCCGCGAGGCCGCGGCGCAGGGCGCGGAGTTCATCGTCTGGCCTGAAGCCGCGTTCTTGTACGATCCGCAAGAGCAGGACCCATTGGGATTGACGGAGCTGGCGCGTGAGACCGGCGCCTATCTGGTCATTGGCTATATCGTGGTTACTGATGAGGGCCTCCGCAACGAGGCCACCGTCATCAGCCCGGAGGGGGAATTTCTGGGCGTGTTCGGCAAGGATCATCCGGTGACGTTCGCCGGCGAGACCAGCATCACGCGCGGCACCTATCCCGTTTACGAGACGCCGCTGGGCGTGCTGGGGACCATCATCTGCTACGATCTCGACTTCACCGATACAGCGCGCAATTTGGCGCGGCAAGGCGCGCAGCTCATCGCCGTGCCCTCCAATGACTGGCCCGGCATCGCCGACAAGCACTACACCCACGTCGTCTTCCGCGCCATCGAGAACCGCATCGCGATGGTGAAGAGCGACAGCGGCTACGATTCCGCCATCATTGACCCCTACGGTCGCGTCATTGCGCTGGCGGTCTTCCCGGAGGGCGGCGAGGCCACACTGGTAGCCGATGTGCCGCTGGGCAGCGGCGACAGCATCGCTGTGCGCCTGGGCGATTGGGTAGGCTGGCTCTCTCTGGCTGGAATGGTCTTCTTTATCTTTGGGGAGAAATGGCTGGTGAAGCGCACGGAAGCTGTGTAGCAGATGGTAAAATTGGGCTTGTAGGGTACAATCTGAAAAGTAGGACGAGGTATACCTCGCCCTACTTTTCTAATAGAGGGAAACAGCATGGACAACAGTGTCATCATTCGTCCCATTCAAGATGGCGAAAAGACTGCGGTTCGGCAGGTGCATGGATGGCTGCTGGCAATCGTAGTCCTGGGGTTGCTGCTCCGGCTGATTTTCCCCACGCTGGCAGAGTTCAAGCGCGATGAAGCTACCGTCATCCGCCGCGCCCAAGCGATTGCCTGGGGGGGCGATCGCCCCGCTATAGGCGTAGGCGCCTCAGTAGGCCCGGCCAATCCTCCCCTCTTTTTATATCTGATGGCAATTCCCTTGCGGCTCTGGGCCGACCCGGTAGCGGCAGTGTTGTGGGTGGGCTTGCTAAATGGCCTCGCTGTTTGGGCCTGCTATCAAGTGGGACGTCTCTATTTTGGGCCTAAGGCCGGACTAATAGCAGCCTTTCTCTTTGCTGTATCTCCCTGGGCTGTGCTTTACGGGCGCAAAATCTGGAGCCAAAACATCCCGCTGGTGACGTTGGGCTTCATGGCCGCCCTGCTGGCGACTTGCGTGCACCAACACCGGTGGGCGTTGGTGGGCGCTTTTGTGGGGCTAGCCGCGCTCATCGGATTACACCTGGGTGGACTGGCTTTCATTCCGATCTTGGGTATCGCCCTACTTCTCTATCACCGGGAGGTGAGCTGGAAACCCTTGCTGGTGGGTAGTGGGCTGCTGGGGCTGGCTTTTCTCCCCTATGTGCTCTACGATGCCCGGCAAGGTTGGAGCAGCTTGCGCGGATTGCTGGACTATGGAGGCGGGGGGGACACGTGGTCGTGGGATGCCTGGCGTTACGCCTTTGCGCTCACCGGCAGCGCCGGCATCGAAGGGCAGGCTGGCGCGCTGTGGCCGCAATTCCGAAGCGCGTTGCCGAATCTATGGGCGCTCAACACACTCATGCAGGGTGTGCTTGCGCTGGCGCTCTGCTACGCCCTCTATCAGGTGGCGCGGGGGACGCTGGAGCGACGGCGCACGCTCACCTTGCTGCTGCTCTGGTTAAGCATCCCAATTTTCCTCCAAAGCCGTCCCGCTACGCCCACGCAGCCGCATTACTTCATCCTACTCTATCCGGTGCAGTTTTTGCTGATAGGGATGCTGTTGGCCGATGGGGAAACGTGGCTACGCGCGCAACTTGCTGCACGCCCGGTTTGGCGGCGCATGGTGCGCGCGGGATTGCTGCTCGGCGCACTCGTGTGGGGCGGCTGGCAACTGGCGGTGCTGAACCAGCTAGCCTATTTCATGGTGCATCATCCCTCAACCGGCGGATATGGCATCCCCTTGCGTTACACCCGCGAGGTAGCACAACTGGCAGCGCAAGCAGCACCTGGCGCGGAGATCATCGTCCTCAGCGACAGCTATGATCCAGCGACCGCGGAAGCGCCGGCAGTCTTTGCGGCGTTGTTGTATCACAAGCCGCATCGCTTGGCCGATGGTCGGACGGCGTTGCCGTTACCTGAAGGCCCAGCTGTAGTCTACCTGGCCGGCCCGCTCTACGAGCCATCGCCGCTACAATCAACGCTCGACCGGCTGGCGGCATGGCGCTATGTGATGCCCGGCCCGATCATGCGCCTGCCCGATGGCGGCGCACGGTACCAGCTTTTCGTGCATCATGGCTCTGACCGCGAGGATTCGCTGGATGGCATGTATCGGTTAGGAGGGGGGATCGCGTTAGCAAACGGCGCGGTCTTTGCCGCTTATGATATACCGGAAAGCAACGCACCCGGCGATTTGTTGCCCGTCTGGCTGGGCTGGTGGGTGCATATTGCCCCGCCGCCTGGGATAAATTATCATTGCTATGTGCATCTGCTCAATGCGCAAGGAGAGCGCGTCGCGCAGTGGGATGGGAGCAACTTCCCTGCCACAAGCTGGCGCAGCGGCGATATTGTGTTGAGCTACTTCCCCATCACGTTGCCCGATACGCTGCCAGCAGGTGTCTATACCGTGCGCGTGGGAATGTATAGCTACCCGGATATCGTTGGCGTGCCGGTGCTGGATGCGCTCGGGCAGCCCGGAGAACCTGCTATCACCCTTGGAACGGTCAACATCACTCCCTAATTTCGACTCTGTCATCGGTGCTCTACAATCAAGATGATGTTGCGATCTGCTGACTTTCAATAAGGAGTACAACATGGCTCTGGTCGAAGTAAAGAATTTGGTGAAACGCTATACCCCCACCGGCCCCAACGCGGTGGATGATGTCTCCTGCGAGATTCAGCAGGGGGAGATCTTCAGCCTTCTCGGCCCCAACGGGGCGGGGAAGACGACGGTGATCTCGATGATCAGCACGCTGCTCACGCCCACCGGCGGCAGTGTGACCGTGGCCGGCTACGATGTGCAGCGGGAGCCGCTGGCCGTGCGCGAGCGCATCGGCGTGGTGCCGCAGGATTTGGCGCTCTACAACGATCTCACCGCCGCCGAGAATCTGCGCTTCTGGGGCGAGATGCGCGGGCTGGGCGGCGCGACGCTCAGAGACGAGATCGAAGAAAAACTGGCGCTTATGGATCTGAGCGACCGCGCCAAAGACCGTGTCAAGACCTTCTCCGGCGGGATGAAGCGCCGCCTCAACCTGGCGGTGGGGCTGCTGGGCAATCCGCAGCTGGTGATGCTCGACGAGCCGACGGTCGCCATTGACCCGCAGAGTCGCCGCTACATTCTGGACTATGTCAAGCAGATGAATCAGAAGGGCGCGACGGTGCTCTATACCACCCATTACATGGAGGAAGCGCAAGAGCTCAGCCATCGCATCGGCATCATTGATCACGGCAAGCTCATCGCGCTGGGGACGTTGGCGGAGCTGACGCAGCTGGTGGGCGAGCACGAGACGCTCATCCTCAAGCTGCACCAGAGTGATGGCGGCGTGGCGCTGGCGGAGGCGCTGGGCGCGTTGGAGGGCGTTTACCAGGCCAGCGCCGGCGATGGCGAGGTGGTGCTCAACGTGGTCTCCGCGCAGGCGGCCCTGCCTCCGGCGCTGGCCCAGGCCGAGAAGCTGGGGCTGAGCGTCCGCACCGTGGACATCCGCGAGCCAAACCTGGAGACGGTCTTCCTGCACCTCACCGGGCGCGCGTTGCGGGATTGAACGAGGCGACTATGAAAAAGTTATGGACCCTCGCCTCCAAAGAAGTCCTGCTCGCTTTCCGCAACGTGGGCATGATTGTGACGATGCTGGTGACGCCGCTGGTGCTGACGCTGGCGATTGGCGCGGCGTTCAGCGGCGGGAGTGCGGAACTCGCCGATATTCCGGTGCTCTGGCTGAACCTGGACGAGGGCGTGATGGCCGAGATGCTGCTGGAGGTCTTCGATTCCCCCGAGGTGGGCGAGCTGGTCGCGCTGGAAATTGTGGAGGACGAGACCGCTGCCCGCGCCCGTGTGGACGCCAACGCCGTTGCCGCGCTGGTCATCATCCCGCCGGACTTCAGCGCGCGCGCCTTCCCGCAAGGGGTCGCCATCCAACAACAGCTGGGACTGGACCTCACCACCTTGACGGATGAGAAGGCCATGGAGACGCTGACGCCGGAGCAGCAGCAGGCCATCGGCATGATCTTTGCCACTACGCCGCAAACTACCACTGAACCGGCCATCATCGAGATCTACGCCAGCCCCGACTGGCGCATCAGCACGTCGGTGGTCCGGAGCATCATCACACAGGGCATCGAGATCATGAACATCCAGGCGAAGGGCATCACCAACGTGATGACCCAGATGGCGATGCTGCAACTGGCGCAATCGGGCGAAGCGCCTACCACAATGCTGCCAGGCGACATGGGCGCGGTTGCCGAGCCTGACATCGGCGCGCTGCCCGTGCGCGTGCAGACCCTTTCACCCACCGGGCGCGGCTTCAGCTGGTTCGATTACACCGCCACCGGCATGGCCGTCTTGTTCCTGATGTTCGCTGTCACTTCCGGCGGGCGCACGCTGTTGGCCGAGCGCGAGTGGGGCACGCTGCCACGGCTCCTGGTCGCGCCCACGCCCGCGATCACGGTGCTGGTGGGTAAGATGGCCGGCATCGTGCTGACGGGGATGCTGCAACTGCTCGTTCTGTGGGGCGCCACCAGCCTCGTTGGGGCGTATTGGGGCGATCCGTTGGGCGTGTTGCTCGCCAGTCTCTGCCTGGTGCTCTGCGCCAGCGGCGTCGGGGCGCTGATCTCCGCGTGGTCGAAATCTGCGGGGCAGGCCGGCGCGCTCGGCACGGCCATTACCCTGGTGGGCGCGGCGCTTTCGGGTACGTTCTTTCCGCGCTTCAACCTGCCCCTCTGGGTACAACGGCTCAGCCTGGTCTTGCCGCAGGCGTGGGGTATCGAGATTTTCAGCCGCTTGCAGCTGGGCAGAGGGCTGGCCGATATCCTGCCCTGGCTCGGCGGGGTGCTGCTGCTGACGGCGCTTTATTACGGCGCGGCCCTGGTGGGCTTCCGTCGCCAGTTCGAGTGAGGTTTATAAGAAAATATCACGCTAAGCCGCCAAGAACGCTAAGTTTTTTGCGATATAGCAAAAGTCACCTTGTCAATACCAACTAAGTGCAGGATTTATCTTGTACACGCAATGCAGGACAAATCCTGCGCTACACTTCGAACATATTACGGGGGTGCTTTTGCGACATTGCATTTTTTACTTTGCGTCTTTGCGACTTTGCGTGAGCCAATCTGCTATCGTTTAAGGAAGGCTCATAATGCGAAGACTTTATGCCATGATCCGCAACGAATTTCTGCGCGAGTTTGCCTCGCCCATGCAGCTGGTCTTCTTCCTGATCCTGCCGTTGCTCTTCACCGCAGCGGTGGGCGCGGGCCTGAGCGGCATGATGGGCGGCGGCGATACCACACCGCAGGAAGTCCGCTACACCTTATCCGTCGTCTCCGCCGATAGCGGCCCGCTGGTGGAAGCCTTCCTCGATGCGCTGGCGCAAACCAACGTCACACCGCAGCCGGTGACGACGCTGCCCGAGGAGAGCTTCGCGCTGGAGCTGCCCGCCGATTTCTCCCGCGACCTGCTGGCCGGCGAGACGGTCACACTCACACTGCACATTCTTCCCCAATCCAGCGCCACGCCCGCGATTGAGCAAGCCGTGCGCGCGGCGCAGGGGCGCGTGGGTGGCGTGGTGATGGTGGCGCGCATGGGAGTGGAACAGGCGCAGGCCAGCGGCGTGATCACGACAGCGGATGAATCCGCGGCGTTCTTCACCCAGGTGCTGGAGCAGACGCTCGCCGATACCCGCCAGCCGCCCGCCGTCGCGCAGGTGCGCTGGCCCGAAGCCGTCATGGCCGATTTGAGCGGCGAACTCGCCACCAGCACCGAGCAGGCCTCGGCGGGGCAGCTCGTCACCTGGGTGCAGATCACCCTGCTGGGCGCGGCAGAGGTGCTGGTGGATGAACGCTTGCGCGGCACGTTGCGCCGTCTGCTGATGCAGCCCACCTCGCGGGGCATGATCTTCATGGGGAAGCTGGTCTCGCGCCTGCTGCTGGGCCTGCTCCAGATGGCGATTCTGTTACTGGGCGGCAGCTATCTCTTCGGTGTGAACTGGGGCCAGGATTTGCCCGCCGTGGCCCTGGTCTCCCTGGCCTTTGCATTGGCGCTGGTGGCAATGGGCATGATGCTGGCGACCTGGATCAGCTCGCGGGGGCAGGCCAGCAGCCTGGTGGTGGGGCTTGCTATGGCGATGTCCGCGTTAGGCGGCGCGTGGTTCCCGCTGGAGGTCACACCGCCGCTCTACCGCCAGGTCGTGCAAGTGCTACCCTCCACATGGGCCATGCGCGCCTACACGGACCTGCTCGTCCGCAGCGCACGCATCCCCGATGTGCTGCCCTATATCGGCGTGCTACTGGGCTTTGCGGTGGTCTTTCTGGCGGTGGGCCTGGTGCGCTTTCGCCAATATGAATGAGGGGAGATGCGGAGGCGTGGCCCGATAGCAAAAGAGAGCCGGAGGTGATTAGCCCCCGGCTTTCCTACATGAGTCTTATCGCCTATCACGTCAATGGCCTTGTTGATCGGGTGATCGGGTTAGTGTAGATAATCAGGTAGAGTTACTGTAACTGGCTTAACAGCTGGGCTTGCAGCATCGAGCTGAGAATGATCGAGATAACGATAAGGACACTCCAGATTATCATCATCTGCGTCAAATTCAGCTTCTTATGGTTTAGCCAGCCCCAGACAAAAGTATAGAGGCCACAAATAAGCCCCAAGATACCCTTGCCGGTTCCTTCGTTCTGGAAGAGCTTGATCAGAACAACGATGAACAACGCGAATGTAGCGAGGCCTACAAGCATAGCTAGAATTTGCAACATATTCCTGACTCTACTGAAAAAAGTCGAAATGCGTGAGATGAGCTAAATTTATATACTACATGCGCCGATTTTTGATTACTTGACCACAACATCTAGTATGCTGTTTTAGCGTCCCCACCTTTTTTCAGGGGAGTCATTCCTACTCCTTTACTGTTTGATTGATTAATAATGCTTTTTGCAACAACTACAACGTCAACTCTTAAAACAAACGAACCATCCAGTAGACGATAAGACCGAGTAATACGACTATCACAATTCCTGTGCGATGTTCTATTGCAGCGATTCGACGCACCGCCTTTTGATATAGCTGCTCAGGAAGCACGGCCACAATAGCCATCAAGATAAACGCAAACAAAAACAGCGGGGCGAAAGCGTGCGCAGAAAGGGCCTCTATCCATTTTCCCTGAATTAGTAAGATTACCGCTGTGCTTAGACCACATCCCGGACAAGGCACTCCCAACGCAGCCTTGATTGGGCATGGCCACGCATCCAATCCCACCGCTACCACCCCTAACTGTAGCAAGACGATTCCAATGAGTATGCGTGTAATCTGTCGGTTTTCTAGTACGGAAGCAAAAGACGCGCTAAACAACTGCGCTGTGATCCATGCCCGGACCTTGTGAGCCACTATGGATCCCCCTCTTTGAGAAAATTTCAACGAGCGCGTCGTTAGCAGCCGAATCCATTTTCATGGTAAGCGAAGTTCATATAAATGTCAAAGTTCATCGAAGATACCAGTCATCTTCATGGCTTCCAATCATGTTCACGGATGACGTGCCTCTGCTCGAAGCGATGCTATAATAAGCCAACTCGCTGACTCGCCAAAGGAGAACCCAGATGAACAAAACCACCTTCTACACCGGCAAAGGGGATCGGGGTGATACGGCCCGGCTCGGCAGCAAGGAGCGCCTCCCTAAGAGCGATGTGCTGCTCGATACCATCGGCGCGCTCGACGAGACGACCTGCGCCCTGGGGATGGCCCGCGCCCTCGCGTGTGATCCCATCCTGCGCGAGGCCCTGCCCGCCGTGCAGCGCCGCCTCTACCGGCTGATGTCGCACCTCTCCGCCACCGCCGAGCTGCGCGCCACCTACACCGGCCTCACCGCCGAGGACGTCAGATGGCTCGAGGGACTGATCGCGCAGCTGGAAACCGATCTCCCCCCGCTCAAGGACATCGTGCTGCCCGGCGATTCTCACGCGGGCGCGGCCTGCCACCTCGCGCGGACGGTCATCCGCCGCGCCGAGCGCCGCCTTGTCGCCCTCGCCGAGCTCGAACCGACCATCGGTGCGCCCAACCTCGCCTTCATCAACCGCCTCTCGTCGCTGCTCTTCGTTGCCGCGCTGCGCGAGGATCAGCTCGCTGGACAGACGCCCACCCTGGCCCGCGAGAGCTGACCATGTCACGGAGGATTTTACGCAACAAGCCACGGCCCACATTCGCGCACAACCGGCATTAGACAGCCACCTTCTGCACACCCACAAAGGTGGGCAAGGGCGGCACATCCACAGCCATCTCTTCCAGACAGAGCACAATCACCTCGCGGATATTGTCCAGCAATTCGTCGAGCGTTCTACCCTGGCTATAGCAAGCGGGCAATTGCGGCACTTCGCCTACATACATCCCATCCTCATCCTGTTCAATCCAGACATACACCTCCTCAAACCGCTTGTTATCTTCATTGTATCGCTTTCATGACGCTGGTCAACTATGCCGATTGCGCTACAATACGCTCATGTCTTTAGAAACCCTCCTCGATCAGCTGCGCGCGGATCCCGATTTCATCCGCAATGTGACCGCCTGGCGCACCTTGCCATCTCAGCCCGCCGATCTTGCTGCCTGGCCCAACGGCCTCGACCCACGCCTGGTGCGCGCCGCGCAGAGCCTCGACATCGCCTCCCCCTACGTCCACCAGGCCCGCGCTGTTGACCTGGCCCTCCAGGGCGAAAATGTCGTGCTCACCACCGGCACGGCCTCTGGCAAGACGCTGGGCTACACCCTCCCCCTGCTCAACGCGCTGTTGCACAATCCCCAGGCCACCGCGCTGCTGCTCTTCCCCACCAAAGCCCTCGCCCACGACCAGCTCGCCGCCCTCGAAGCCTGGCTCGACGCGCTGCAAGTCCCGCTGGCGCTCCGCCCCTACGATGGCGACACGCCCTCGCGCCACCGGGCCGCCATCCGCAAAGAGGCGCGCCTCCTCGTCTCCAACCCCGACATGCTGCACCTCGGCATCCTCCCCCACCACCCGCGCTGGATGCGCTTCTTCAGCGGGCTGCGCTACGTTGTGCTCGATGAGATTCACACTTATCGGGGCATCTTCGGCAGCCATGTGACCAACGTCCTCCGCCGCTTGCGCCGCATCGCTCACTTCTACGGGGCCGATCCGCAGTTCATCGCCGCTTCGGCGACGATTGCCAACCCTCAGGCGCTGGCGAACGCGCTATGGGAAGCGCCTGTGATGGCCGTCGCCGGCGATGGCGCGCCCTACGGCGAGCGCCACGTCCTCTTCTACAACCCGCCGCTGCGCAACTCTGACCTGGGCCTGCGCGCCCACCCTACCGACGAAGCCGCCACGCTGGCGCTGCGCCTGCTCCGCGCCGGCGTCCAGACCATCATCTTTGCGCAGTCGCGCCTCGGCGTCGAGCTCCTGCTGCGTGACCTGCGGGAGCGCGCCGCCAGTGCCGGCCTTGATCCCCAGACGATCCAGAGCTATCGCGGCGGCTATCTGCCGCAGGAGCGCCGCCAGATCGAGCGCGACCTGCGCGAGGGGCGCTTGCGGCTGGTCATCGCCACCAACGCCCTCGAGCTCGGCATTGACATCGGCGCGCTGGATGCCTCGGTGTTGGTGGGCTATCCCGGCTCCATTGCGGCCACCCGCCAGCAGATGGGACGGGCCGGGCGGCGCGCCGACACCTCGCTCGCCATCTTCATCGCCGGCGCTGCGCCACTGGATCAGTACCTCGTGGCGCACCCGGAGTACTTCTTCGGCAGCTCGCCGGAGGAGGCGCGCGTGAACCCCAATGCGCTCAGCCTCCTCGCTGCGCACCTGGCCTGCGCCGCCTTCGAGCTCCCCTTCGCCGAAGGCGAACCCTTCGGCAGCGTTCCGCAGGTGGATGGCCTGCTCGCCGCGCTCGCCGAGAGCGGGGTGTTGCATCGCAGCGGCGCGACCTTCACCTGGGTGGCTGAGCAGTACCCGGCGCAGAGCGTCTCCTTGCGCACCGCCACGCCCGACACCGTCGTGATCCACGACCCCACCGGCGAGATCATCGGCACGGTGGATCGGCCCAGCGCGCCCCGCCTCGTCCACGAGGGCGCGATCTACTTCCACAGCGGCGCGCCGCATCTCATCACCGCGCTGGATTGGGAGCAGGGATTGGCCCAGGCGGAGCCGTGCGCGCTGGATTACTATACCACCGCTTCTTCCACGACGCAGGTGGAGCGGTTGGCTTTGCATGAGGAGATGACGCTCGGCCCGTTGCGCCTGAGCGAGGAGAGCGTGCTCGTCCGCACCAAGCCGACCGCCTACCGCCGCGTCCGGCTCGCCACGCACGAGACGCTCGGCTGGGGCGAGATTGCGCTGCCGGAACAGCAGATGGAGACGGAGGCGTGCCGCCTGGGGCTGGAGCTTTCGCTGGTGACGCAGCTGGCGGCGGAAGGGGTCTGGGTCGCGCCGCTGGATTACGGCCCGGAGTGGCCCACCATCCGCCAGGAGATGTTGGCCCGCGACGGACAGCGCTGCCGGCTTTGCCAGGCCGCCGGGGAGCCGGGCCACGCGCTGGAGGTGCATCATCTGACGCCCCTGCGGGCCTTCCTGCAACAGTATCCACGGGCGATGGCCCTGCGCCTGGCCCACGCCGCCGACAACCTCCTCACGCTCTGCCCCACCTGCCACCGGCAGCTCGAGCGAGCGCAAGGGGTGCGCACGGCGTTGAGCGGCCTGGCCTATCTGCTCAAGCAACTCGCGCCCGTCTTTCTGATGTGCGATCCGAGCGATTTGGGCGCGCTGTTGGAGACGCGCGACCGCGAATGGCGGTTGCCGGCGATCATCATCTACGAT
>Ga0209614_1002352_pt1 | contig 12611 bp, 11 predicted proteins | sample BlaSprsedimmetaG_FD_185484 | JGI IMG/M metagenome (GOLD analysis project Ga0209614, IMG submission 185484) | Hot spring sediment bacterial and archeal communities from California, USA to study Microbial Dark Matter (Phase II) - Blank Spring... ... | reverse complement strand
ACATGCTGTCGATTGGGCAAGAACTGCTGATTTCCGCGCCCGAATCCTCACAAGGCCCAGCGACGGAACCGGCATCCCCTCCAGCGGCAACGGCGGAGCCGGTAGCGCCAACGGCGACATGGGCGGTGCCGGTGATGGCTACGCCGACACCGGCTTCGATTCCGGCTGATGCGATGATGGACTCAGCGCCAACAACAGCCGCAACCTCGACTCCACCAGAAGCCAAAAAGGCAGGGCTGCCCTGGGGACTTGTCGGCGGCATTGGCCTGTTGCTGGGCTTTGGGGGCGGCTTCATCGTCGGGAAAATGCAATGCTAACCAACGAAGATTTACCGCAGAGATCGCAGAGAATTATAAAAACTCAGCGTTCTCAGCGACCTCTGCGGTGGAAAAAGCGCTATCTGCAAGTCTTGTAAGATCTTCACGAGGAACGTATGACAACGGACAATGTGACTCCCACTCGAGCGCTCAAAGCCGTCATCCTGGCAGCGGGACAGCAGTCGATCACCGAGGATCGTGTCCCAATTGTCCTGCAAACGCTGGGCGACCGCAAAATCGCCGATTACGTCATCCAGAACGCGCTGCGGCTGGTTGCGCCGGACGATCTCTACATCGTCGTCAGCGCGCCGCCGGACGAGGCGCAGCGGTGTTTGTGGGGCGTAGATGCCGCGTGCCCCTATCACTACGTCGTACAAGACGAACAGCACGGCACCGGTCACGCTGTGCTGCAACTCGCCCCACTGCTCGAGAATTTTGACGGCGATTTGCTCATCCTGTATGCCGACACGCCGCTCTTCCGGCTGAACTCGATCCGTGGCTTACTCAACCGGCACCGCCTCAAGCAGGCGCATTTGACCTTGCTCTCTGCCGTGGTGGACCGGCCCTTGCCCTACGGGCGCATCATCCGCGACGCCGCCGGGCGCATTATGGACATCATCGAAGAGACCGACGCCTCGCCCGAAGTGCGCGACATCCGCGAGTTGAACGTCGGCGCTTACGTCACGCAGGCGCGGGCACTCTTCCCCGCCCTGGAGAAACTGCCGCCCTCGCCGGTAGACGGCGAATATCGCCTCACCGACTGCGCACATCGTCTGATCCACGCCGGAATGCGTGTGGAGAGTTATCAGATTTACGACCAGGACGAGGTACAGGGCATCAACAACCGCGCCGACCTCGACGCGGCCACCTTTATCCTGCAAAAGCGCCTCTACCGACCACGCCGCACCGAAGAGCAGAACCTCATCGCGTTCGGCACCGGCGGCTGGCGGGCCGTCATCGGTGAGGGATTCACGCTGCACAACGTCCGCCGCCTTTCGCAGGCGTTGGCGAACGAAATCACCCGCCGGAGCGAAGAAAAGCGCGGTGTCCTGATCGGCTACGACCGGCGCTTCCTCTCCGACCGCGCCGCCGAGGCTGCGGCGGAGGTCTTCGCCGGGAACAACATCGCCGTCACGCTACTGAGCGAGGATGCGCCGACGCCGCTCATCACCTACGCGACGGCGGCCGTAAACGCGGCCTACGGCCTTGCATTTACGGCTAGTCACAACCCGCCGGAGTGGAACGGCCTCAAGGTCTTCCGCAGCGACGGCTCTCTTCCCCTGGACGACGAGACGCACCAGATCGAAGCCGAGGCCAACGCCTTACGCTTTGAAGACGTGGTGAAAATCGATCTCGACCTGGCGCTCGAAGCCGGGATCGTCAAACGGCGGGATTTCACCAACGCGTACGTCGACGCCGTCGAGGCGCTCATCGACCTGGACGCGATCCGCGAGGCCGGGCTGAAAGTCATCGTCGATCCGATGTACGGCGTGGGGCAGTTGACGATGGGCATCATCCTCACCGAGGCGCGCTGCCGCGTGACGTTCATCAACGAACGGCACGACCCGCTGTTCGGCGGGCGCTCGCCCGCGCCGAACCTCGATGCGCTGCGGATGCTCGTCACGCACGTCCGCAACGAAGGGTACGACCTGGGCCTGGCGACCGACGGCGACGCCGACCGCATCGCCATTGTGGACGAGCAGGGCGAATACGTCACCGTCAACGACATCCTGCTGCTGCTCTACTGGTACTTGCGCGCCGTGCGCGGCGAACGCGGCGGCGTGGTGCGCAACTTGGCGACAACGCATCTGCTGGATCGCCTGGCGGCGCATTTCGGCGAGTCGTGCTATGAGGTACCGGTGGGATTCAAGCACATCACCGCGTCGATGGTGGAACACAACGCGCTGCTCGGCGGCGAATCCAGCGGCGGCCTGACCATTCGCGGGCACATCCTGGGGAAGGACGGCATCTTCGCGGCGGCGCTCGTCGTGGAGATGCTAGCCTGCACGCGGAAGAAGATCTCAGAATTGTTGCAGCAGGTCTACGCGATCACGGGGCGGCTCTACGCCGAGGAAGACGGCATCCAGGCGACGCCGGAGATGCGCATCGTCATCCCCCGGCGGATCAAGGCGCTGGCGCAGGAACATACGCGCGCGCCAATCCGGCTAGGCGACTACCCCGTGGTGAGAATTTCTGAACTGGACGGCACGAAATTCCTATTGGCGAACGACAACTGGGCGCTGCTGCGTTTCTCCGGCACCGAGCCGCTGCTGCGCCTGTTCGCCGAGGCGGATTCGCCGGAGAAGGCGAAGGAATTGATCGAGAGTTTGAAGGCGTTGGTTTCAGCTTAACGCACGATATACGAACTGGGAACGTGCGCTACAACTATCGCCTCAAGCATATCGAGGTTCTGTAGATTGATAAAGTAGTGACATTGTGCAACCAATCTTTCCAAATCGCGCTTGCGGGCTAACCAACCGCCCCCATCTACAAAATTGACAAACGCCCGGTTTTCACCATAACGGCTATTCGACGTGGTGATTTGGGTGTATGCAGCCAACATATCGCGCGCCTTCGTTGTCTGCCCGCTGCTGGTCGTTTCCTGGAAACTGCTCATAATGATGACCCAAGGGTCTTGCAACGTGGGAACAGCAAAGTCTATGTCAACATTGACAAAGCGGGAGCGTCCCTGCTCATAGCCAATCCCGTAATTGGCCTTGACATTGTCCAATTGCGCTTGAATGGCAGCCTCGACTTTATACCCTTTGCGCGCGCCATAAGTACCGATTGTGGATTCTTTGTAGCGTATAACCCGGAAGGCTTGCGGGATTGCGCCAATCTCACGATAGTTCAACTTGTCCAAATAGAAGCGCGGAATATAAGCGGCCAATTCCACGTCGTGTACCCCGTCCAGCAACAACTCAGCTATCAATGCTCGCAAGCGCGCATCATCCGACAACTGGCGCTTGATCTTGGCAATACTCCACTCGCTTTCGAAACCGCCGGCAATTCGCCCTATTTTCCGCAGAAGCGAGATGATGCGCATAAACTTCTCATCGGATAGCCCAATATCCCGCAGAATGACATCAAGACCGTCATGCTCTTCGCGCAAAAAGGCAACCACGTCCTCCAATGTACGCGCGTTCGTCGCCGCGATATGTGGGTTTTCAGCAGTGCGTAACAGGCTAGCCACTTTTTCTTCAATTTCGTTCTCGAGTTCTTCGTCCACAAAGAATATGGTCGAACTATCCCAGGCTTGTTGAAAAGTTAGTTTTTGTGCTTGCATCAGACTTGTATCTCCAATTTTGCGGCTTTCAGGGCTTTTCCCCACGTTGGAAAGGCTTCCAAGAACAGCTCCAAGTTGTATTGACTTTTTTGTTTTACGTCCTCAGGCGTTGGCAATCGACCTAGCTCGACAGACAATTTGCGTAATTCTAACTGCAAGGCTTTCTTTGTTACCGCGCGTGCTTCCTGTTTTACGCTTTGGCGCTGCACTTGTCCAAGGTTTTCAAGTTGTGTGATTTTATCGCGCATCATATTCACGTAATTGATATCAAGGTCTATCGCCACATAGCGCCGTCCGAGTTTGGCAGCAATGATTGGCGTTGTGCCAGTACCGCCAAAAGCATCGAGTACTACGTCGCCCGGGTTGCTCGCCAATTCGATGATGCGTTCCATCAACGGTTCCGGCAACTGGCACGGGTGATAATCCCGATTCCGTCGATGTTTGATGCGATGAATATCCCACCAAATATCGTTTAGGGGAGATTTCTCATCGTCACCCGCTTTTTTACGGCGTTTTATACAGGATGCGCGCAAGCAATAATGCCGTGCGTCCACAGGGCTGACGGAGGCATAGTTGAAGGTAAAGTCCGAAGGATGTTTAGTGTAAAACAACAAAGCGTAATGCGCTGGCATAATCTTTCCACGCGGTTCTGATAAAGCGTCCCAGACGATCCAGTTTTGAAAATAGAGGTGTTGATTAAGAAAATCGGCGTGATAAAGGGACCAGCGCGGCAGATTAAGCACGAAAAGCGCCCCTGTCGGTTTGAGCACTCTGGCATACTCGGCCAACCAGGTATTACACCAGTCGATATATTTATGATCGGCGCGTTCGTCATCATAAACCGTGTAGTCCTTGTCCAAATTGTAAGGCGGATCGGCAAAGACTAAATCTATCGATGCATCAGGATATTGTTGCAAGATCTCGATTGCATCGCCGTGATGAATCACACCGTATAGATTGTTTTGATCAACCGTTGGCGCGATGCTTCGACGAGAATGCGCAACAGAGTTCTTTTTAAGGGGAAATGCAAGATGCGGAAGCGTATATTGCGCGGGGCGCTCCGCCACAAGCGTGTTCATCCACGGTAAACCTTCGCTAGGCCCAACACAACCATTGATCTCGACCGGAGGGGTATCGACAAGTTGGCGAGTTTGCTCATTCGAGGGTGGCGCAACGTTGAGCATTTCGATGAAAAGGTCAAACAGGGGCTTGGAAAGCTGAGTATAGTTGTTTGCTGGCGGCAAGTCCTTGATCACGTCTGAAATCGCGTACCCTTTTGGGTTCATCAAATGCGCTTTTCCACCCCAATCTTTCAGTGTACGCCCACAAGCTTTGCAATATTGATGCGGCAAACGCACTTGCTGAATATTGAATCTCCCATTGCCCTTGGTGAACAACATCACCGCCGCGTGAACCGTGGGTAAGCCCTTGCTTTCAACCGGCGTAGATTCAACGGCAAACCAATACTTGAAAACGAGCTGTTTCTCCAAAAAAACGCCCAATCGCGGCAATACGCTTGGGACGCCCTGTACAAGAAGCAGACCACCATTTTTTAGGACCCGTACAGCTTCTGCTAACAACGCGCGCAAAGACGGCCCGTCCTGAGTTTCAAAAGCGCCAGTTATAACAATGACAAACGCAAGGGAATCCGACGCTTGTTGGGACAGTTTCTCCAAAAATTCAACACGCTTGATATACTGGATATTCATCATCAGGTGATTTTACTGTGTTTGGCGCTTTGTACAAGCGTTCACTTGGCATGTCGTTTCCACCAATGCCCGCGCCAGTCGAATCGCCCCTTGCGCCGGTTCGTGGACGGGCGTCAAGGGCGACAACGTCAATCCCCGTTCGACGGTCGCGGCCACAAACGCCGCGCGGACGCTCTGCCCCTTGAGGATGACGCTCCCGGTCAACGCGCAGGGAATCGCGCCGGTTAACGCCAGGCGGCGCGCGACGGCTTCCACAGAGACCGCCAATTCCCGCCCGGCAGCCTGCAAAATCGCCCCGGCTACAGCATCGCCCTGCAAGGCCACCGCCTGCACCAACGCCGCGAGCGCGGCAATGTCGGTACGCTGCGCGGATTTGTAAACGTGACCGATCAAATCCTGCGGCTGCGCGAGCGACCATTGCGTCAAAATTGCCTCGGTGAGAGAGGTTTGCGGGCCACGGCCGTCGGCGGCGCGAGCCACGGCGCGCAACGCCGCCTGCCCGATGGCGTACCCGCTGCCGTCGTCTCCGAGGAGATAGCCCCACCCGTCCGCGCGGGCAACCTGCCCCTGTGCATCCTCGCCATAGACCATCGAGCCGGTACCACAGAGCACGGCGATGCCCCACCCCTCCGGCGTCCCGGCTGCCAACGCCAGGCGCGCATCGTGCGTGATGGTAATAGGTACATCAGGATAGTGTGCGTCGGTCCACGCACGGAGCACGGCCTGATCGGCGGGACGCGCCGCGCCGGCCATACCCAGGCAGAGCGCCGCCGGCTGCACCGGCTGCCCGCCCGCCGCGGCCTCTACTGCCGCATCGAGCGCCGCGTAAGCCGCCTCCGCGCCGATGACGAGGTAGTTCGACGGCCCGGACATCCCGCGTCCCAGGATGTTGCCATCCAAGTCAGCGATCAACGCCGTCGTCTTGCTGCCCCCGCCATCGATACCGATGAGAATGTCGCTTAACAAGATTTCTCCTTTTCATCAGCAGATTAAGCAGATGAAGCAGATTTTTTGATTGCTCAATGAGAATCTGCTCAATCTGCTAAATCTGCTGACAGAAAGAACATTCGTGTAGATTCGCGGCTAAGTTTTGATTGCCCGGCGCACGACGCCGCCGGCGGCTGCGAGTTGTCGGCGCGCTTCTTCCGGCGTCACATCGTTGACCAGCGCCACAATCGCCGTTTTGACTTCACCATTGCACAGTTCCAGAGCGTTCGCGGCTGCTTCTTCGTCGATTTTGGATTTTAGATTTTGGATTTTGGATACTCGTTCGTCATCCGGCGTATCCTGCATCCTGCTTCCTGTACCTTGCATCCTGCATCCTGCCTCCTGCATCCTGCCTCTTGCATCCTCCACCGCCTCGACGACAATGCGCCGGGCGCGCGCGCGAAGTTTCGCGTTGGTGGCTTGCACGTCGACCATCAAGTTGCCGTAAGTCTTGCCCAGGCGGATCATCACACCGGTGGAAAGCATGTTGAGCGCCATCTTCTGCGCGGTTCCGGCCTTGAGCCGCGTCGAACCGGTGATCACCTCCGGGCCGACGATCAACGCGATGATGACGTCCGCTAATTCGTGAACCGGCGCAGGACGGTTGCACGCCAGGCTAACGGTGAGCGCCCCACGCCGCCGGGCCTCATCCAGCCCGCCGAGCACGTAAGGCGTGCCGCCGCTCGCCGCGATGCCCACCACGCTATCGAGCGCGCCCACGTCGAGTGCAGCGATGTCGCGCGCGCCGGCCTCGCAATCGTCCTCCGCGCCTTCCACCGCCGTCGTGAGCGCCACCTCGCCCCCGGCGATCAGCCCGACGACCTGCTCCGGCGCAGCGTTGAACGTCGGCGGGCATTCGGACGCATCGAGCACGCCCAGCCGCCCCGACGTCCCCGCGCCGATGTAGATCAGGCGTCCGCCATCGCGCATCCGCGCCGCAATGCGATCTATCGCTTCCGCAATCGCGGGCAGTTCCGCCTCCACCGCCGCCGCCACCTTCGCATCCTCCGCGTTCATCAGGCGCACCATCTCCAATGTAGAAACGGTGTCGATGTTCTGTGTGGCGGGGTTGTGAGACTCGGTGATGTGATTCGTGATGCGTGATGCGTGATGCGTGATATATCGATTCGCTGATTCTTGCTTCTTGCCTCTTGCCTCTTGCCCTCCGGGTGTGATATCGCCGAGGATGACGGGCTTGCGCGCTCCTGTGGCGGCGGGGAGGTTGCCGGGCCGCCCGTGCCAGGTCTCGTAGGCCAGCACGGCGAAGGCGACGGCTTCTTTGGCTTCCACGCCCAGGCCGACGTCGTCCGAGGGAATGACGCGGACGCCGGGAAGCTGATCGCGCAGCAGCGCCATCAACGTGGGATTGCGCGCGCCGCCGCCGCTGACGATGACTTCGTCGGGCATCGTGGGCAGAAAGTCGCGGTACGCCTGCGCGATGGACGCGGCGGTGAAGGCCGTAAGTGTGGCGACGACATCTTCCGGCAGTAGCCCGCGCGCGATCCCCTGCTCCCACACACGCGCGCCAAACTGCGCGCCGAACAACTCGCGCCCGGTCGTCTTGGGCGGTGGCTGGTGCAGGTACGGCTCGCGCAACAACTCGCGCAGCAGCGCCTCATCGGCGCGCCCGCGCGCTGCCAGTGCGCCGTCGCGGTCGAAGGTGAGCGCGCCGTCCGTGGCGCGATTTGCGGCGTAGTCAATCAGCATATTCCCAGGCCCAGTATCGAAGGCGAAAGCTGACTCAACGGATTGAACGGATTTAAGGAAAAAATCATCCGTTTGATCCGGTAAATCCGTTGAGGGAGGCAAAAAGGTCACATTCGCGATGCCGCCGATGTTTTGCGCGGCGCGGGTGAAGGTAGGATGCGTGAGGAGCAGGGCGTCCACGTAGGCGACGAGCGGCGCGCCGTGCCCTCCGGCGGCGATGTCGCGGGTACGGAAGTTGCTCACGACGGGGAGGCCTGTCATCTCCGCAATCACCGCCGCCTCGCCCAGTTGCAGCGTCGCGCCCTCCGTTATTAGGTGCGTTGCACTTTCCGAAGTGCGACGCACCTGAGTTACGCCGGGGGGGATATGCCACACCGTCTGCCCGTGACTGCCAATCAGGTCGATCTGCGCGGGCGTCAATCCGGCTTCGGCAATCGCGCGCAACGCCGCCTCGCCGAACGCGCGTCCCAGGACGAAGTTGAGGCGGCACAGGCGATCCACGTTGCCAGTTTCGGGGCGGAAGCAGGCGAAAATCTCCCCGCGGAGCGCCGGTGGATGCGGGACGTGGGTGTGACCGAGCACGTCCCAGGTCAACGTGGGTGGTGTACCTTCGAGACGAACGACGGCGGCGTCCGTCCCGTCGGCGGAGGTGCCGGACATCAGGCCGATGACGATCATAGGACGCGCTACGGCTGGAGGCAATTGACCGTGACCGTATAAAGCCGTTGTTCGAGCGCCAACTCGCACGCGCTGATAGGCTGATCGTCGGGACAGTTGGCGTCTTCAGAGGGTGTCCATTCGACCAACCACAGGCACAAGGCGCTGTCCTGGCGGTAACCGCCAAGCATCCCGGTAGGCCCGCCGGCATCGTAGTTGATGTCGGCCTGCCAACCGCGCGCCTCGAATATCTCCCGCACGGCAGTGAAGAGGACATCCAGACTCTCGAACTCCACGCCCGTACCGGAAGCGGCCGCCTGACAGCCCTCACTGCTCTGCCCACTGAGAGGATCCTGGAACGGCGCAGGGGACGTCACCTGCACAGGGACACCGAGCCGTTGCTCCATCTCACCCGCTAAATCGTGACAGACAGAAGCGCCCGGCACACACTCGCCCCGGTAGAACGCCCACTCCTCACATTCGCTACCGTCGGGGAAGACGCAGTAGCCCACCTCGCCTCGGCTCTCGGTGCGGATATCAACCCGCCCGCCCTGCTCCTCACAGAAAACCGAAGCCGGGTTCGCCAGACCGACCGCCTCTGTGGGTGTAGCAGGAACAGAGGTAGGTGCTACGGTGATGGGAGTAGTGGTTACGCATCCGGTTAACAAACAAATAAACAACACCAAAACTACGAGTTTCAGATATTCCGTCGCGGACATTCGGTTCTCCTTGTCTTTGGATTGGACCACAAACATCGTCTTGAAATAACTCACGTGTGTCAAGTATTCAGTGCACGCTCAAAAACAGGAAGCAAGTACGCGCTGCGTGGGACATAGATAGATGAGAGTTCAGCAGCGAGTCGATCGAAAGTTTCACAGCTCCACTTAATGAGCTCGAGCGTCTTTTGGGCGGAAGGTTTCTGCCTATCCAATATCAGCCAGTCGACCAGTTCGTTACCCCAACCACCAGTGCGATGAATCGTCGTGCCTTTTTCACGGTCGCGCTGCATCATTTGCAGAACCAGGCAGTCGCGCGCTAAATCCAGCGCCAGGTGCATACCGATGAGCACATCGTTTCGCGCTACCTTTGTGATAGCGACAGTCGCCTTGAACCAGAATGAATCGGCTATGGGATTGAGATCTGCATCAGCAACGCTGTGATATTCTGACGCTGGTGAGCGCAGGGCAATGTACGTTTCGAGATCCGGCAGTCGAGACCACAACACCTTACACGGCTGTCGAAGCAAATGCGGTGTTCGTCGTAACGTCGATTCGGCGATAAAGACAAAATCAAAGCGCTGAAAACCTTCCAGACAGACACGAAGCGTTTTGACGGATGGCGAATCATGTCTTTCGAGGCCAACAATATATCCCCACGGTTCCAGCCAATCCGTTGTCGCATAATATCGTTCAACAGCTTGATCGGTCAGAATCACTTTGACATCAACATCACTCCACACATCCGCCTGTACGGCATCATCGGCAAGGGAACCGGCAAGGAGCACAGCGCGCACTTCGGGGTCCTGTTCAAAGTGACGGCTGAGTTGTGCAATGGCCGGTATATGCCAGGTAGGGTTTTTGAAGTCATGAGCGATGCTCAAGTCGGGCGCTGTCACCGTCTCCATCGACCGTTTGACGTAGGACGCTATCTGCTGAATTCTGTCACCCATCACTGTGTATTCCACCTCAATCGTACATCGCCTGCTCATCCCTGGGCAGACGACGCACGTGTTGCAGATGCGCGCTGACGTTGCGATCATCGGCGTACGGATACACAAATCCGAAGTGATCGGCAATGGGGACGGCGACGCGCCGGAAGAGATCGCACATCGCAAACAAGCTGTCCCAGGTGTTCTGGTAATCTGCATCGGCGTAGGTCTCCAACAACAACACCCACAATGACGGTTCGAGATAACGCCGGAAGTATTTTCCCAGCTTGCCGGGGTTTTGCGTGAATCCGGTCCGCACGCCGATGTGCCAGGTCAACATTTTCATCAGTTGAGGCCGCACCACCTGATCCAGCATGGATTTGGCGTAGAGGATTTCTTCGCGCCACAGACCTTTCGCCACATACGGGCTGACCCACCAGAACTCGTTGCAGCAATCGGCGAAGGCTTTGGCGGTGGGCGGTACGGGCAGATAATCGCGCTCGCTCGGCGGGGGAAAGGGTTCGATAATGCCATCCTTGTCCAGAAGCAGCACGCTCAGGCTATCCCGGCCAAGTTCCCCAAGCTTTTCCAAGGGATAAATTCCCAAATCGATGCGGTTGCCATCGGTGAACTGCATCAGATAGGCAAATCCCTCGTCATCGCTCGGCAGCGGGTCTTGCATATCTTCCGGCATCTGCAAGATCATCAACTCCCCAAAGCGTTCTATCCACGCAAGGTTGCGCTTGAAAGGCGCAACGTCGGTGACGAGGTAAACGACGTCGAAATCCTGGAACACGTCGCGGGGCGCGTTGGGATTCACGCGTGAGCCATTCATGATCACGGCCCGGATGCGCGCATCGTCCCTGGCGGTGTGGATAATCAAATCGAGCATCTCTTGTTCGCTGCGCATAATTCTCCTCGTCGAAAATAACCGGGATCGCCAGCATCTTGCTGGCCTCCGGCGAATGATAGCGCCGCCGCGCTGCATTTTCGCCTCGTTTGATACAGTATCCCACATAGAGACTCCTGGCGAAAATGTCTCAAGTCGAAGAACTTGGAGATTCTGGGAAATGTAGTACGAAAAAGATATCCTCATCGTCACGACCGCGCGCCTTGAAGCCGTAACGTGTGTACAATCGGATTGCATCGTACCAATCAGGTTCTGTGGAAACGTACACTTGGACAAAACCGCACTGGCGGGCCACATCGAGCAGGTGTGTGACCAGAGCGCGGCCTATACCTTGACCCCGATGTGTTTGTTTGACCGACATACGCACAATACGGCCTGTACGTGCGTTTTCAGTCTTCAACGCTGCCGCGCCAACCGGCTCACCATCGATTTCTGCAACGACGAATATGTGACCGAGTTCCGTGTAATGCGCGGCGATGTCATCCAGGTCTGGATTGCACGTCTCGTCGATCCACCCGAAATGCTCGCCCAGGCCGGTAAGGATTAGTCCACGCACGGCGTCTTGATCGCGTGACTCGAATGGGCGAATGGATAGGGACATTATCCTATATCGCCGAGGAAGACCACGAAAGGCAACGCATCTAGATGTTGCACCAGACGTGCATCCGCAGTCACAAATATCGCGCCATTACTTTCGGCCACAGCCGCAAAAACGGCGTCATAGACTGTGGTGTCGTAAGTATGGGCGATGTTCACCGCACGCTGGGTTATAGCAGAGGATGCAGACACCCATTCCAGGCCCAAATCAAACAAACTCTGGAGCGCCAGTTCAACATCTGCCGTGGACAATTCAGGTTTGTAACGCAAAACATTGGCGACCTCGTAAGCCAGCAACGTCGGTACAATCAGCCGATTGCGACCTTCAAGATAGATGTGCAAAATGCTCAATGCACGATCCGCCAAAACTTCTTCCCGGCGAATCCATTTGAGCACCACCGAGGTATCCAAGACGAACGACGACGTCATTTGCGCGCATCCCGCCAATATTGCACAACATCGGCGCTATCCTCGCCGGCGCCGGGGGATATCTGCGCCAGCACCGCGAATGATTCCACCGCTGCGCGCACCTGGGGATGGTCGCCAGGCCGTAACACACCGGCACGGGTGGCCATATAGTGCCGCAACGCCTCACGTACCAACTCGCTGCGACTGCGCTGCTCGGCTTCAGCCAACGTATCGACTTGCGTCAAAAATTCATCGGGAAAAGAAAGCATTACTTTGACCGTCATATCACACCTCTGTATATCCATATTATATCTAAAAGATATACAAAAGCAATAGTATTATTGATGACGACAGTAGCGCGGGCGAGACGCCCGCGCTACTGTTT
>Ga0209614_1002351_pt1 | contig 12620 bp, 18 predicted proteins | sample BlaSprsedimmetaG_FD_185484 | JGI IMG/M metagenome (GOLD analysis project Ga0209614, IMG submission 185484) | Hot spring sediment bacterial and archeal communities from California, USA to study Microbial Dark Matter (Phase II) - Blank Spring... ... | reverse complement strand
CAACGCTGGCCCAATGTTACGTCATTTGCCCCAACCGCTCAACAAAAGTGGCGTGTTTGTCCGTTTGCGCTCCCTCTTGCACGACGGCCAATACTGTAGGCAAGTCACCACTCAATAGCGCTTCTACCGCCAAACGCAAACCGGGGAAAACACAACTAGAAATAATGCCATCGTCTCCCGGCGTCAGGCGATGATATTCTCCCTCTCGTAACTGGAACCAATCTACCGCTTCATCATACACCCGCCACACGATATATTCCTGCACCCCATTACGGCGATAGACGTTTTTTTTATCGTACAGGTCGTACGAGGCACTGCTGGCGGCAACCTCGACAATCAACTCTGGTGGGCCTTCGATGAAATCGTCGTCGCTGATGTGCGATGTACCGCCCAAGTCTGACTCTAATCGCAACAATGCATCTGGCTGAACTTCGTTATCCGCGTCCAGACGCACAGTAGCATTATCGTTCAGGTGAATACCAGGGGTAGTCACGCGATAAGTCCCCAGCCAAATCATAATATCTCCGTGCGCCTCGCTGTGACTGTTTCGTATTGGGGATGGCATATAGACGACTCCTTCGATCAGTTCCGCTTTTTTCACGTGGGGCATTGCCTCATATCGCCGCTCAAACTCGACCTGACTCAAGCGCGCGCCATTTTCCAACGGCAACGGGCGCATCACGGACGACTTTGCCCTTTGTTCCGAACGCCAAGTCTGTTTTACCGTATTTTCGGTCATTACAGTTGGCATACGCTACCTCCTGAACGATCACCTCGATTCCGCAAGCCACACCAATCCAGCAGCCTCATTATACCGCACCATCCCCAAAATACAATCACTTGCCCACATCGGGAAAAGGGCGCATACAAAACTTGGGGGAGCATCACAAATCAGCCACGAATTTCACGAATTAACACGAAGAAAAGAAGATAAATTCGTAAAATTCGTGCAATTCGTGGCAAAAAAGCACAGGGCTATCTGCACTCCCCCGACTTGTAGATACGCCCTCGGGAAAACGAAGCAAATCCAAGGGGGGTTAGACGCTTAAGATTGCGCTCCAAGCGGTTTTCCACGCGTATCAACCCCAGCTTTGTTTTCCTTACCCCATCACCCTGTCCCCTGGTCTCCCTGTCTCCACTTCTCTTCCTCTACCGTCCACTGACAATTGCCTCTAACGCCTCACACACGAACGCCACTTGCTCCTCCGTCATCACGCCGGAGAAGGGCAGGGCTAGGCAGGTATCGCCCGCCGCCTCGGTGACCGGGAAATCGCCGCGTTGGTAGCCGAACGTCTCCACGTAAAATGGCTGCAGGTGGATGGGCGTGAAGTAGGGCCGCGAGGGGATGCCCCGTTCCTTCAACATCTCCATCACGCGGTTGCGGCTTATCTCCGGCGCCAAGCGCACCACGTACACGAACCAGCTCATGCGGGTGGTGCTCGGCGCGACGTAGGGCGTCTGCACGTTCTCAAGCTCGGCCAAGCGCTCGTTGTACCAAGCCGCCACCTGCGCCCGCTGCGCCAGCAGCTCCTCGATGCGCCCCAGTTGCGAGAGCCCCAGCGCAGCGCTCATCTCGTCGAGCCGATAGTTGTAGCCCAGGCGGGTATGGTTCAGCCAGGCGTCGAACACGTCCCGCCCCTGGTTGCGCAGCGAGCGGAAGAGGGCGGCCCAGTCTTCCCGGTCGGTGACGATCATCCCGCCCTCGCCGGTGGTCATCTGTTTGTTAGGGTAGAAGGCGAAGACCGCCGCGTCTCACCCGCTTCACCGGTGAATTCGACTTCATAAGCGTCCTCTGAATGAGCGGCCACAATCGTACCCTGCATACCGGCGTATAGCTTGTATTCTGGAATATCTGCAATAACCTCAACGACATCAAAAAGTTCTGGCATCATCACCTCCGCACATACAACGTGAGCAGCCGGGCCTCATCTGCACCTGGGGAAACCAACCAACCGGTACGGACAATACCTTGTCGTCCCTCGGGCCCTGTCACCGGTAAATCTACCGTGTAACGTTGCCCAAAGGCATCTTCACTGTGTAACACCGCTTCACCCTCCAAAACATGTTCTTCGATCTGCGATAGCAAATCCGCGTAATTTTCCAGCAATTCTCACTATGGAGCTGAGAGTCCCTGTTTGAGACAAAGACCCAGACAATAGGGTGAAATGGAAACTGTACAAGGAAGGGAGACGTGGCCCGGTAGAGCCAAACCGGCCTCCTCCAAAGCCGGTCGTTATGGCCCAGGATAACGGGCCCTGGACGCAGCAGCGCCGCGTGGTTTGGCACGCGGTAAGTGCGTCATCGTTGATGGATAGTAGCACAGATTTCATCAGATGGGTCAGTCTGGGGCGGGTATGATTTCGAGCGCAATGGCCATAAAGGTCAACAATTCCGCCCAACTCTCGAAGATCAGATAGCGTAGTAGAGCTCGGGAATCATTGAAAAAGGCTTCCCGGCGGCCCACAGCCTTGCGAATGCGGCGATAGATCTTGTTGGAGAGATGCATCACGGTATGGAGGAGGAAAGCCAAGAGATTCAAGGTCAACAAGGTTAACGCAAGATACTGTTGTCCGTGACCGAAGTTGTGTTCCAGGTGATATCCCTTGGTCTTCAAGACGTTGTTGTTCTCGTTTTCGACCTTCCAGTGGGCGCGGGCGCACACCACGATATCGGCCACATTGTCGGCGGTGATGTCCAGGTCGGTCACCCACGAATTGTGGTACAAGGTCGCGCCGGTTTGGGCGTGCGTGATGTGCAATTCGCACCAGTTCACCAACAGCGCAGCGTCACCAGCCCGTAGGGGCAGGTCGGCACAATACCGATAGGTCCAGAGTTCACTATGTTTCCCATTCCATTTGCGCACTATCACCGTAGCGACTTCATCATCTCGCGCTTCCAACGTCGCATAGAGGGTTTTGTGGGAATCGGGCTTACATCCGAACAGAAAATGCAAGTGGTGATCCAGAATGTGTTCACATAACGGTTGGTTGGCATACAAATCGTCACCGGTCAAGAGGGGATTGTCAGCAGCATAATAGGCAGCGTGTTGCGTAATCCAGCGCTTGCTGGCAGCACGCTCACAGTCCTGCTTGTCGGTGCCATCTTGCGGTGTGATGAATTCCGGCGGTTGCGCCAGCACGTGGGGATTACCCGGCGCGACAATCACGGGCAGGATAGCGCTGTGGTAGCATTGCACTTTCCCATTCCGCCGTTTCCGACGGCTACATTGTTCACACTCTATCGTATACGAACTGAAGTATTGCGTCCCATCCAGGCTAAGCAACAAATGTTGTCCGTCCAATACCCGGTAGGCGTCCAGGTAGCCTTGCTCTCGTACCGTCCGCAGCAGCGTGCGGAATTCGGGATAGAAATACTCCGGCGTCACCGGGTCCAGCATATTCCGAATATGATTGTCACTCGGTATCTGATCCATTTTGAAGAGCGCGGTGGCATTACTCCGACCGCGTTGTTGCTCCAGCGCTTGCTGCCGTGACAGAAACGAAGGACATTGCAGAAAGAATACCGAGAACGCTCCCAGGACGATGTCACTCATCGTATACTGACAGTTTTTGCCTGTCCGTTTGTCCGGTAACTGCGGGCCAAGCGCTTTGAGGCGGGCAATGGTAGCATCAACCGTGGTGCTTTTTATCTTGGTTTTGGGGCTCGTCATTGTTTTCATTGCTCTACTATACCATGAATCGCCGGTGGAGTAAGGTGAAAAGTCATAATGAGAATTGCTGATATCATACCCCACGTGAAAGCTAAAATCAAAATGCAGACAGGGAGCGGATGCATTTCAGAATGGGGGCGACCTTTCCTTTATTGCACCGCAGAGCAAATTGAACTTGTTTTGACCGGCTGAAGGCCGGTGTATACGTGTACGCGCCGGCTTCAGCCGGTTTTCCCCGGCGTATACGATTACCGGATTATTTCCTTAACCTTCATCAGCGCGTCCACGACGGTTTCGATCTCAGCCTCACTCAGGTTATTGTGGAACGGCAGCGCAACCGTGCGCTCGGATATGGACTCCGTCACCGGCAAGGTTCCGCGTAAATCGCCCATGCGCTCGCGGATGTAGGGTTGGGTGTGGATCGGGGCAAAGTAGCCGCGCGCCGGGATGCCCTGACCGGCCAACGCCTGGATGACCGCATCGCGCTGCAAGCCCTCGCGCAGCGTGACGACATAGACGAACCAGCTCATCCGCACTTCGGGCCGGACGACCGGCGGGCGAAGCCAGTCCAGACCCTGCAGCCGCGCGGTGTATAGCTGCGCCACTTTTTCGCGCTTCGCCAGGAAGGTTGTCAACCGCTTGAATTGGCTCACGCCCAGCGCCGCCGACATTTCGTCGAGGCGGTAGTTATAGCCCAGGCGCTCGTGCTCGAGCCAGGCACCCATCTCCGGGCGGCCCTGGTTGCGCATGCTGCGGCACAGGCGGGCGATCTCGTCGTCGTCCGTGACGATAATCCCGCCCTCCCCCACCGTCATCTGTTTGTTGGGGTAGAAGGCAAAGGCCGCCGCGTCGCCAAACGCGCCGATTTTGCGTCCCTTGTACACCGCGCCCAATGCTTCACAGGAATCGTCGATAACGCGCAGGCCATATTGCGCGGCAATGGCGTTGAGCGCGTCCCATTCCACCGGGTGACCGAAGACGTCCACCGCCATAATGGCCTTGGCGCGTGGCGTGATTTTGCGCTCCACATCCTGCGGATCGAGGTTGTAGGTATCCGGCTCCACGTCCACGAAGACCGGCGTCGCGCCTTCGTACAAGAGCGCGTTGACACTGGCGGCAAACGTGAACGAGGGGACGAGCACCTCATCGCCCGGCCCCAGGCCGAGCGCACGCACCAGCAGGTGCAACGCCGCCGTGCCCGAACTGACCGTCAGCGCGTGTTTGACGCCGACATACTCGGCGACCAATCGCTCGAATTCGACGGCCTGCGGGCCGAGGGCCAGGCGACCGGAGCGGACGACGTCGAGGACGGCTTGAACGTCGGCCTCAGAGAGGTCGGCGGAGGACATAGGAATAGAATTTTGCATCTTTGCACTCCTCTAAATCGTTTTAAGCACTAAACGGTCACACTTAGCCGCAGTCACTCCATACGTAATGGTCAACCAATCTGGATTCACCGGTTCTTCCAGTACCCATGCAATTAACGCCGCGGGGAGATTTGCCCCTGCTATATGCGAGAAAGGATATCCACCGCCAAAGCGCGGATTAAGTTCCAATATCATTGGGCCTTCATTAGTAACAATAATATCACAATCCATATTCCCGATATGGTTGAGAGCGCGGCCTATCGTTTCTCCAATGGCGATCAAGTCGGGTTTGTACTCAGTCACAGCCCGATCGGTTTCTCCGGCGCGCATACTCAGTTTGCGCTTGACAAAAGTGGTAAGATAGCGACCCTGTAAATCATTAATGATATCCAGGCCGTATTCTACGCCGACTGCCTTTTCCTGAATCATAATCGAGTGCTCAGGGTCATTCGAGCTTGGTCCCGCCAGCATTGAACGCGCCACTTGCCTATACGACAGGTGATAGGCCCACTGTAATTCCTCGGTATCTTCTGGGTACATAATGCCAATCGAGGCGGATCCCCAGCGTGGCTTAACCACTAATGGGAAATGCAAATCTCTAGATTCAAGAGCATACAACGCAGCATTGAAGGTTAAATAAGTTTTGGGTACCTTCAGCCCCAGCGACCGCAAGGTCTCGCACGTTAGCCATTTATCAAAACAGGTATTGATAACACTCGAACTAGAGACCACTGGTATTGTACTTACGGCTAAAAAACGTGAAAGGTTTGCAGATAAATAAGGCAACTCCAGATCATTGAGAGAAAGAAGCAGGTTAATTTTTTTCTCTTGGCAAAGATCCAACAAAGTTTCAATATAGTCGGGAGCATCTATCCGCGGTAACACAAAAGCCTGATCAGCCTCCTGTAAAGCAGGCGCATCAGGACTGGCATCAACGGCTAATACATTACCATGTTTGCCTAGTACTTCTTTGAAATAATGTACTAGATAATTACGTCTTCCCGCACAAGTCAGCAATATATTCATGCTTAACCTCTTTTGAAGTATGAGGAGTCTAGCAAATTCAAAAGCCCGCCGGTGTGCCAAAATAGAACTCTATCACCGGGAGAAATTTCGCCACTATGTATCATATCAAGCAAGGCAGTAAAGGCTTTACCTGTATAAGTGGGGTCAAGGATTAGTCCTTCTTGCCGAGCAACTTGGGTAATAGTCTGAATGATCCTTTCATCAGCCATCTCATAACCGGCGCCGACCCATGCGTCTCTAAAATCTATTTCCAGAGCCGGCCCGGGTAAACGCAGGCTAGTTCGCAATTCTTGATACGATTGCTCTACTATCGTCTTGCCCCGAGGGTTGCGTCGAGCAACTGAAATCCCCACTACTTTTGTCGACCAGCCCTGTCTTTCAACTCCGGCAACAATACCTGCCTGTGTAGTACCTGTACCACTAGCATGAATGATCCAATCTGGCATCCAGTCCAACTCTGAACATTGCACCGCAAGTTCATCTACAGCATCCACATAGGCCCTGGCACCGGCAATGCAATGGCCCCCGCCGGGAATTTCGTAGGGTTGCCAGCTCTTCTCCAAAGCGTCCATTGAAGCCCGCATAGCACCAGCTATCTCGTCCGGCGAAACAATCTCTATCTCTGCACTAGCAAGATGCATGAGCAGCAAGTTTCCCTGTGGCCTTTTTAATTGGTCAGGCGTACCATGCAAAATCAATTTGCATTTCCATCTTCTCTCAGCCGCAGCGAGAGCTACAACACGCGCATGATTAGATTGGGTTCCGCCTGTTGTTACGAGAGCATTACATCCAAGGTGGTCGGCTTCTCTCAAAATTTCCTTGATTTTTCGAGCTTTGTTGCCTCCTCCAGTCATAGGGAACAAATCATCCCGTTTAACTCGAATATCAACAGGTAAATCTTGACTGGCAATTAAGTTATTAACAGGGGTATAGTTAAAATTTGCGATCATATACGGTTGTTAAGTAAAGCCGATTGACACCAGAACTAAAATAAGCAGGTTCATGCCCAGGAAAAGCAAATGCACGCGCACGGCGATCCAATTCATCCAGACTCATCGCAATATCTAGTTCTCTGAATTTTTCTATGTCTTTGCGTTTGTAAGTGCCAGTTGTCTCACCCTTATCAATATAGAATTGTTGTGGCGTCGCCGATGCAACACCATCTAGAATATCTTGCAAATTATCTTCGAATAGTGTTAATAAAGCAGATTGAGTTTTCAGAAAAACATCGTATGCAGTGTCCGTGAGGCAAATATCAAAATAACGCCGAGCAATGATCGAGCCAGTATCGACGCCAGGATCAATAAAATGCAAGGTACCAGCACCTTTTGACGCATTCTCTAAAATGCAGTGATTTGCTACATTGACGCCTCTATATCGCGGCAATTCTCCGCCATGTAGATTGACAATGCCGTATGAAAACAAGTCAATAACTTGTGCGGGAATTATCTGATGAAAGCGAACCGATACTCCTAAAAAGTCAGCTTTTGAATCAACCACATTTGAAATATCCGTCAAATTCAATAGTTCTACTCCTTCACTACAAGCAAAATCATAGGCGCAAGGATATTTCAACCTGTGATGTATGAATTCGCGACTCTTATGTTCACAAACAATGCCTCGCAACAAAGCAGATGGATGTTCAATGATTTTGCTAGCTACCCAAGTAGCTAAAGGCACGCTACCGAATACAATAATCTGAGTCATCATACCTCCCTGATTTTTCCTCTTTTCGATATTCATTCAACGGAATCAATTGCTCTCCAGGAACAATGACAACACCTTCACGTTCAATGACCTTCCAACAGGTCTTCCAAAGAATAACTACATCTGCGACAAAACTCATTTGTTCAACATACTGAACATCTAACTCTAAACGCTCATCCCATGAAAGCGTATTTCTCCCACTCACTTGTGCCAGCCCGGTTAATCCAGGACGCACATTGTGACGAGCACGCTCTCTTTCAGCATAATAAGGCAGGTACTCCAGCAGTAATGGCCGGGGTCCCACTAAACTCATATCGCCTTTGATGACATTCCACAACTCTGGCAACTCATCCAGACTAGAACTGCGCAAAAAGCGCCCAAAATTCGTGAGCCTTTCCGCGTCGGGCAGCAGGTGGCCCTGCGCGTCGCGGGCGTCCGTCATCGTGCGGAATTTGTAGAGGGTGAAGGGTTTGCCGTGCAATCCCGGTCGCTGTTGGCAGAAGAGGACGGGCGCGCCGAGTTTGAGACGCACGAGCAGGGCCACAAGCGCCAAAACCGGCGCGAGTAGCAGCAGCGCCGGGATTGTCACCAGCAGGTCAAAGGAGCGTTTAAGCGTCGGCGAGTACAATGAGCATTACCTGTTCCAGCGATGTCTCTTGCGATGGACGTACATCGCTCTGCTTTCCTATATGCTTGTGATGAGGGAAGCTAACCACTTGCGTGTGATGTGGCGCGTTGTCCCAGCCAACCTTCAGTTCATTCGCAGAGGTAAGCCAATAGTAACTGTAGCGTTCGAGGGTTTCTCCTAACCATTGTTCGGTAATGCGCAAGTTCGTACCATCTTTCAGGTACAGAACGAGCCGGAGGGTCTCTTCATCCAGTTCTAGCGGGACGATCCTGTGAAGCTTTCTGCCATACTTATCTTTGATCTCAAGCAGCCGTTCAGAGGCCAGCATAGGATAACTCTCCCAGGTAGAGACCTTGCTGTACAATGCCTTCGAGAGCGGCAATGTCCGTCTTGATCCTATCGATGACATCGGACCAATGACCCCACATGATGTAATCTTCATGCATACGGTAGTCAGCATCATCCGGCAAACCTTCTGCTTCCAGTTGAGCCAGTGTAATGCCATACTGCTCCTGAAAATGTCTAACCTTGTTCTCCGCCAGAAAGAGGCGTTTCTTCAGATAAGATAATCTGAGCGTCGCTCCTAGGCTGATGATCGTTTCTCTTTCTTCTCCTGGCAGCGATAGAAAAGTCGGTTCTACTTGTATCGTGCTCCTGGTATCCATTGCGGTTACCTCCTCACTTGGCTTTCACCTAAGAATGACTTCTGCATGACGCTCCATCTCCTGTGGCGAAGAAGGATAAGACTGTTCCAGCAAAATGACCCCGCTATCCATATCTATGGCCAATTCACCGATCTTCTCACGATGCTTATACTCCGGGAAGGCGCAAAACACGGGGACTTTCCAGTGCGGCGGTTCGCCGAGGAACAGAATGGGATCGCCGGCCGAAAACATATTGCCCACATTCATCAACAGGTAAACGTTTGCGTTCTGACGCGCTACAAAAGGTGTGATTGTACAACGAAAGGTGACTTCCATCCGGTACCGTACTTCGGCCTGCGCCGAAATTGGCGGCGCCGCGATCTCGCTTTCCAATACTGTTGTCTCTTCCATATTTAATTATCTCCTGGCTTATCACCGGACGACTTAAGCTGTTTATGAGCATAACCCCAGTATACACCGCAGCGCGTAATCGGTCAAAGCATAGGATAGACTCTATCCGATAAACATTCAACGCGCATCGTGTGCCCAGGGACTATTACACCAACTCAGGCACATACCGCAAAATCCGTTCTGTCCATTGCGCAGCCTGCACCGCGAGAAGGCTGCGCTGTGATGTGCTGTGTTGCGCTTCAGGCCAGGCGCGGCGCCAGAGCGCCAACAACACTTGCACATCGACCAATTCTTCTGCCAGATCGAGCGGCATTTCGGCGGCCGTCCACTCGATAAAATACTGGCACTCTTCCAGCATAGCCTGCGTTGCTGCACCGCCGGTCGCGCGACGCGCCCCAGAGGCGACGCGTCCCAAACTCGCTGCCAGACCTGCCAGGCGCGTGGGCCAGGCATCGCGGAGATACCGCTCACGTAGATGTTCGCGGTTTTTCATTGGACACCTCCTAGCAGCTCAAGAGTAACGCCGGCGATCTGCCGGCGCAGTTCTTCGCTCTGAATAATGATGCTCCGATTCCCTAGCCGGGAACGGATATTGATGAGCGATTCAAATTCGAGGTGTTGTTCTTCTGGATACCAGTTTGCGCCCCACAAATCATCCTGTGCGCTGCCATGTTCGAGCAGCACTGCCTCGCAATCCGCGTGCATTTCACCGCCGCCGGCCAGGATGCGCCGGCGAATGTCAACCACGATTTTGATCAGAAGGGGGTAGATCTCTAGCATCTCTTGCACCTGCACTGGTGTTGCACGATTATCAATTAAGTGGATCATTTCAGCACTCCGATCAAATCAAAGAGACGTTCTGGACTCGGAGAGTACAACTCTTTGATCTCAAACAACCGCTCAGAGGCCAGCATACATCAATTCTCCCAGATAGAGACCTTGCTGTACAATACCTTCGAGAGCGGCAATGTCTGTCTTGATCCTGTCGACGACATCGGACCAATGACACCACATAATGTAATCTTCATGCATATGGTAATCCGCATCATTGGGAAGACCTTCTGCCTCCAATTGGGCCAGCGTGGTATCATAGTGCTCCTGAAAATGTCTGATCTTGTTCTCAGCAAGAAAAAGACGTTTTTTAAGGTAAGACAACCTGAGGGTTGCTCCCAGACTGATGATGGTTTCTCTTTCTTCTCCTGGCAACGATAAAAAAGTCGGTTCTACTTGCAGCGTATTCTTGGTATCCATTGTGGCTACCTCCTCACCTGGCTTTCACCTAAGAATGACTTCGGCATGGCAGATTGTCGCAGAGATTCAAAACTCCGGTTTTCGAGCCTGAAACTTGCCCGGCCGGTTGCGCTGTGTTTGTGATGACTACAGTATATACCGCGCGGGGGAATCGGTCAATGCATATAGCAGCGGTTGCCGGCAGTCATTCTCGTCAGGTCCCTATGTGGCTTCAAGCGGATTGCCAAATCCACGCCAGCTATGGGGCTTTTTACACCTGGCGGGGGAACTAAGGCTTTCACCCGGCACTTACTCAGACCAGAACCGTGTAAACATCAAACTCAGTCACCCGTTGCCAATCGCTATCTAGGGTGACGACAGCTTTGACGCCCAGCCGTTCCGCTTCAGCCAGAATCATAGCGTCTTGAGGAAGTAAATGGTAGGTCGTGATGAAATGACGCAATCGTTCAGGCAAAGGCCCGGCAACACCACCAGCGTTGAGATCCTCCGGCCGTGCAGGGGTCAAGGGGATAGTCGCTAATAGATCATCGAAGCGTGTTAGATCCGCGTAACCGCCCTGCAATCGTTCGGGTTGACGCTTGTACATTGCCAACCAATTCGGTAAACGGACAGCAGAGTCCAGCGATTCCCAAACACGCCGCAAGTGCCGCGTCAAGATGACGTGATAACACTCTTGTAGAACTGGCAACAGAACCCATGCCGCTATCTCGAACGCGGCAATACGCGGACGCAGACGGCGCACAAACGCTTGCGCTGCCGCCGCATAAGGATTGTCATCACCGGGACGCAATGCCAATAACAGGGAACTATCAATTACTAACTGTTGGGGCAGGGGGATTGCTGGATCGGCCAGGTCATAGAGCGTCATTAGCCAACCTCTTGCATTTCTACCCAAAATACATCATCATCAGGCGGTAGATCAGCGAAAAGCGTAGCCAAACCCTCCACCGGATCGCCAAGGTGACGCTCAAGCCGGCGCGCCCGGGCCACCAACGCTTCCTGGCGCAGGCGCAACGCTGGTGGCAGAGCCGGTGTGGGTGATTCGGCCTGTAAGCGCCGGTACTCTTCGAAACCGATGAGGACGGCCATAGGCTCACCCCGGCGTTTCAAGATATAGCGTTGGCCGCCGTATTTGACTTGTCCCACCAACTCGGCCAGTTTACTCTTTGCTTCGACCATGCTGACAAAACGGTCCATCTGTCTTCCCCTACAGGTCAGGATGACCATATTATACACCGCAATGGATAATCAGCCAAGAATATCGCACAAGATAACGAAACGTTAATTCCATTGCCCCGGCGCCATCACACCGCGCAGTACAGCTTCCAGTTGGGCGGCGAGGGTGTCGCGGGCGAAGCGGGTGTGGGGTAGCGAAGTACTCACGAGCTGGCTTCAAATCCAGCAAGGTTCCGCATACGTTGCTCAAAACGGGCTACTCCGGCGTTCATAGATAGGTTTTCAGCATAAAATCGCGCGCCAGCGCGCCCCAGACGCTCCCGTTCTGCCGCTGGCATTGCCGCCAGTTTCATCACGGTTTCAGCCAGGGCGGTCGGATCTTGTGGTTGGCACAACAAGCCGGCGCCGGCCTGTTTTACCAGATCAGCAGCGTCGCCTTCTACAGCCATAATAATAGGCTTACCCATATAGAGATACGCCTGCGTCTTAGATGGGATGGTGATACGAAACAAAGGATCGTTTTTGAGATGAACTAACAAGGCGTCGGCCAAAGCGTAGAAACGCCCCATAGTTTCGGGGGCCTGGCGGGGCAAGAACAACACGTTGGTCAGATTCATTTCTGCGGCGCGTGCCTCCAATCGGGCGCGATCCACCCCGCTCCCCATTAGGACGAATTGCACTTCAGGAACCTGTTCGCGGCAAATACGTGCGGTATCTAACAACGTGTCCAATCCTTGCAC
>Ga0209614_1002349_pt1 | contig 12634 bp, 8 predicted proteins | sample BlaSprsedimmetaG_FD_185484 | JGI IMG/M metagenome (GOLD analysis project Ga0209614, IMG submission 185484) | Hot spring sediment bacterial and archeal communities from California, USA to study Microbial Dark Matter (Phase II) - Blank Spring... ... | reverse complement strand
GTTTCCGCCCGTCGCTATCGCACGATCCCGCCCGGATTCCCGATCCGGCCCACTCGCAAGGGCCCGTAAGCCGCAACCCGGACTCAACCGTTCAGCATCTAGATTACACGACCGCCCACCCCCCTGTCAAGAGAAAACAGGAAAAGTAGTGATTTGTTTTTGAAATCCCTACACGCCTCCGGCCCCAATCGATAATCGTAGGCCGAGACCCGCGACCCGCGTTTGTGTAGGGCAAATCGCTCAGCCGGCATGGGGCCCGGTAGATATGCAAAGGTGGGCTACTTGGCTGATTTGGCATGCCTTCACACCGACCTCCGGCATTTGGCTTGTGGCGCAGGGCGTAATAGCGGTATAGTGGGCCCGTCGCCCGCTCGCCTGGCAGAGATACGGGGTATAGGCGGTAGACCTGCATGTTGGGTGCCGGTGTGGCCTTTTCTTGATTCCGAGCAGACCAGGAAGTGAGTCGTTTTGAATGAAACTGAATATCCTGTGCGTGGGTGATGTTGTCGGAAGACCGGGGCGGCGGGTGCTTGCGGATAAGCTCCGTAGTCTGGTCGAAGACAGGCGGATCGACTGCGTCATTGTCAACGCCGAGAACGCCGCCGGCGGCTCGGGCCTGACGCCCCAGATATATGACAAGCTCCTGAAATACGGCGTGAACTTGGTGACCCTGGGCGACCACGCCTATCGAAAGCGCGACATTATCCCGGTTCTCGAGAACTCGGATCGTATCGCCAGGCCGATGAATCTGTCGGCGCATGCCGCGGGGCGGGGTTATGCAAGCTATCGCACCAGCCAGGGGCCGGTCGTCGCCGTCGCCGTCCTGATCGGACGGTTGTTCATGAAACCGGCGGATTGCCCTTATGAAGCCGCGGATCGGCTGGTTGGGACCCTCAACCAGCAGGCCGACATCGTCCTGGTCGAGATGCACGCGGAGGCCACCAGCGAGAAGATCGCCATGGGATGGCACCTCGACGGCCGGGTCAGTGCGGTGTACGGGACCCACACGCATGTCGTTACGGCCGATGAGCGGATTCTAACCGGCGGAACCGCCTATATCACCGATCTGGGAATGACCGGAGCCCACGATTCCGTCATCGGACGGGCCAAGGAGAACGTCATCAAGTCGTTCCGAACGCAGATGCCCTATCCGTTCGGCGTGGCCACCGAAGACGTGCGCATAAACGGCGTGCTCGTCACGATCGACAGCAACACCCGGCGGGCTGAGCATATCGAACGCATCCGTCTGGATGCGGGGACCGCCGGCGAGACCGGATACGACAGCGACGATGGTTCGCCGGAGTATCTCGGTCAGTTCTGAGTACCGGACGACAACGCCTTATGAAGAATCCCCCGGATGGGTCTCGGGCGCATCTTCCCGGCCGGATGATGGCGCCGCCCGGCGTTCAGGCACGCGCAGCGGTGCGCAGTCGGCCAGGAATCGAAGGGCCGATCGGGTCTGGTCGGTCAGCGCCGCCAGTTCCGCGGCAAGTGGTCTTTGTGCGGCATAGGTGATGACCGCCGGCGCCGGCTGCTCGGCAATGGGACCGGCGATAACCCGAGAGGCGGATCGGACATCCTCAATCGCCCGTAGCGCCGCCGCATAGTCGGTTCTCGGGGGCTGGGGGCGCGTACCGTGATAGTGGATGGCCGCCAGAGCAGCGATGACGATGGCCGCCGCGGCCGCAAGGTACATTCGGCCAAAACCGCGGCGCGTTGGCGCAACGCCGACGGCGGAGACGATCCGCTCCACCGAGACAGATTCCGCCGGACAGACGTCTTCGCGGGCCTGGGCGGTCAGACTCTCGCCGAGCCGCAACGAAAGCTCATGGAAACCGCGACAAGCGGCACAACGCCGAACGTGTCGCTGAACACCGGTTGACAGCGGGGCGTCATTGTCCAGTGCGTTCGATATGAGCCATTTGTATAATGGACACCAAAGCATCATGCACCTTTGACAGCGAATGTGGAGACCGTGTCGTCCCGGGCCGCCGAGCCGCCGGGGGCCTTGGACTGCCTATGTGTGGATTTCAGTGTATTGCACTTCGACCGGCCCGGCGGCAGCGACGTCGCGCCTGATGCAAGCGACGGAGCCGCCGATTCGACAATGTCGGCCCCGTCGGGCGACTGTCCGATCTGCCTGGCGAGGTTCACACGGGCCCGGTGCAGGAGCACCTTGACGTTGATGCAGCTCTTGCCCAACACCTTGGATATCTGACTGACCGGCATGGCCTCCGCGTACCGAAGCCACAGGGCCCGATACTGCGACGGCGGCAGTCTCTCGGCCAGACGCCACAGATTGTCTCGGGCGTCGCGCCGGGCCAGCAGCTCATAGGGCTCCCCCGAATCCAAGGCGTCGACCCATGGCTCAACCGACGAAGCCGATGCACTGCGGCGGTAGTGGCTTACGGCCAGACGGCGGGCTATCGTGTAAAGCCACGTCGAGAACTTCCAGGAATCATCGTACCGGTGCAGATTGGCATAGGCCTTCACAAACGTGTCCTGAACAAGGTCCTCGGCGTCGGCGGCACAGGCGGTTCGGCCACGAAGGAAGCCCCGCAACCGTCGGTCGTATCGCTGGACCAATTCCGCGAACGAGGCCTTGCACCCGCTCCGCGAGCGCAAGGCCAGTTCCTCGGCCGACAAGTCGGACAACGACTGCGAAGCCCTGTTTACTGAACCGCCTTGGCCTGTTGCATTTGCCATAGTTCCTTCAGCAGCGCGACCAGCGACTCCGCCGGCGTCTCAAAACGGACGCGAAGCGTGTCCTGGACCCGGCTGGTCTGTACCTTCTGGGCAAGTTCCGCCAGCTTGGGTTGTTCCGCCGAGGCCAGCATGGCGAAAGCCAGCAGACCATCCATCATCTTGTTGAGATTGATGGCGGCATCTTCGGAGTTGGCCGTCAGGCCGCCCTCGATGAAGAAACTGCCGGCCGACTCACCGACCGCGACACCCAGTTCCTTGGCCTGTTTGAGCATCTGCGCCTGGGGCTCATCGCCGGCCAGCTCGTCGACGCGATTAGCCGCGACCTGAATAAACGCCCCCTTGAGCCTCAGCTCGCTCTGGGCAAACGTGCCCGCGTCGGCGCCGCCTGCCGTGCCGCTGAGAACATCCAGCGCGCCCTTGACGCCGTCCTGCGAGGGGCCCAGAACCGCCAGACCGTCATTGAAAAAACTGCCATAGGTAATCCCCGCGGACGGGTCGCTCGCATCCAGCTTGTTCTCGTCGACCCAGCGATGAATGACGAAATCGCCGTAGCTCGTCTTCTGGTATTCAGGGTTCATCCCCAGTATGGAAAGGACCTGATCGACCTTGAAGGCCGCATCAATCAGCACGACCGCCTTGTTCTTGTCCGGTCCGGTCCCGTAGAGAGTCACATCCCGCAGGTCGTTAAGGGGATGGAAACCGAACACATAGGCAAATTCCGCGAGTTTCTGCTCCACGCCCAGGTTCGCCAGTTCGCCCCGGATCATGGTTCCGATCGTCGATGCCTTGAAGAGATCGGCATCGAGGTGGACCACCCAGTTGGCGGACTTGCCCACCTGGTTCAGGCTCAGCGATCCGGCCGGAGCCGTCGCGGCAACCAGCACCGGAATGAACATGGCAACAAGCAAGCGATTTCTCATAGCATGGCTCCTTCTGTTTGGCCGGGCCCATTATAACACACCCAGGGCCGCTTGTGTGGGTTCCGCCCCGGTCCTGGAGATCTCTGGTGGGTCATCCACCCGGGACCGAAGGCTACGTTATCGCCCGACTGTACGCCGAACCCAAGGGGAAGGTTACACCGAATGCCGGTATTTCGCCGATCCGTGGACCTGATCAACGGGAAACCCAAACAATACCCACCTGCTGCTGGCCCGCGACTCGGAGCCGGTTGCCCCCGACAAACGGCTAATCGCTCCGTTTGCGACTTGATGTGGATCTGGGCGGGCTTTGCGGGGTGCGCGACGACGGCATGCCCTTGGCCCGCTTCAGGTACCGGGCCAGAACCTCGCGCAGCCTCTTGTGGTCGATGGGTTTGGCCAGATAGTCCGAGCACCCGGCGGCAAGGCATCGCTCCTTGTCGCCCTTCATGGCATGGGCGGTCAGGGCGATGATCGGGGTCTTGTTACCGGCCCGACGAACCGCCTCGGCGGCCTCATACCCGTTCATGTTGGGCATCTGGATGTCCATGAAGATGAGGTCATAGGGCTCCGCGGCGGCCGTCTGGACCGCCTTGGCCCCGTCATCGACGATGGTCACATCGAGTCCGAGCTTCTCAAGCAGCAGCCGAATGAGCATCTGGTTCGTTGGGGTATCCTCAGCCACAAGGACACGGCCCCTGAACATCCCGCCTGTCTCCGACGCCGAGACGCCGGCGGCGTCCTGCTCGTCATCGGCGGCGTGATAACCGGCCGCATCCAGACCCACCGGAACAATCATCGTGAACACCGATCCTCGCCCCGATTCGCTGCACAAAGTAAGACGCCCGCCTAACAATTCGGCCAATTTGCGGGTAATCGTCAGGCCCAGACCGGTGCCGCCGAATTTGCGAGTGGTGCTGCCATCGGCCTGTGTGAAGGACTCGAAGATGGCCTCTTGGCGGTCGGGGGAAATACCGATGCCCGTGTCTTCCACGTCGAACCGAATCAGGGGCTTGCCGTCGATGGTCTCCAGGGAGACGTTCAGATAGACGTGGCCAGCATGCGTGAATTTGACGGCGTTGTCAACGAGGTTCGTCAGGCACTGCCTCAGCCGTGCCGGGTCCGTCACAATATGGCTCGGCAGGCCCTCGGCGCAGACCACCTCGAATTCAAGGTTCTTCGCGGCGGCCTTCGGCCGGGTGATGGCGGCGACGGTTTCCAGCAACTGCTTGAGGGAGAAGTTGACACGTTCGGTCTCAAGGCGTCCGGCTTCGATCTTCGAAAAGTCCAGGATATCGCTGATCAGCCGCAGAAGGGTCTGCCCGCTGTTATTGATGATGCCGACGTATTCGCTCTGTTCGGGGGTCATCGGCTGCTCCGACAGGACCTCGCTGAAACCGATGATGGCGTTCAGAGGCGTGCGGATCTCGTGGCTCATATTGGCCAGGAACTCACTCTTGGCCTTGTTCGCCACGGTGGCCTGCTCCGCCAGCATGTTGGCCCGTTCCATGGATTGTTGCAGCTTCTCGTTGATCAGTTCCACCTGCGCCTTGGACTGTTCGGTCTGGAGTTTGGCCTTGTTGGCATCTTCCATCATGCTCAGCGCAATCTTTTCGCTGCGTTTGAGTTCCTCGGTGCGCAGCCGGACGCGGCTCTCCAGCACGTCCTTCTGTTCCAGAAGGGCATCCTGGGCGGCGCGCAGATTCTCGATCGTCTCGTTCAGTACGTGCTCGAGGTGTCCAAGGGGGCCTTCACTGGTGATATCAATGGGTCGGGATTCCCTTCCGCCCGCGATGTCGGCCAGGTGGGAGACAATCTCCGTCAGGCGACGACGGACGGGTTGCGATATCTCGTGTCTGGCCAGCGGGGCGGGATGTTCCACATAGGCACAAAACGGCTGGTCCTTCATGCAGGTGAATGGCTCGGCTTCGGCAAACCCCCCTAGGTCTCCCAGGCTGGGCCGACCACCCGGGTCGAATCCCGCCTCGCGGGCCATGTCGATGGTTCGCGCATCGAACACGCTCTCCACAATCCGGTCGTAATCCACGGGGCCCGGAAGCTGGGCCCACCGCTGCATCTGAGACAACGTCCATACGCCGTATTGCGGCCACGGATGCGGCTGGAAATCCATGTGGTCGTGGACACAAAGGCGCTCTCCGCGCCCGTTGGGAAATTCTCCGCTGAGCGCCTGCTCCACGGGAACGCTCAGATCCTGGTTGAGATACATCGATCCCGACAGGTCGTGTGCAATCCGCCTGCGCTGTTCCGGATCGGCATTGTGCAGGGCCAGTTGCGCTTGCACGAGGCACGTCACGAGCGCCTTGTACGTGTTGGGGTACTTACGTACGAAATCCGCCTGCACGCCAAGGCAGCAGCATGGGTGGCCGTTCCAGATATCCTTGGAGAGCCGGTAGATGTACCCTGTTTCCTGATGCACCGCGATCTGGTTGAACGGCTCCGGAGCGAGGAAACCGTCGATCCAACCCTTCTGCAGGAACCAGGGCATTCGGGCCGGCGGCGCCTCCTTGATCATAACATCACCGAGCGGGTCAAGGCCGTGGGACGCAAGGAAATGACAAAGCAGATAGTAGTGCATGCTAAAACGGTACGGCACGGCAAAGGTGAATCCCTTTATGTCGCGGGGGTCCGTGAGGCCCGCATGCCGGGACGCCAGGGTTATCGCCTGGCCGTTGACGTTCATCATGGCGGCCAATGTGATGTCGGAGGCTCGGCCGTCGAGTTTCAACCGCTGAACCAGGGGTATGGACATGGGCATATGGGCGGCGTGCAAACTCCCCGCGGCCATCAGTTCCTTGATGCCGCTCGGCCTCGCCGTCGAAGACAGCGTAACGTCCAGGCCCCGGGCCGCAAAGAGGCCTTGACGATGGGCATACAGAAGCGGAGCCGCGCAGAGAATAGGAAGGAATCCCACCTTGATCTCGGGACATTCGATGCCCTCGCGCCGGGCCGCCGCCGTATCGACCAAAGGGGTCTCCTTCAGACGGCGGGGGCGTCGCGGCCGGGCCGCCTCGACGGACTCCGACGCCGCCGTGCCTTCGCCGGTCGCCTCACTGTCCGATTCGACGATTCGGAACATGGGTTCGCGGCCGAGTTCGGCAAGCAGGTCGTTGATGGTGCGCTTCAGCTCCAGAACCCGCTGCTCCCGCCCCGCCATGAGCTGGTTGTATCGCCGCACTTCGCAAAGGGTCTGGGTCAGTTTCTCCTCCGCGAGTCTGCGGTCGGTGATGTCCAGCCCGTAGCAGTTGATGTATCCGGCCTCCACAATCGGGCAGAAGGTCAACGACAGGATACGATCCGCGCATTCGACCTCGACCTGCCGAGGTTGCCCCGCGTCCGTGGTCTCCTTGAGGAACTTCAGCCATTGCCCGGACACGTGGCTCTCATGGTGGCCGCACCACATCTCGACCAATGCGGAACTGGCCTTGTTGCTGTAGAGTAGACCGCCCGTGCAACTGACGCGGACGACCGGATGCGGACTCTCGTCGGGCAGACGCGCCAGCATTTCAATCTCCGCCTCGGCCTGTTGGCGCTCGTTCATTTCGTTCTCCAGCGCCTCGTTGGCGCACTGGAGTTCCCGCGTGCGTTGTCGCACCCTGTCTTCGAGCGACTCTTGGAGACTTCGCAAGCGTTGCATCAGCGAATTGAATGCCCCGATCAGGGCCCCGATTTCGTCGTCTCCGCGGTATTCGATGGGCTCCACGCGCACGTCGTCGGCACAATCAACGGCCTGACGGAAGTGGTCGGCGATCGCGGCGAGTCTCCTGACCACCAGTGCGCGAAACACCCAGTAGACCGACGCCAGGAGGATGCAGACGCCAAGGCCCATAACGGCGGCGTTGACCACGGCGTCGCGCGCCGCGGCGGCTTCCACGGCGCTTGTGGGTATGGCGACCGTATCCAGTGCGATGACCGACCCCAGAGGACGATGAAAACCGCCTATGTCACCGTATCGGGCGATGAGCGACCGGGGCGCATCGGCCGGTTCCCCGTGGCACTGAAGGCAGCCGGCCTTCATGCGCCGGGCATAGAAACGCGCCTGGTACCGCCGGTTGTCGATGGTGATTGGGCCGCACCAGGTGTCAACGTCGGGGTGCTCGGTGAAATAACGGATAATCCCCAGTTCCGCGTCGCTGGCCTGATTCACCGGGTTTCGCGGGTTGTCCGAGGAGAACTTGATGAGGTAGTCCGGGAACTGCCGGCGGACCTTCTCGAAGATACTGCGGGCCACGAACGATGTGGACATGGTCTCCGGCACGAAATCATCGTCCGACACGTACTGCTGCGCAAACGGGCGGATGGTATCGCCCACGTACTCCCGGATGGCCAGATCGAAATGGAGGGCCAGTTCGCTCTGAGTCGCAAGCAACTGGTGGGCATGGGCATAATTGCGGTGGTACGAGCGAACCAGCACAAAGGCCGCGAACATCACAGCCATCAGGCCGGTGGCCAGAAGGAACCTCACGCTGAGCTTGTTCAGAAACCCGGGCAGGCGAGGCCGCCGTAAGGGTCGAGATTCGTTCGCGAGTGTGTGGTCCGTACCAACTGGCGTGGGTTGGTCTTGTGCCATTTGTGCATACCTCAACGTATTGCCCTGGGAACCCTCTGGGCCGTATCTGACAGCCGGTAACAGTTTGAGTCCGCCGGCATGTGCCATGGACCGGACGGCCGCAAGCATCAGAAGGTTCTATCGGCAGGGCAAGCCTATGGCTTGCCGTAGATGGGTAGGCTGGCGACACCGCAGACCGCTGACGCAGAAAGTGAGACGTAAGTCTTTATTAAATAAGTCCTTACAATCAACACTCCCAAAGCCTATTGAGTGGAGTGCGGCCTTGACTTCTCTTATGGGACGCAACCCGGCCAGATACGGTAACACACGGGGCGCGGCATCAGGCGGTCCCGATCAGAGGAATGGATTGTGCGCCTTCTCCGCAGCTATCGTCGTCTCCGAACCGTGTCCTGGGTAAACCACGGTCTCTGCCGGCAGCGTCAGGAGCCTCTGGCGAATGGCCTGGAGCAATTGGCGGGTATCACCGCCGGGGAAATCCGTTCGGCCGATGGAATCCGCGAACAGGGCATCGTCGGTGAACACAACCGCGTCTTGCGGACTATATAGGCAGATCCCGCCAGGCGTGTGGCCGGGTGTATGCAGGACCTTGAGCCGCACACCGGCGAATTCCACGTCGCCGTCACCATCGAGCAGAATATCCGCGGGCCTGTCCGTAAACATCTCACCGGTCAGAAGCGACAGATTCGCCGTTGGTTCGGTAAGCATATCGGCGTCAGCCGGATGGATACACACCTGGATGCCGGGATAGCGTTGCCGCAGCAGGCTGATGCCCGCGATATGGTCGATGTGCCCGTGGGTCAGGATGACCGCCACCGGCTCAAGGCCGCCTGTTGCCAGGAAATCCAGCAACGCCCGGGCCTGCAGGCCGGGGTCGATAATCAGACAGTCCTTCGCCGCCATATCGCGGCGCAGGACATAGCAGTTGGTCTGGAAATCGCCGAGTACGAGGCAATCAATCTTCATGGCCGGCTCCTTGAGGCCCCTGGCAAAACCGGGAAACTAGCACAAAGCCACTGTCCGGTCAACGTGCTCCTTTAAGGTTGACCGGTGCGGCGGATTCTGATACCGTGCGGCCTTTGTGGCTGCGGTAGGATCGTGGAGCACATATACCCCTCCGCCCCCGCCGGAGCCCTTTCTATTCTTATTGATTTGGGGTCCGACCCACGTGAAATCGCTCAGCCGTTTGTTGAAATATGTTTTGGCACAGTGGCCGCGGGTTATTACCGTCGTGCTCAGCGCCATGGTCGTTTCGGCGCTGCTGTCGTTGAGCTTCGTAACGGTCATCCCCCTGCTCAAGGTCATGATGGGGGACGAGGGGCTTCACGGCTGGGTCGACCGCAAGGTGGTCTCTCACCGCTACGGCCTGGAGTTCTACGTGCCCGGCAACGTCGACTTCATGCAGTCCGACATTGCCCACCACCTCCTTGTGACCGACGTCAAGGATGCCAGCCTCGGCGAGAAGGCCGGTCTGGCCGAGTTCGACCGAGTCGTAGGGGTCGGCGGCTTACTTATCGAATCGTCCGACCCGCAATACTGGTCGCTGGATTTGCTGGAGGAACTCGCCACGGCCCCCGACGAGCGGCAAGTAACTCTGCAGGTGCGGCGGGCCGACGGCGACGGCGCAGCCCGCATGGAGACGCTCTTGATAGAAACGGGCGACCGTCCATTCTATCTGAGCCGGCTGGAGCGGCTCATGAGCTTCGTGCCCCGCGAGCAAACCAGGGACAGCAAGACCAAGGCCGTGATTTTCATCGTCCTGGGCGTAGGTGTCATCACGGTTGTGCGTTGTGCCGCCAAGTTCGTTCAGGAGTACCTGGCGCAGAAGACCGTCCAGGTGGCGATCAGCGACCTGCGGGAAGACGCCTACGCGCACGTCCTGGAGATGCCGATCGGCTATTTCGCCGGAGAACGGCCCAGCGACAGCGTCAGCCGAATCATCCGCGACACCAGCGTCATGCGAAAGGCCATCAAGATCATGCTTGGCAAGGCCATCCGCGAGCCCCTCAACGCACTGTTTCTGCTCCTGGCGGCCTTGTGGCTCGATTGGAAACTGACGCTCGTCTTCACCTGCGGTGTGCCTTTCGTGGTGGGGTTGCTCGCCGTGCTTGGCAAGAAGATGCGCAAGGCCACCAGAAAATCCCTTATGGTCAGTTCGGAAATGCTCGGCAAACTGCAGGAGGCACTGGCCTCGGTTCGGGTAATCAAGGTCTATAACCAGTACGAGTATGAGAACAAGCGCTTCCGCACCGTAAACCGTCGTTTCCTCAAGCAGGTCCTCAAGATGTCCAAGGTCGAGGCGGCCACACAGCCGATCATGGAGGTCCTCGGCATGGCCGCCGGCTCCGCAGCGCTGGTCATCGGGGCGCAATGGGTCACAGGCGGCTCGATGGACGGCACGGAATTCCTCGGCCTGCTGATCCTCCTGGGCTGTGCCGCCGAGGCCGCTCGCAAGACCGGCGACATCTGGCCCGCCATCCAGGAGGCCGAGGCCGCCGCCGAACGCATCTTCGGCCTGATGGACTCGCCGACGGAATACGAAAAGCCCGACGCCCAAAACCTTGCCCCGCTCAATCGCGGAATTGAGTTCCGAGACGTGGTGTTCACCTACCCGCGCAGCTCGACGCCCGCCCTGCGGGGCGTGAACCTGAGCATCTCGGCGGGCCACAACGTCGCCATCGTCGGGGGCAACGGCTCCGGCAAGACGACGCTGATGAACCTCGTGCCGAGATTCTACAACCCCGACAGCGGTTGCATCCTGATCGATGGAGTGGACATCCGCGACGTGCGGCTCCGAAGTCTGCGCGATCAGATCGCGATGGTGACCCAGAATGTGGTCACATTCAACGATACCGTCGCCGCCAACATCGCCTACGGGCGCCTCGACGCCACCCGGCAGGAGATCACCGAGGCCGCCCACCGGGCATACGTCCACGAGTTCGTCGATACCCTGCCGGACGGCTACGACACCATGATCGGCGAGCACGGCTCCGGCTTCAGCGGAGGCCAGCTCCAGCGGATCGTGATCGCCAGAGCCATCCTCAAGAACCCCGCGATTCTGATTTTCGACGAGGCCACCAGCCAGGTCGACGCCGACAGCGAAGCCAAGATTCATAAGGCGATTGAAGAAATGATGCACGACCGCACCAGTTTCATTATCGCGCATCGTTTCAGCACGGTCATCAGCGCCGACCTGATCGTCGTAATAGATCAGGGGCGGATTGTCGCCCAGGGGCGGCACGAAGAATTGATCAAGAATTGCCCGCTGTATCAGACTTTGTACAAGACGCAGTTGATGCGTGTCTAATCGCAAGTGTGCTCTTGATTCAGGAATGGAGCGTATATGGAGCGTATGATGGAGCTTTCACGTCAGAAGAAGGCCCACGGCCTTTTCACACGATACCAGAGCAATCCGATCCTGACGGCCGACGACTGGCCCTATGCAACCAACGCCGTATTCAACCCGGGCGCTGCGAAGGTCGACGGTGAAACCCTGTTGCTGGTTCGGGTGGAGGATATGCGGGGCTTTTCCCACTTGACGGTCGCACGCAGCGCCGACGGCCTGACCGACTGGCGCGTCGATCCACAGCCTACGCTGGAGGCCGATCATAGCACCGGTGAAGAACGATGGGGCCTGGAAGACCCACGGATCGTCTGGCTCCAAGAGCAGAAACAGTATGCCGTAACATACGTGTCGTTCGGCGAAGGCGGGCCCGTCGTCTCGTTGGCTATCACCAAGGACTTTCGCACCTTCGCCAAACTGGGTGCTCTGCTGCCCCCGGAGGATAAAGACGCCTGCCTGTTCCCTAAGCGTTTTAGCGGCCGGTTCGCCCTGATTCACCGACCCATCGTCCGCGGTGAAGCCCACATGTGGATCAGCTTCTCCCCTGATCTGCGCCATTGGGGCGACCATCAGTTGCTTATGCCGATTCGCCACGCCTACTGGGATTGCGCCCGGGTGGGGCTGGCCTGTCAGCCCATCGAGACGGAGGAAGGCTGGCTCGTGTTCTATCACGGGGTCCGCAATACGACCGCCGGCGCGATCTATCGAACGGGCGTGGCGCTGCTCGATCTGGAAATGCCGTGGAAGGTCCTGCGCCGCGGCCACGAGTGGGTGCTCGGACCCCATGCGCTGTATGAACGGGTGGGCGACGTCAGCGATGTTGTGTTCGTCTCGGGCGCTATCGTCGAGAAGGAAGCCGATGAGCTGCGGCTTTACTATGGAGCCGCCGATAACACCATCGCCGTCGCCACAGCCAGCTTGAGCAAGTGCATGGAGTATATTCTCTCATGCCCGAAGGTTTAGATAGGTGCGGCCCCTATTCGGCACCTTGCACCCTCTTGCCTTCAGCACGCAGGCCCTCGCCGTGCTCTTGTCCAGGACCGATCAGCCAGATCGCCTGCGGGTCATCGCCAGCATCCCTGC
>Ga0209614_1002348_pt1 | contig 12635 bp, 8 predicted proteins | sample BlaSprsedimmetaG_FD_185484 | JGI IMG/M metagenome (GOLD analysis project Ga0209614, IMG submission 185484) | Hot spring sediment bacterial and archeal communities from California, USA to study Microbial Dark Matter (Phase II) - Blank Spring... ... | reverse complement strand
GGGTAGGTAAAACCCGGTTGGCGGAGGAGTTCGTCGTGTGGGCGGCGCTAGAGGGGGCGCGAGTGGCCCGGGGACAATGTATCAGCGACGTGAGCAGCGCGTATCACCCCTGGCGCGAGATATTGCGGGTGTTGATCCATTACGTGGAAGGGATGGAGCATGCGGAACTCGATATGAACCGGGTGGGGCCGATACTGGGGACGTTGCTCCCTGAATTGTGGGAGCGTGAAGATATGGCGGGGCTGGCGCCACCCGTTGAACTGAACCCGTCCGCTGCACGGCTGCGCTTGAACGCTGCCATCGCCAGCCTGCTGCAGGCGATAGCCCGGGTGCGTCCCACTGTGTTAGTCATCGAGGATGCTCACTGGGCGGATGAGGCGACGTTGGAATTGTTGCGTTACCTGACCCACGTCTCTGATCTGGGTGGGGTGTTGGTGTGTGTGACCTATCGAGAGGATGGCAGCGCCCCGGCCGATTTCCTGGCGGCGTTATCCGGCGATTCCGCTGTACACATCTCGTTACATCCTTTGTCCCCAGAACTTAGCAACGACCTGGTCAGCTCGATGCTGGGACTGGATCGGTTGCCCGCGTCGCTGGTGGAGCGGGTTCAGCGGGCGACGGGTGGAAACGCATTTTTCGTGCAGGAACTGATCCGCTCGCTGGCTGAAGATGGTCGGGTGCTCCAACGAACAGTGACCGGTTGGGCGGTCGATGCCGTCGCCCTTCAAGACACACGCTTGCCCGACAGTATTCGTCAAGTGGCGGGGCGGCGTTTGGAACATCTATCGCCAGAAACCCGGCAAGTGTTGCAATGGGCGGCCGTGGTGGGCGCACGCTTCTGGGATGGGGTGCTAAAGGAAATGAGCCGGGCGTCCCGGGAGCAGGTTCAGGCTGCATTGAGCGAGGGGCTGGAGCGAGAATTGATCTTCGAGCGGGATACGTCCGCTTTCGAGGGCCAGCGCGAGTTCTTGTTTGCCAAGCCGGCTGTGCGCGAGGTGAGCTACGAGACAGTCCCAGAACCAGAGCGACAGATCTATCACGACCGGGCCGCGACCTGGTTGTTGAGCCACAGTGATGAACGGGATAGCGAGCATCTGGGTTTGATCGCCGATCACTTGGAGCGAGCGGGACGAGCAGAGCAAGCGACGACCTATTGGCGACAGGCGGGCGAGCGGGCGGCCTTTCAATTTGCCAACGCCGAGGCGCTCGCTTACCTCACCCGCGCCTTGAACCTGGTGCCCGAGGATGATGCTGTCGAACGGTACTGGCTCCTATCGACGCGGGAGAAGGTGTATGGTCTGCAAGGCCGGCGGGATCGGCAACTTCGCGATCTGCAGACCCTGGAAGAATTGGCCGCCAGCCTGGACGACGCGGCGCGCCAGGCCGAGGTAGCCCTGCGTTGGGCCGCCTATAGCGAGGCGACCGGCGATTACCCGGGGGCCATCGGGGCGGCCCAGAACGCTATCGCTTTTTCCCAGGCGACGCAGGATGTAGCTTGCGAGGCGAACGGATATCAGAAGTGGGGGTTTGCCCTTTGGCGGCAGGGGAATTATGCCGAGGCCCACCGACGGCTGGAACGCGCGTTGGCGTTGGCCCGAGAGGTGGGGGAACGGCAGATTGAGGCCCTCAGCCTGCGCGATCTTGGCGTCGTGTTCAGTATTCAAGGTGGTTTCGCCCGGGGTCTGGACTACACACGGGCGGCCCTGGAGATTTTTAGGGAGACCGGCAATCGTCCAGACGAGGGACTGACGCTCAACAACATGGGTGTGATGTTCTCGGAACAGGGCGATTATCTCAGGGCTATCGACTATTTCGAGCAGACAGTACAGGTGGCGCGTGAGATTGGCGACCGGCTGGGGGAGACGCTGGCCCTTGCCAATCTCGGCGGGATGTATACCTCGTTGGGTGATCTTGCCAGGGGCAGGGCGTATTACGAGCAGGCATTACACATGAGCCGCGAAATCGGTGATCGGATGGACGAGGGCCTGACGTTGAGCAACCTGGGTCTGCTTTTTCACTTCCTGGGCGATGATGAGTCTGCACTGGGATATGCGCGTCAGGCTGTACGCGTCACACAGGAGATCGGGGCCAAGCGCGAAATGGCCTATGCCCAGATGAGCCTGGGTGAGGCCTTGATAGGTCTGGGCTGCCTGGTGAAGGCGGCCGAGGCCTACCAGGTTGCGCTGACGTTGTGGCACGAACTTGGGCAATCTGACGTCGTGACGAGCGTTCTGGCCGGCTTGGCCCGCGTTTCGTTGGCCCAGGGGGATTTGACCCAGGCTCAGGTCTACGTCGAGGACGTCTTGGAGCGACTGGATGAATTGGAGGGACGGGACGAGTTCTTCTACGTCTCTTTGACCTGTTACCAGGTCTTGCAGGCGCGCCAGGACCCGCGCGCGCGAGACGTCCTGGAAACAGCCTATCGTTCGTTGCAAGACCGGGCTGCCAAAATCGCCGACGAGACATGGCGGCGCTCCTTCCTGGAGAATTCGCCCGTTAACCGAGAGATCGTGCAAGCTTTTGAATCCCTGGATAGAGAGTAGTAGATGGCAAAGAATTATGCGGCAGCAGTCGATCAGGGGACGAGCAGCACCCGTTTCATGATCTTTGACCACAGCGGGCAGGTGCTCGGCGCGCACCAGATGGCGCACGAACAGATCTATCCCCGGTCTGGCTGGGTCGAGCACGACCCGATGGAAATCTGGGCCCGGACCCAGGACGTCATCGAGGGCGGGCTGGCGTCGTCGGGGGTCCAGGGGGATGAATTGGTCTCGATCGGCGTGACCAACCAACGGGAGACGAGCGTCGTCTGGAACAAGGACACCGGCGAGCCTTACTACAACGCCATGGTCTGGCAGGATACCCGCACCGACAGGATATGCAACGCCCTGGCCGAGGATGGCGGACAAGATCGTTTCCGTCCCAAGGCAGGCCTGCCGTTGGCGACCTACTTCTCTGGCCCCAAGATCAAGTGGATGCTGGATAACGTCGAGGGCGTTCGCCAGGCGGCCGAGCGGGGCGACGCCATCTTTGGCAACATCGACACCTGGCTCATCTGGTGGCTCACCGGTGGCCCCCAGGGGGGCTTGCACGTGACCGACGTCACCAACGCCAGCCGCACGATGTTGATGAACCTGGAGACGCTGGATTGGGACGAAGAGATCCTGAGGGTTATGGACGTCCCCCGCCAGATGCTCCCGGAGATCCGCCCCTCCAGCGACCCCGAACTCTACGGTACGACCTCCAAGGACGGTCCGGTGGGCGCCGCGATCCCCGTCTGCGGCGACCTGGGCGACCAGCAGGCCGCGCTCGTAGGTCAGACCTGCTACAGCCCCGGCGAGGCGAAGAACACCTATGGCACTGGTTGTTTCATGCTCTTGAACACCGGCGCCGAGATCGTCCCCTCCGCAAGCGGGCTGCTGACCACGCTGGGCTACAAATTCGGCGACGCCGACGCGGTCTACGCCCTGGAGGGCTCCATCGCCATCACCGGCGCGTTGGTCCAGTGGCTGCGCGACAACCTCAATTTCTTCGAGTTCTCCCAGCACGTCGAGGACTTCGCCCAGAAGGTCGATGACGCCGGCGGCATTTACTTCGTTCCCGCTTTCTCCGGTCTCTTCGCGCCCTACTGGAAGAGCGACGCCCGCGGCGCGATTGTCGGGCTGACCCGCTACGTCAACAAGTATCACGTCGCCCGCGCTGCCCTGGAGGCCACCGCCTACCAGACCCGCGAGGTGCTGGACGCGATGGAACAGGACTCTGGCGTCAAGCTGAAGGCGCTCAAGGTCGACGGCGGTATGGTCCACAACGAACTGTTGATGCAGTTCCAGGCCGACATCCTGGGCGTGCCCGTCATCCGCCCGACCGTCTCCGAGACGACAGCGCTGGGCGCCGCCTACGCCGCTGGCCTGGCTGTGGGCTTCTGGGACGACGTCGAATCGCTGCGCGAGAACTGGGGTGTCGACAAGACCTGGGAACCCAAGATGGACGCCGAGAGGCGCAAGGAACTCTACAAGGGTTGGAAGAAGGCCGTAGAACGGACCTTTGACTGGGTCGAGTAAGTCATTCGGATGACTCCTTGCGTTAATGAGCAGTTGTTTATGAGACGTCTCGATCCTCTCCAGGTGAAGCATCAAGGGGGAACCAGTATGGCCGTTCGGCTGTCCCGGTTCCCCCTCTTTTTAGGCCCTAACCGATAAGATTCTTGCACGGCGAGCAAGAATTTGCTAGCGATAATTCCTTTTGGTTCCGGCTCTGTCTGGGTTAGGCCCTAACCGATAAGATTCTTGCACGGCGAGCAAGAATTTGCTAGCGATAATTCCTTTTGGTTCCGGCTCTGTCTGGGTTAGGAGATACAGAGGTTTGTAGAGAGAGGTGGCAAAGTGCATATTGTCGTGTGCATGAAACAGGTGATCGATCCCGAGGTGCCGCCCCACTTATTTGAGATCGATCCCGAGACGCAGCAACAGGTCCGCGGCAGGCAGCCGCTGGTCATCAGCGATTACGACGAGGTGGCCATCGAGATCGCCTTGCAATTGCGTGAGAAGACGGAGGGCCGGGTGACCGTCGTCACCATCGGCGGCGAGGAGGCCGAGGAATCCCTGCATCAGGCGTTGGCCATGGGCGCCGAGCACGCCATCCGCGTGACAGACCCCGCTTTTGAAGATGCCGACGCTTTCGGCAAGGCCCGTATCCTGGCGTCCGCGCTGAAAAAAATGGGCGACGTAGACCCAGAACAGCCCGTGGACGTCATCCTGTGCGGTCGTCAGGCCGGTGACGTGGAACTGGGTCTGGTGGGGCCGTTCCTGGCGGAAGAGATGCAACTCCCGTGCGCCACACTGCTCGCCAACGTAGATCCGGGGCATGGCAAAGTCCGGGCGCGACGCCCGACCGACGTCGGATACGACATCCTGGAAATCCCTTTGCCCGCCGTGCTCACCGTCACCAACGACGAGAGCAACGTACCCCGTTACGCCTCGGTGCGCGGGATGATGAAAGCGCGGAAGGCCGAGATACCGGTCTGGTCGGCCGACGATCTGGGCTTTGAGCCCTCGGCCGCGAAAATCGTCATGGACGAGATTTTCATCCCGGAGCGAGACATGGTGTGCGAGATCATCGAGGGGGAGACCGGGGCGGACAAGGCGCAGAACCTGGTGTTGCGTCTCCAGGAAGAGAAACTCATCTGACGCCGCGTCCCTCAGGTTTCGTCGAGTAAGAATTTGCCGTCAGTGTTCCTTTTGGTTTCTGGCTCGTCCAGGGTAACACTTCAGTCTTGTGAGCAGGTTCCAATTCAAGGAACTCCTGAGCCAAAAAAACTCACTTGGCGCTGTGGCCGGTCTCCCGACCGAGCCACCTTCGGGCACGGTCAGAGACCGGCCCGAGCAATTGCTCATAGAACTAAAATGTTACCGTCCAGGTTAGGCGTTACGCAGTTGAGGCTTTCTCTGCCACGAATCCTTCGACTACGCTCAGGACAGGTTTGCACGAATTTCACGAATAGAAAAGCAAAATTCGTGGCATTCGTCCATTCGTGGCATTCGTGATCCAGAGAGCGACTCGTGATTTTGGAAAGGTGAAGTGATAAGACCGTGGATATTCTAACGTTTATTACGGCTTCAACGGATACCCTCCCGGCCTCGGCCCTGGAGCTTTTGGCCGCCGCACGGGATCTGGGCCAACGATCGGGTGACGCCCGCGTGCACGCGCTCCTCATAGGCGCCGACGTAGAGCCCCACGCCGAGCACTTGATACACCATGGCGCCGATGACGTGCTCGTCGTCAGCCACCCCGATTTAGCCTACCCGGAAGGAGATGTCGCATTGGCGATTCTCGAAACGGTCGTACAACAGGTTTCGCCCGACGTCATTCTCTTCCCCCACGACGATTTCAGCGGTGGGCACGTGGCCCCGCGCCTGGCTTATCGCCTGCAAACCGGCATTGTCACCGACTGCACCGGTTTCGACGTCCAAGATGGCGCCATTCGTTGGTTGCGCCCCGTCTACGGGAGCAAAGCGATGGCCTACATGCTCATCCAGGGAGATGGCGTGCAGTTAGCCACGACACGTTCCCTGGCCTTCGAGCCGCTTCCGGCAGATCCAGACCGCACGGGAGAGACGCAAACTCTGGAAATCGACCTGGCGTCGATCACGCCGCTAGTTCCCCTGGTCGACCGGATCGTCGAGGAGGCGGAATACGCGGGGCTCAGCCTGGACCAGGCCGACATCATCGTGAGCGGTGGACGAGGAATGGAAGAGGAGGAAAATTTCGCAATCTTGCGGGAATTGGCCAACGTCTTGAATGCAGCGGTCGGTGGATCGCGCCCGGCGGCCGACATGGGCTGGGTGCCGCATTCACACCTGGTCGGGCAGACCGGCAAGATCGTGGCCCCCAACCTCTACGTCGCCGTTGCAATCTCCGGGGCGCCCCAGCACATGTCCGGGGCCGGATCGGCCAAGACGATTGTGGCGATCAACAAGGACGAGGACGCGCCCATCTTCAAGGTCGCTCACCTCGGCATTGTGGACGAGTGGCAGAACGTTTTGCCGCCCATGATCGAGGCGGCCAAGGCCGTAGTCGAAAAGCAGCGCGGATGATTTATGGTCATGAGAGGTAGATGATGAAAAAGTTGGAAACCCAGGTCGTCGTCATCGGCGGCGGGATCACGGGATCGGGGGTGTTGCGCGATCTGGCCATGCGGGGCTTTGACGCGATGTTGTTCGAGCGGGGCAATCTTTCAGAGGGCACGACGGGTAATTTTCACGGACTGTTGCATAGTGGCGGACGCTATGCTGTGAAAGATCAGCCCACAGCCCGAGAGTGCATCCAGGAGAATCGAATCCTGCGGGAGATCGCGCCCCAGGCGATTGAGGATACCGGCGGTTTCTTCGTCGTCCTAGATGACCAGGACGAGGCGTTCCTGCCCATTTTTCTCCAGGGTTGCGAGAATGTGGGGATTCCTGCCGAGGTGCTCTCCGGCACGGAGGCCCTGAAGGAAGAGCCCAACCTGTCGCCCCAACTGCGCCAGGCGGTGGCCGTGCCCGATGGCAGCGTCGATGGATGGGATCTGTGTCTGGGCAGCGTCAACGCCGCCAGGGCGCTGGGTGCTCGTCTCTTTCTCTACACGCCGGTCACCGAGCTCTTACGCGAAGGCGATCGCGTCGTCGGCGTCCAGGCGGTGGACCAGACCAGTGGGGACGAATACCAGGTCCGGGCTGAGTACGTCGTCAATGCCTCTGGCCCCTGGGCCGATCAAATTGTCCGGCTCGCTGATATCGAGATACCCATCGTGTTGAGCAAGGGCACGATGGTCGTGCTGGACAGTCGCCCCGTGACACGGGTCATCAATCGCTGTCGCTTCCCCTCCGATGGCGATATCATCGTCCCCGTCGGAACAACGATCGTGTTGGGTACCACGTCGGTGACGGTCGACGACCCCGACAGTTTCTGTGTCGATGAGTGGGAAATTTACAAGGTGCTGGAAGAGGGAATGGAGATGGCGCCGGTGATCGAGGATATGAACATCCAGCGTTGCTTCGCCGGCGTCCGTCCCCTGTACGAGCCGCCGGAAGATCTGGCGGGCGTGGAAGCGGGACGGGAGGTCAGCCGAAACCACTTCGTGCTGGACCACGAACAACTCGACAGTCTGGGTGGTTTCATCACCATTACCGGCGGCAAAGTGACCACGTTCCGCTTGATGGCCCAGGACACGATCGATCTCGTGTGTGAGAAGATGGGCGTCGACGAGCCCTGTCGCACCCATCTCGAGCTGTTGCCGACGGGTTAGGTAGTTGGTATCATCTCAATAAAGCGGGGGGCGGGGTGTTTGCGGGCAGCTTTGCCGCCCGCAAACACCCCATCTTCCCCCTACTTATTGAGAAGATACGGTAGTTGGGTGATTGGGTGTTGGGAGAGGTGAGGGCCAACCTGGTGGGGGGTGAAAAGATGACGTATCTTTTGCTACAGGATCCCAGTGCCCATCAGGAGCCCCATTACCACGAAGGCGGCGGCGGAGATCCACAGCAGGATCCGCTCCGGGATGATCTTGCACAGTCCCTGACCGCCGATGACGCCCAGGGCGGTGACCGTCGTCAGGGCCAGGGCGCCGCCGGTGAAGACCGCCCACGGGGTATCCGATTTCCCGGCCAGGCTCAAGACGGCCAATTGAGTTTTATCCCCCATCTCGGCGACGAAGAGCAGGCCCAGCGTCGACATCAGGGCCTGCCAGCCGATACGCCTACCCGCCGTGCTCTCCTCGGCACACGATGGCTCGTTGGTGTCCAACGAGATACCATCATGCCCTGACATCGTCACCGGTCTGGACTGGTAGGCTTCTTTCCCGATGAACAGTCCCATCACCACGAATGCCGCTGCTGCAACGTACTGCAGGACGTGGGGCGGGATCCATTGGCCCAGCACGCGGCCACCGATGGCGCCGATGCCGGTCACGGCGGTCAGGGCCAGGCTGGCGCCCAGGAAAACGGGCCAGGGACGGCGATATTTGCACGTTTGGGTCACGACGGCCAGCTGGGTTTTGTCGCCCAACTCGGCCAGGAAGACCAATCCGAAGGTGGAAATCCAAGCATTCATGTTTCTGTGAAAAGCTCTGCGGCACTGCTTTCTAGACCTCGGAAGTCCGAGTTGGCGAATGCGACATGATCAGGTTACTCACCTGCCTCCGCTTCGTTGGGTGTACATTTTGGGCAGGGGCAGTCCGGCAGGCACGCCGACTCACCGGCCGGACCCAGGAAATCGTCCAGCAGTTGCTTGACCTGCCGGTCGTTGATTCGGTAGTAGACCAGCAGGCCGTCCCGCCGGTCGCTGACCAGGTCCGCCTCCCGCAGCACCCGCAGTTGCTGGGAGACGTAGGCCTGCGGCCGGTCCAACACCGTCTGCAGGTGGCAGACGCAGGCCTCGTCTCGCCGTAGCTCATCCAGGATGTGCAGGCGGACCGGATGGGACAGGATTTGGAATAGATCTGAGAAGTGTTGGTACGTATTTTCCATCGTTTGGTCGCCCGGTGGCCAGGGCTTGTCTCAGGCGTACGCTTGACAGAAACCCCGGCTCACCGGGCCATGCAGGCGAAAACGCGCGTGCGTTACGGCTTGTCCACGGCGGTCTGTTTTTCTCGGCTGTTGTTCGTCTCATCCAGTTCGGCGACGCTATCTTCGACGTCGGCGATGGCGCGGGTGGTGATATTCGCGTACCAACTGGGGTAAGCGTGGGAACAGGTGAGCCTGATGCTCTCGTTTTCGGCGAGTCCGCTGACCGGCCAGTAGCAGGCGTGGGATGGCGCGCTGACGCTGGCCCACCATGCCACGTGGAATGCGCCGGCCGGTTTCGATCCCTGGTTCTTGACCGTCACCTCTATGGTGGCATTCTGATTCTGGACGGGCGGATCAGGGTCGAAGGCGATGCTTGAGATGATCAGATCTGGCATGCCCGGTTTGACCTGGATCGTCAGTTGTCGCTTGTTGTTGTCCTCATTTGCCTCATTGGTCTCGTTGCGAGAATCGGCCCAGGCTTCGGTGGTGTAGTTGGCCCATCCGGCGAACAGATATTCCATTTGGGCGATTGCTTTTTCATTGGGTTCCAACGTCAGCGTGCCGGGCGCTTCGATGTAATCGCAACCCTCGGATATACACACACGCCAGGCCCAGCGGAAATTCTCGGCCGTGCTACCACCCTGGTTTTTGATCTCGACGATGATGTGTAGTGGGACACCCTGGCGGGGATCGTCGGTGTCGATTCTGAGATCGGTGATGACCAGATCGGGCGGATCTTCGTCAGGCGCTTCGGTGGGAGTCGCCGTCGGGGTCGTCGTTGGGGTCGTCGTCGGCGTTGGGGTATCGGTAGCGGGAGAGGGTACGATGATTTGGGCGTAGATTTGGGAGCCGAAGCGGACGCCATGGACGTCCTGCATCTGCCAGGTGGAGCGGTACGTGCCTGGCGTCGAGGGGGCTTTCATATCCACGCTGACGTCGGTGCTCGCTTCCGGGACAATCGGCGGTACATTGACCGAGGCAACGTCGCTCATCTGGTGCCCCGAGATGACCACGAGTTGGGTTCCCTCTTCCCACGTACACGTGCCGGAGTTGCGGATGCGCCAAACCTTGGTGAAAGATGCGCCGGGTTGAAACTCGGCATTGTCGGCGATGGTGATGTCGGCGACGTAGGTGGCGTTGAGTGTACAGCCACCCGGCCCGGCGACGTCGGGGACCGGGGTCTGCGTCGGTGAGGGTTCACTGGGGGTGACCGTCGTCTCGCCCCCCTGCAAGGGCGTCGGCGAGAGCTGGGCTGTGGGGGGTGAGAGCGTGAGCGTCGCCGACGGGGTTACGGAACGTCCCGGTGCGTTGCAGGCCAGGATGGCCAATGTGATGGTGCAGATGCTGGCCAAGAGATTTCGGCGGCGCGATGTGGGTACAGTTGTCATAATCAAGGCCTCCTTTGTGTGCGCCTTTTTGCGTGGATGATACGTCATCGTGTCATCCCTCAGGCGGCGTTCTCAATCCTCAATTCTCAGTTCTCAATCCTCAATCCTCAATCCTCAATCCTCAATCCTCAATCCTCAATCTTCAATCCTCAATCCTCAATCCTCAATCCTCAACCTTCACCCCCCATCATTATACCTAAAACGCCGATAAAGCCCAGTTTGTGCGGGGCAACCTGACGGGCCGAGAAACTTGCACGAGCGTTCAGGCTAATGTAGAATGGAGATAGAATGGAGAGGGATAAAATGACCAAGGAAAGGCTCGATGTGCTCCTGGTGGAGCGTCAATTGGCGCGCAGTCGAAACCGTGCACAGCGGCTGATCCGGGCTGGGTTGGTACGGGTGGATGGGCAGATTTCCGATAAACCCGGCGCTCGCGTGCCCGTCGATACGCACGTCACCCTGGAGGAGCGGCCCCGTTTCGTCGGCCGGGGGGGGGAGAAGCTCCAGGCCGCTCTGGACCGTTTCGACGTGGACGTGGCGGGCCGTGTGGCGGCCGACGTGGGCGCCTCGACCGGGGGCTTCACCGATTGCCTCTTACAGCATGGGGCGCGGCGCGTCTACGCCATCGACGTAGGCTACGGCCAGCTGGCCTGGTCGTTACGGAACGACCCCCGCGTCGTGGTGATGGAACGCACCAACGCTCGCCACCTGGAAAGCCTGCCCGAACCGGTCGACCTCGTCACTGCCGACGTCTCCTTTATCTCCCTCGACCTGATCCTGCCGCGCGTCGTTGCCTGGTTGTCGGGTTCCGGCGACGTCATCGCCTTGATCAAACCCCAGTTCGAGGCGGGGCGAGTGCAAGTGGGCAAGGGCGGCGTCGTGCGCGACCCGGCCATCCATCGCGAGGTCCTGGAACGTGTCTTGCAGTCAGCCGCCCAGCTGGAGTTGGGATTGCGCGGCCTGATGCCTTCTCCCCTGCAGGGCCCGGCCGGCAACGTGGAATTTCTGGGATGGTGGACCTGGGATGTTGAGCCATTGAGTGAACGTGAGTTAGCAGACGTCGTCACGACGTGTCTGCGGGAGGTGGAAACGTGAGTGGTCCCGAGAATCAAATCGAGAAATTGGAGAGAATTCTGGAGATCAGCCGCGAGCTGACCTCCACCCTGGCGCTGGGCCCACTGCTGAGCAAAATCGTCGACACGGCAGCCCAATTGACCGTTAGCGAAGATGCATCCATCCTCTTGCGCGACGCCCGGACCGGCGAGTTGCGTTTTCGCACGGCGACCGGCGAAAAATCGGAACAGTTGGCCGATATCCCTGTCCCGGTGGAAGGTTCCATCGCCGGCGAAGTGATGAAATCGGGAGAACCGATGATCGTCACCGATGCCCAGCAAGACCCACGTCACTTCGGCGGCGTGGCGCAGCAGATCGGCTCGGAGACCCGCTCCTTGCTGGCCGTCCCGATGTTGATCAGGGATCGCTGCATCGGGGTGCTGGAGGTGTTGAACAAGAAAGGGGATCTCCCGTTCGGTCAGGATGACGTCGATGCGCTGAAGACGCTGGCGGCCCAGGCCGCCGTCGCTATCGAGAACACCCGCTTGATCGGCGCGCTGCGGACCGCCTACAAGCGGCTGGGCGAGCTCGACAAGTTGAAATCAGACTTCATCTCCATCGCCTCCCACGAACTGCGCACGCCGCTGAGTTTGATATTGCTCTACGCGGCGGTGTTGCAGGAGCAGATGGGCGGATCGGGGGCTGGGGAGATCGACGCCGTGCTGCGGGCAGCCACGCGGCTCAAGCACATCATCGAGACGATGCTCAACTTGCGCTACCTGGAGACGGGCCAGATGGATCTGATCCCCCATCGCTTCGACCTGCGGACCGAGGTGCAGTCGGCCTGCGAGGATTACCAGGCCCTGGCCGAGACGGGCGGCGTGATTTTGAAGGCGACGCTCCCGGATGAGGAGATGCCCATCTACGCCGACCAGGAGAAGATCCGGGTCGTGGTGGACAACTTGATCTCCAACGCCGTCAAGTTTACGCCGGCCGGCGGGCAAGTGCGAGTGGCGTTGCGATCCCGGGGAGATGACCTGGAATTCTCGGTGGCCGATACCGGGGTAGGGATTCCCCAGGAGGAACTGGAGCGCATTTTCGAGCGCTTTTACCAGGTGGAGGACCACATGACCCGTCGGCAGGGTGGGATGGG
>Ga0209614_1002346_pt1 | contig 12642 bp, 9 predicted proteins | sample BlaSprsedimmetaG_FD_185484 | JGI IMG/M metagenome (GOLD analysis project Ga0209614, IMG submission 185484) | Hot spring sediment bacterial and archeal communities from California, USA to study Microbial Dark Matter (Phase II) - Blank Spring... ... | reverse complement strand
CCCTGTTCGTAGGCTTCTAGGATTTCCTCTCGGGTTGGCATCACGTAGCGTGTCATTGCGCTATTCTCGCTGGTTTGTACGATTTGGCAAGTCGACTATGGCTGAGTAGTTACAAATCGGCAATCAAAAATCGGCAACGCTGTCTATCGCCGCGAAGATTTTGCAGTGGGAAGTCTGCCTGCGCCCGATGAGACCGAATTCGACGCCCTCGTCGGCCCGGCGGAACGCTTCGCCTATGTGGACGAGGCCGGGGGCCGCCACCTCTTCCCCGCCGCAGTCGAGGCCGCGCTGCGCGAACTGGCCTTGCCGGATGGCATCGCCGTGCTGGATGAGGGCCATCCCCGCGACCTGCCGGCGTTGGTGGCACGCGCGTTGACGCTCATGTTGAGCGAGACCGCGGCCCAAGATGTGATCCTGGCCGGGGCTGATGGCGACCTGCGCAAATTCCTCGAACGCGATTTCTTCACCCAATGGCATCTCAAGTGGTATCGCAAGCGCCCGGTCTACTGGCCGCTGCAATCGGCCAAACGGAGTTACGGCTTCGTCCTCTTCCACGAGCGCGTCGAGCGGGCCACGCCCTACGTCCTCATGCGCGATTACCTCGATTACAAGCTCAACGGGCTGGAACTGCGGCTGGGCGATCTCGCCCCACTGCGCGACGCGGCGGAGGGCCGGGAGCGCAAGCGGCTGGAGCGGGAGCTGGCGCAGCTCGCCCAGACCCGCGACGAAATCGCCGAGTTCGCCGCGACCCTCGCGCGCCTCGTCCGCGAGGGCTACGAGCCGGCGCCCGACTGGATTGACGACGGCATCATCCTGCGCCTCGCGCCGCTGTGGGAGCTCATCCCCATCTGGAAGCGCGAGCCGCAGAAGTACTGGGAGCGCCTGGAGAAGGGGCAGTACGATTGGAGCCACATCGCGCTGCGCTACTGGCCGGAGCGCGTCAAGGCCGCGTGCCGCGAGAACAAAAGCTACGCCATCGCGCACGGGCATGAGGAATGGTATGAGGGAGATTAGCCACTGAGTCACAGAGCACGCAGAGGAAAAATGGAAAACCTCCGTGCCCTCTGTGGCAAGAAGGATAAGGATCACACACAACTCGCAGTAGAAAGGGGTTTATATGCAAACCATCCGTGATTTACTTTCGCGCGATCTTTCCCAACGGATCGAGGAGGTCATCAAACTCGATCAGCAGGACGAGCAGACCGTCCACACGGAGCTGACCGAGTACGTCGCCACCGACCGCATCAAGCGCCAGTACCGCGAGCTGCTCGACGCCATCGCCGAAGGCCCGGCCATCGGCGCGGAGGATGTGGGCGTCTGGGTTTCCGGCTTCTTCGGCTCCGGCAAGTCCTCGTTCGCCAAAAACCTGGGCTACATCCTCGGCGACCGTGAGGTGCTCGGAGAATCTGCCGCGCAGCTCTTCGCCCGGCAGCTGGAACAGCAAGCGCCCGGCGATCCCCAGGTGGCGCGCATCCGCGATCTGTTGGCCTACATCAACAACCGGCACCACACCCACGTCATCATGTTCGATGTGCAGGTGGATCGCGCCGTGCGCAAGGCCACCGAGCCGATTGCCGAGATCATGTACACTGTGCTCCTGCGCGAGCTCGATTACGCCCAGGACTATGACCTGGCGGAGCTGGAGATCGAGCTGGAGGCCGAGGGGCGGCTCGGCGACTTCGTCCTGGCCTGCGCGGCGCTCCACGATAGCGGGCGGGCCAGTGCGGCGGAGAGTGTTCCCGTGACGTTGCCGGACATCTCGCCCGAGGCTTACGGCGTCTGGCGGCGGGTGCGCGTGGGCGCGCAGCGCATCCAGCGGGCCAGCGCCACCCTCCACGAAATCAACCCCGCCACCTATCCGGCCCCCGATTCCTGGGCGCTCTCGCTGCAGAACGAGACCGACGTCACCATCCGCAAGCTGGTGGATCGGACCTTCACCCTGATGGAACGCCGCCAGCCGGGGCACGCCGTCGTCTTTATCATTGACGAGGTGGGCCAGTACGTGGCGCGCAGCGGCGACAAAATCGAAAATCTCCGCGCCGTGGTGGAACACTTCGGCAAGGAGAGCAAGAACCGCGTGCAGGCCGGGCAGGCCGTCGCGCCGGTGTGGATCGTGATCACCTCGCAGGAGAAGCTCGACGAGGTGGTGGCCGCCATTGATGACAAGCGCGTGGAGATAGCGCGCTTACAGGATCGCTTCCGTATCCGCATCGACATGGCCCCCGCCGATATCCGCGAGGTGGCGACCCGGCGCGTTCTGGCGAAGAAGCCGGGCGCGGAGGCGACGCTGGCCCAGCTCTTCGACCGGTCGCAGGCCATCCTCAAGACGCACACCCGCCTGGAGCGCACCAGCCGCCCCTCAGACACCGCGCGCGACGACTTCATCCAGTTCTACCCCTACCTGCCGCACTTCATTGACCTTTCTATTGACATCGTTTCCGGGATGCGGCAGCAGGCCGGGGCCGCGCGGCACATCGGCGGCAGCAACCGCACGATTATCAAGCAGGCCTACGAGATGTTGGTGAGCGATCACACCCAACTGGCCGATGCGCCCATCGGCGCGCTCGTGACGCTGGATCGCATCTACGACCTGGTGGAGGCGACCCTGCCCAGCGAGAAGCGCAAGGACATCAGCGATGTGCTGCAACGCTGGCCCGCCGATCCGTGGGTGGGGCGGGTGGTCAAGGCCATCGCGCTGCTGGAATACGTGCGCGATCTGCCCTGCACCGAGATCAATCTGGCGGCATTGCTCTATCGGCGGTTGGGTGAGGACTCCCCGCTGCCCGAAATCCAGGCGGCGCTGGCGCAACTGCATCAGGCGCAATTCATCCGCGAGACGGAAAGCGGCTGGAAGCTCCAGACGGCGCAGGAGAAGAACTGGACGACGCAGCGCAACGCCCTGAGTCCTACGCCAACAGATCGCAACAACATTCTCGAAGAGACGCTGCGGGCCATCTTCGCTGGCGATGCAGCGCTCACGCGCTATCGCTACCACAACCTGCGCAACTTCCGGGTGGGCGTGACCTGGGCCGGGCGGGGCCTCACCTCGGGCGAGGCGCAAGTTCCCGTGCAGTTGGTCGCCGCCGATGGCCCGGAGGTCTACGCCGAAGTGTGTGAGCAGGCGCGCGAGGACAGCCGCGCCAAACCGCACATCAACGAGGTCTTCTGGGCCTTCAGCCTTACGCCGGAGATTGACCGGATGGTAGAAGAACTCTACCGCTCGCAAAAGATGGTGGGTAAGTACGATCAGTTGCGGGCGCAGAACAAGATCAACAAGGAGGATGCGGCCAGCCTGGCAGCGGAGCGCCAGATTGCGCAGCGTATCCAGGGCCAGCTCGCGGATCAAGTGCGCGACGCACTGTCTGGGGGGCGGGGCTTCTTCCGGGGCATCGCCAAGGATGGCGCGGCCCTCGGCAAGACCTTCAGCGGTATCCTCAAGCGCATGTTCGATTTCGCCGTGCCCGATCTCTATCCCAAACTGGAGCTGGGGGCGCGCCCTCTCAAGGGCAACGAGGCCGAAGAGCTCCTCAAAGCCGCCAACCTGACGGGGCTGAGCAAGGTCTTCTACGGGCCGCCCGATGGCCTGGAACTGGTCATCAAGGAGGGGAGCAAGTACGTCGTCAACCTCAATGCGCCGATCATCAAGGAGGTGGCGGACTATCTCAACCAGCAGCACGCCTATGGGGAGAAGGTCACGGGGCGCGGATTGGAGACGCACTTCGGCGGGCTAGGGTACGGTTGGGAGCGGGAGATGTTGTGGCTGGTGCTGGCCACGTTGCTGCGAGGCGCGGCCATCGAGGTCACCTACCAGGGGCGGCGCTATCGCAACCACCTCGATCCGCAGGTGCGGGCGGTCTTCGGGGGTACCAATGCCTTCCGCGCGGCGGGGTTTGCCCCGCGCAAGAGCATTGATCTCGCTACACTGGTGGAAGCGGCGCGCCGCTACGAGGAGATCACAGGGCAGGAGGTGGACGTCGAAGAGGTCGCCATTGCCCAGGCTTTCCAGAAGCTGGCGCAGATGGAGTTGGAGGCCCTGTTGCCGGTGGAGGCGACGGTGCAGGCGCAGCGCATTCCAGTGAGCGCGTTGCTCATTGAGTACCACGACACACTCGAAGCGATTCTCAACAGCCCTTCCGATGATTGCGTGCGCATCCTGGCCGGTGAGGGGGCCAGCTTCCGCCAGTTGCGGGATCAGGTCGCCGCTGTGCGCCATGCGACCGGCCCGAAGGGGCTGGCGCAGCTGCAACGGATGCGTCGGGTCGTCAACGATGCCTGGCCGTTGCTCCGCGCCGAGAGCCAGGATGGGCCGCTGGCCGAGCATGTGCAACGCTTGCAGGCGCACCTCGAGGCGGGAACCTATTATCCGCTCACTGCCGAGGCTGCGGCGGCGGTGGCGGCGCTTGAATCCGCCTATCACACGCTGTACACGGAGCGCCACGCAGCGCGCACGGCTGCCTTTGCTGCGGCCATCGAAGATGTGAAGGCGCAACCCTTCTGGGTTGACGTGCCGGAGGAGATGCGCGCGGCGACGCTGCGTCCGCTCACCGAGCGGGCCTGTTCCGACCTCGATTTGCCCGCTGACGCGCTGACGTGCCGGGCTTGCAGCGCCACGTTGGCGGAAATGGTATCCGATCTGGCTGCCGTGGCGGGCTTGCGTTCCAATGTTCTGGTGCGGGTGCAGGAACTCACCACGCCGGAGGAGCCGATGGAGCGCGTGCGCGTCTCCACCGTGGTGGGCGTAGGACGTACTCTCACTACGACCGAGGAGATAGAGACGCTGGTGGAAGAGCTGCGCGCGTACTTGCAGAAGCTCGTTGATGCCGGCTTCAAGGTGATTTTGGACTAGAGGATTTACGATTGACGATTTCAGAGCTGCAAATCCAGGAATCGCAAATCGCAAAATCGCAAATCAAAAATCCCAGCATGGATCAGAATCTTCGTAATCAAATTTACACCGCCGTCGTGGAGTGCCGACGCAGCTCGTGTGGGAGAATGCCTTGTCAATCATTCTCAACTTGTTTGAAAACCCGAACCGACGTATAATTTCTTAGGATGATAACGCTTTGTGACGCAATCTGTCACAAAATGGGATTGTGATAAGAGAAAAGAGAAAGGCACACAGGCAATGACGCGCTCGCTTTCGCCGCTGGAATCCAAACTGATCTTGCATCTGGAATGGGAGAAGCAGCCCACCGTGACCATTGAGGAGACGATGGCGCTCCTTGATTGCTCCTACGATCACGCCCGGCAGGTCTTGCATCGGCTGGCGCAACGGCGCTGGCTGGCCCCACTCACCGCCGGGACTTACGAGTTAATCCCTGCCGAGCGGGGCGAACATGCCTTCCCCGATACCAATCCGTTATTCATCGGCAGCACCCTGGTGCAGCCCTACTACTTTTCCTATGCGACAGCGGCGTTCTTCCACGGGCTTTCCACCCAGGCCGCCGCGACCGTCTACATTGCCACCCCACAGCGCAAAGCGCGGCGGTTACGGACCGTGCGTGGCAAGGACTACCGCCTGGTCTACCAACCGCCACACAAGTTCTTCGGCGCGGTCGAAGTTGCAGCCTATGGGACTCCCGTGCAGATGGCCGCGCCAGAAAAGACGCTCCTCGATGCGCTAGATCACCCAGCCTACGCCGGTGACATTCCCGAAATTGTCGCCATGCTGCGGCGCGGTCGGCAGCGTTTGGACTGGGCGCGGGTGACGGAATACGCGCTCCGTTTCAATGTACAAACCCTGGTGCAACGCCTGGGCTACCTCTGCTCGCGTTTGGACGTGTCCCTTACCGAGGCCCAGCACGCGCGCCTCCAGGACGCCATCGGAAAAAGCACCTGCTATCTGGGCCGTCCCAGCCAGTGGGGCACCGGCGGCGACTACGACGCGACCTGGCGCATCATAGACAACCTGCCCGCTTCTGCCTGGCGCGCCGAAACCGAGGTCGTCTGATGATTGAAAAGCGTCTGGTGCAATGGTATGCTGCTGAATCAGGGGTGGATCTGGACATCGCCGAACGCGAAATTGTGCTTACTTATGTGTTGCACCTGTTGGCCGAAAAGGGACTGTTGCAACGGATAGTCTTCAAAGGGGGTACCGCGATTCGCAAGCTCCACTTGGGCCGCACGGGACGCTTTAGCCTGGACCTGGATTTCTCGGCTATAGATGCAGACACACCGGCAGACTTGGCGCTTGACCTCGTTACAGTGCTGCACGATCAGACCTATCTAGGGCTGAGTTTTACCATCGCTGACGCGGATTATTACGCTACTGCTGATTCCTGTGGGATCATTGTCACCTATCGTCACGCCTGGCTAACCAACGGACGGTTCGAGATTCAGGTCAGTTTCCGCGCTGCGCCATTACTGCCGGTGCAATCAACGGCGCTGTTACATGAACGTTACTTCGAGTGGTTGGAGTTTGAGCCTCCGCTAACGCCAGCCTTGCATTTACACGAAATGCTGGGCGAGAAGATTCGTGCCGCTACCCAGCGCTGCCGGGTGCGCGATCTCTACGACCTCTACCAGTTCGCCCGTCAACCTTATAATCGTTCCCAGGTGCGGCGCATCGCCGTGCTCAAATGTTGGGAGACCCATTCGCTGTTCGATCCCCAGGCTTTTCTGGAAAGTCTGCCCGTGGCAAAATATGACTGGGCAGATCTCAAGCGCCTGGTACGCCGTGAGCAGTTGCTTGCGCCGGATACGCTGATCCAAGAGGTGCAACAAGCGTATGGCTTTCTATGCGCGTTAACCTCGGAGGAAGTTGAACTCGCGGCTGATCCCTATGGTCGTCAGACACAGATTTACACTACTTTGGTTGAGAGTCTGGGATCGAATTCCCCCGCTACCTAATTGTATTGGAGAAGAAAAATGCCCATTGTCACCGATACCTTGCTCAATCTGCTTCGCGCCCAGATCAAAGCGCGCGGCGCCGTGGTCTGGTACGACCCAGAGCGCCATTATATCGGCCTGGCTGAGCGGCTGTGCTCGCGGGACGTCGGCGGCGCGGATGTCCATGTCTATACGCCTGAGCGAGGGTTCCTCTGGTTGCGGCGTGCTGTGGAGCCGGTGTGGGGCAGCGCCGTTGATGCTCCCCGACTGCTGCTCTACATTCCGTTGCCAAAGACTGCAACGCAGCAGGCCCTCGTCGAATTTGAGAAGGCTGGTGTCGTCATGCAGCCCGGTCAGCAGCCGCAGGAGTGCAATACCGCCTTGTCGTTTGTAGCTCACCGCGCTCTCGAAGGTCTGTTTCCTGCCGCCCGGCTCGAGGCGTTATTGGAGCAGGTCGAAGCGGGTAAACTCTCGCTGGATGAGCTCGATGCCCAGGCCGAGCGCACGTTGGAGGATCAGGCCGGGGTGCTCAAGGCCATTTTCGGTACGGGTAATCCTGCCGAAATCGCGCTGCGCTTTGTGGCGGATGAGAGCCTTGATGCCGAGCTCGTCGCACGCGCCGCGCAGGACAACCTCGCCGGATTGTTGGGCGATTTGTTGGGCGTGGCCTTTCCCCTCACCGATCTGGCCGACTTGCGCGCCCGGCTGGCGCGGCAGCTGCTCACCACGGACTTACTGGAAGCCATCGGTGAAGCGCTACCCGCGGCATTGCAAACCTTCCCCTTGGCCACCCAGCCCGCCGCTCGTGAAACCGCCGTCACATTGGCGGAGACGTGGCGCAATCGCCGCGATCTGACGGCTACATATGTGACCTGGGCCGACAAAATCGAATCGGCGCTGGGGTTGACCACGCTCGCCTTGCCCCTCGATGTCCTGGAGCGTACAGAGACTTTCCGCGTGGGTGAACTCGCATTGCTCACTGCCATCGAGCAGGCCCTGTTACAGCGCCCAACGGCGCTGCTGTTGACGACGGCACGTATGCGCGGCGACCAGGGCTTCTGGGCGCAGCATGATCCCGCGCTCAAAACGCGCTGGGAAGTTGTGGCTGTGGCGGCCGAGGTGCTATTAGAAAGCGCCCGGGTACAGAACGCGCTCAAGGGGAAATCCTGGTCGGCGGAGGCGCTGGTGGGGCAATATGCCTACGGCGATGCGCCCTGGAGTGCGCTGGATACCGCGCAGCGCCATCTGGAGCGCGATGCACGGCGCTTTGACTGCGATCCAGGGCAGCAACCTGCGCTACATCAATTGGTTGCCGGGGCGCGGCAGGCTTATGCTGTGGCAGCGGAGGCCCTGGCCCAGGCTTTCACGCAGGCCTATGCTACGGCGAACTTCACCTTGCCGGGCATCTTGCTTCAGGCCGACATTTATCAAGAGCACGTCGCGCCGCGGGCGTTGCGCGGGCGCACAGCCTACATTCTCGTTGATGCGCTGCGCTTCGAGATGGCGCAGGAATTACAACGGATCCTGGACACCACCTGGCAGACCGAACTCACGGCGGCGCTGGCAACGCCCCCCACAATCACCGAAGTGGGGATGGCCGCCTTGTTGCCCGGTGCCGAGCATGGCCTGACGCTGACGGAGAGCGGCGGCAAGGTGGCGCTGGGCCTGCCCGATGCCACCTTGCGCACGCGCCAGGAGCGCGTCACTTACTTCCAGAGGGTCGTGGGCGAGGATAGTGTCGTCGCCAAACTGGAGCAGCTGGCCCCGCTTGCTGACCACCAGCTTGGTCAGGCCCTAGATAAAGCGCCTGTTATCCTCATCACCGCCACCGATGAAATTGATGGTTTATGTGAGAGCAATCCCGCGCTGGCGCGGCGCATGTTGGATGATGTCTTCAATCAGCTGCGACGGGCGCTCAAGACGTTGTTCAACCATGGGGTGCAGGCGGTGGTCATTACCGCGGATCACGGTTATCTCTTCGGGGATGGTTTGTCCACCGGCGACCTGATCGAGGCGCCGGGGGGCGAGGCGCTGCTCTTCAAACGGCGGGTCTGGGTAGGGCAGGGAGGGACGGATGCGGCGGGCACGTTGCGTATCCCCATCACAGCTTTTGGCGTCGGTGGCCCCTACGATTTGGTAACGCCGCGCGGACTGGCTTGTTTCAAGAAGGCCGGTGGGGTTATGGAATACTTCCACGGCGGGCTTTCGCTGCCGGAGGTACTTATTCCAGTGTTGTCCATTCACGCTACCGGTGGGGGCGCGCCCGCGCCGGGGGCCAACATCGAGTGGCGGGTGGCTCTGGGTACCGCTACCGGCGGGATTAGCACGCGCTTTGTCTCTGTGAACGTGGCGGGGAGTACCGCGCAATTGCTACCCCTGGAGGCTCCGCTGGTGGGCGTCGAGGTGCGGTCCGGGGCGCAGCCTCTCTCAGTTCCAATCTCGGCGTCTTACGGTTTCAATGAAACGACCAAAGATGTACAACTCGCTGTGGCGGAGGACAATGCCACGGCTATCGCACCCGATACCATTACCTTACAGATCACCGAAGAGCCGGATGTGGCAACTGTGACGCTCTATCTGCTAGATGCGACCACCGGTGTCACTCTGGCACGGTTAGACAACGTGCCATTTGCGCTTACATTCTGAAAGAGGGGGAGGAGTTTATGCCTGAGCTAGATCGCAAAGTCACGCAGGCGTTTGCCGGCAAAGTGGTGCGCAAAGACCTGGTGCGGCAGATTAAAGTCGGCACCAATGTGCCGGTCTACGTTCTGGAATATTTGTTGGGCAAGTATTGTGCTACCGACGATCCGGTAGCCATCGAGGCTGGCTTGCGGTTGGTCAACACCACCTTGGCGGAAAGCATCATCCGCCCCGATGAGGCGATGAAGGCCCAGTCGCGGGTCAAAGAGCGCGGAGAACAGATCTACGTGGATAAGGTGTTGGTGCGGCTTGACGGGACCAAGTATTGGGCAGAACTGGTCAATTTCGGCCATCGCTTTGTTCACATTACAGACACGTTTGTGCGTCAGTATGAGCGCCTGCTGGAAGGCGGTGTCTGGGCGCAGGTCAAGGTTGAGTTTCGTGGGGAAGAGGAGGTGGGCGGTAAGGTGCGTCCCTTCTTCATTACCGATCTGCGGCCCATTCAATTGGCCTCGTTCAGTTTTGAGGATTACTGCACCGCACGGGCCGGGCTGACGACTGAAGAGTGGCTGGATTTCTTGATTCGCACGATTGGCTTTGAACCAGCGATATTCAGTCGGCGGGTCAAACTGTTTATGCTTATGCGCTTAGTGCCAATGGTGCAGCGCAACTTCAATCTTATTGAACTGGGACCGCGCGGCACGGGCAAATCCTACGTGTATCGCGATCTCTCGCCGTATGCGATCCTGGTCTCCGGCGGCAAGACTACAGTCGCCAACCTGTTCTACAACATGAGCACCCGCAAGGTGGGCCTGGTCGGCATGTGGGATGTGGTTGCTTTCGATGAAGTGGCGGGGATCAGTTTCTCCGACAATACGGCGGTGCAAATCCTCAAGGACTACATGGAGAGTGGCAGTTTCAGCCGGGGCCGTGAGGAAATCGTGGCCGAGGCCTCGATGGTCTTCGCTGGCAACATCAACCAGCCGGTTGAGGTCCTGACGCGCAGCAGTACCTTGTTCCAGCCGCTGCCCGAAGATCTACAGGACATGGCCTTCATTGATCGTTTGCATTTCTACCTACCCGGCTGGGAAATGCCGAAGATGCGCAACGAATTCTTCACGGATCATTACGGCTTTGTGGTGGACTACCTGGCCGAGGCATTGCGAGAACTGCGGCGGCGCAACTACACCGATGCCTTTGATCGTTACTTCAGTTTAGGTAGTCACCTCAACACCCGTGATGCGCGTGCTGTGCGGCGTGCCGTTTCTGGGCTGGTCAAACTCTTGCATCCCGCTGGCGATCCGACCAAGGAAGAAGTATGTGAATATCTGGAACTGGCCTTGGAGGGCCGCCGCCGCGTCAAAGAGCAGCTCAAGAAGATGGGCTCGTTCGAGTATTATCAGACCTCGTTCTCGTACACCGATACTGAAACCATGCAGGAGCATTACGTGGGCGTGCCGGAAGAGGGCGGCAGCCGCCTGATCAGCCAGGATCCGTTGCCGCCGGGAAGTGTCTATACCGCGGCTTTCACCGAGGAAGATGCGGTGGCCCTACATCGGATCGAAATCAGCCGGATGAGCGGCTCGGGCAAGCTCCGCATCACGGGCAGCCCGGATCGCCCGATGAAAGAATCCATTGTGACGGCATTCGATCACATCAAGGCCAACAAGAGTCGGTTAAGCATCGAGCGTGATATGGATAGTTATGACTTCCATGTGCAAATCGTAGATCTCATGCAGAGCAAGAGCGGATCGCAGGCGGGGGTTGCATTTTTTGTCGCGCTGTATTCGCTGCTACGTGATAAACCGGTGCAGGCGGGGTTGGTGGTGCTGGGTGAGATGACGATTCAAGGGAACATCCTGCCGGTACGCTCGTTGGTTGAACCACTGCAGGTGATTATGGACAACGGAGCCAAACGGGTGTTGATTCCGGTGAGCAACCGGCGGCAGTACCTTGAGGTGCCCCCAGACGTGCTGGAGAGTGTGGATCCGATCTTCTACTCCGAGCCGCTGGCCGCGGCATTGAAAGCGTTAGGGCTAGGGTGAGTTATATCAAACAGAGGAGGCACACCGATGAGTAGAGAGAAACTGACCCAGGTGTTGGGCAAACGCAGCGCCGAATTCTACGCCGAGCACCTTGACCAGGTGGTAAACATCGCCGTCGTCACCGGCAAGGTCTTCAAGGGTACGCTCATCGGCGTGGACGTGTACGACCTCATCCTGCGGCAGGAGAGCGGCCTGGAACTGCTCTTCAACAAGGGCAACGTCGTCTACGTCCACCGCGCCCCGGCGGCGGAGAGCGGGAAGTAACCCTCTTTACAACCCCTCCACCATCTCCTGCACCCGCGCCGCGTCGGGATGGAGATACCGGGCGGTCGTCGCCAGATTCGCGTGGCCCAGGAGCAGCTGCAACGTCGCCAGATCGCCGCCCTGCCGCAGAAAGCGCGTGGCGAAGGTATGCCGCAGCATGTGTGGCGTCACCTTCCGCGTGATCCCCGCCAGCCGCGCGAACTTCGCCACCAGCCGCTGCACATCCCGCGTGTCGAGCGGGTTGCCAGTCTTGGAGAAAACAGCCGCGCGGTGCGCAGTCCGCAGCAGGTACGCTCACGGCTCCCTAGAAAATAGCCGTCGTAAGACAGGTTGGAAACCTGTCCTACATTTTCATCCTCGGTGGTGTGCCGCAGGAACATGATGACTCCTTCATCAATATCCTCGGGATACGGGTGGTGGTCTCCCTGGTTAAAGGTGTTGAATGTTGAGTTCTGCATTTCTGAATCCTGGAGGGAGGGTTTGAACTGTCCTGCTAACACGTTCTTAATGTTCTCTTAACGCTTTTGTAGTATAATTATAGTAGATCCCTTAGATTTCGCCGGGCAATGGAAAACTTATCACCCTTTACATATGATTATATGATTTGGGGGAGAGTCTCAGAACAAAGTAACCTAAGTTCCAAGAGGATAGCATCTCCATCGGATAAAGGCCTACCCACTGGGTAAGATCCCAAGAGATGTTATCATTGCATGTTCCCCGGTTTTACAAATTGTTTTTTTGTGATAGACTATTATTAATGGGTTATTAGCTGGCTATCTTTAAGTCGGACTTTTATTGTAACCCTGGTTTAGCTGGAAACGGAGATGAAAGGAAGTACCTTATGGGATCAACCACTCGTATATTC
>Ga0209614_1002345_pt1 | contig 12642 bp, 10 predicted proteins | sample BlaSprsedimmetaG_FD_185484 | JGI IMG/M metagenome (GOLD analysis project Ga0209614, IMG submission 185484) | Hot spring sediment bacterial and archeal communities from California, USA to study Microbial Dark Matter (Phase II) - Blank Spring... ... | reverse complement strand
TGGAGAAAAAGTCAGCGACTTGGGCTCGTTTGAGAGTCTTACGCAAAACAGTTCTTCCTTGCGAATCCACGCCATGCAGCTGAAAAGTATTCTTTGCCAAGTCAATGCCGATTACGCTAACTGTACTCATGGGATGGCCTCCTTCAAGGGTTTTGGTGTCCTTGACGCATACCCCTTTTAAAGGGGCGGGGCCATCCCATCACTGTCGCAAACTTCCTCGCCGACTTCGTATGTCCAAACGATGGCCTGAGTTGCACAAACATCACGGTAGACGCGCCGGGCAATCGTTTGGACGAACGAATCCCGGCTCGGTCAGACAGTGCGCCAACACTGAAAAGCAACACGCAGCCCGTTTTGGAAAAACTCCTCATGCACCCATTGCCTGGATCGGGCGTCGGCCGCCGGTGACCGCGTCCGCTACACTGCCCTGGTTTTTTCTTCAAAGGAGAGAGTTATGGAAAACATGTTCCCCGCGTTGATCATCATCCTGCTGGTCGTGGTCCTGGGCTTGATCCTGCGCCGCGGCGGATTCCCCGGCTGAGGCCCGGCCTCTGGCTGCGGGACGCAGCCCGGCAATGGGAACAAACAGGTCCGAAAAAACACACCCCCGGAAAAGCAGAAGCCCTAGCTGAGTGTTGAAAAAGTCCTTATCCGGCAGTCCGTTCAAAAACCCCAAGCGCAAGGAACAAAAAAAGTTCAAGGTCGAAGCGTATTTATTCATACGTGAGAGTTTGAACTTTTTACAGTGACGCAGCAATTGGGAGTTTTTCAACGGACTGCTAGCAGTGATGGGAGGGCCTGGACATGTTTGACGAGCGAAGCACTGCCTGCAGCGCAAGCCATGCTTGCCAAACATTCATGTTTCCAGTAACCAAGCCAAGTTCACGCGGAGAGGTGTCCGAGCGGCCGAAGGAGCACGATTGGAAATCGTGTACACCTTGACGGGTGTCGCGGGTTCAAATCCCGCCCTCTCCGCCATACAAATCAGCAGGTTAGCCGTCTTTTCGGGCGGCTTTTTGTATTTTGCCGCCAATGTCCCCTCCGATGTTCCCGGGATGCGCTGGCCAGGTGGACAGGGGAAAAAGTGCCTGCTAAGATATTTTCTTAAAAGACGTAAAAAAGGAAGCCGGGCGGCATAAGCGCTGCCAACCCCGTCAGGCCCGAGAGGGAGCAGCGGCAACAGTGGCTTATGGGTGCCCGGCTTCCTTGAAAGCACGGACGTGAACCGGTCAGTCCGTGCTTTTTCTTTTGGACCGTGCCCCTGAGTTTTTCATGAACGAATCGCTCTGGCTGGGATTTGTCTTGCTGGACCTGACCATGGTCCTGATTGTTTTCCGCTTTTTCGGCAGGCAGGGACTGTTCGCGCTGATCGTCTTTAATCTGATTCTGTGCAACATCCAGGTTCTGAAAACCATCCAGCTGTTCGGCCTGACCACCACGTTGGGCAACATCCTCTATGCCAGCGTTTTTTTCGCCACTGACCTTCTCGGCGAACACTACGGCCGGGAGGAGGCCAAGAAAGCGGTCATCCTCGGATTCTTCAGCCTGGTCCTGGCCGTGATCTACATGCAGATCGCCCTGCTTTTCGTCCCTTCGGAAGCGGACTTTGTCCAGCCCCATCTCCAGGCCTTGTTCGGCATCCTGCCCCGGGTGGTTCTGGCCAGCATGACCGCCTACCTCGTCTCCCAGTGGCACGATATCTGGGCCTTTCACTTCTGGAAGTCGCGCACCCGCGGTCGGCATCTCTGGCTGCGCAACAACGCCAGCACCATGGTCAGCCAGCTTTTGGACACGACCGTGTTCTGCTCCATTGCGTTTTTGGGACTGTTCCCCCTGTCCGTCTGGCTGCAAATCCTGGCCAGCACCTATGTCATCAAGATGCTGGTCGCCCTGCTGGACACTCCGTTCATCTATCTTGCGGCCAGGTTCAGACCCGGGGACGTTCATTCCTCCGAGACCATGCGCATCAACTCGTCCAGCAATCCGTAGAACACATCGGGCGGACAGACCTTCTCATCAATGTCGCAGGAAAAGGGCGATTCTGCCTCGGCGATGCTGGTCAACCCCTCATAAACGCAGACCAGCAGGGATGCATCCTCCAGGGCTCCGGCGCGGCGGGCCAGTGTAATCAGCTCCGGCGGCGCGCCGGGGTCCCAGACGGACCTGCACGCCCGCGTCCATGAAATCAAAATCAAAAAAATCCAGAAATTCCCGCGCCATCTCCTGCATACGCTCCCCCTCGGGCAACGCCGCCTGCCTGTCTGCCGCGGCACCCTTGCCCCCATGCCCTGACCTGGCTATATTCGTTCGTGTCCTTTGCGACAAGACAGTATTTTGCATTGAAGCCGGAAGACCATCCAACCTGTTGGTTTTCTTGATCATGCAACCCTTCAATCCCCGGCTTCCCCGGCCAGGATTCGGCCTTGCGGATGCGCAGGACCGCCCCAAGGAGTACCCTCGCATGCCCTATCATGTCGGTGTTGACGTCGGTTCGGTCAGCGTCAACTGCATTGTTGTCAATGAACAGGAATCCATTGTTTTTGAAGCGCCTTACCGCAGACACTTCGGCCTGATCCTGGAGGAAACCGCCCGGGTGCTGGAAGAAGTTTTCACGCGCTTTCCCCGGGAACAGGTTCAGTCCGTTTCCTTCACCGGAAACCAGGGGCAAACCCTGAGCAAGATCGTGGACGCGCCCTTTGAGGTGGAAACCATTGCCCAGGTGCTCGGTACGACAAAGGTCTCCCCGGGCGTGCGGAGCATCATCAGCATCGGCGGACAGGACGCGGCCCTGTTCGAACTGGACTACGACCAGGGCGGCAACTGGCGGCTTTCGGCTTTCAACGTGAACGGCCCCTGCGCCTCGGGCACGGGCTCCTTCATCGACCAGCAGGCCGAGCGGCTGACCTTTGCCATGTACGGGGAAGCCTTCGACATGAGCCAGGAAAAACTGCAGAAGGTGCTGGAGGATTTCATTTCCCTGGGTCTGACCAGCACCTACCCCGCGCCCGTGGCCTGCCGCTGCACCGTGTTCACCAAGTCCGACATGATCCATTTGCAGAACAAGGGCGAAACCCTGCCCAACATCATCGCCGGCCTGCATCACGGCACAGCGGCCAACTATTTCAGCACCATCGTGGCCAACCGCAAGCTGTCCGAGCCCATGGTGTTCATCGGCGGCATGGCCTCCAACCGCCTGCAGGTGGAAGCTTTCCGCAAATACACCCCCGGGCTGCTGGTTCCGGCCCATCACGTTTCCCTGGGCGCCTTGGGCGCGGCCTTGCAATCTTTGCGCAACAACGTGCGCAATGCCGTTGACATCGCGGTGCTGCGTTCGCCGGTTGCCTCGCGGGTGGACAGCATTTCCCGGGCCGTGCCGCTCTCCCTGGAATTGACATCGTTCGACGCGGACAATTCCCTGCCTTTCGCGCTACAGGACACCGGGCGAATGGATGCCTATCTGGGCGTGGACATCGGCTCCACCTCCACCAAGTACGCCCTGATTGATGATCAGGGCCGGATCATGCATAAATGCTATGTGGCCACGCAGGGCAAACCCATTGAGGTGACACAGAACCTGCTGCGCCATCTGCACCGGGAAATCAGCCCGCGCATCCAGCTCAAGGCCGTGGCCACCACCGGCTCGGGCCGCAATGTGGTGGGCGATTTTTTGGACGCGGACCTGATCATCGACGAAATCACGGCCCACGCCCGGGGCGCGGTGGCCGTGGATCCGGAAATCGACACCATTTTTGAAATCGGCGGGCAGGACTCCAAATACATTGCCATTGACCAGACCCATCCCACGGACTTCATGATGAACAAGGTCTGCGCCGCCGGCACGGGCAGTTTCCTGCACGAGCTGGCCAACAAGATGAAAATCAACATCTTCGGAGAATTCCAGGAAGTGGCCCTGTCCTCCCAAAACCCGGTGAACCTGGCTGAACGCTGCACCGTGTTCATGGAATCCGACCTGACCTGCTACGCTCAAAAAGGGGCGTCCCGCCAAGACCTGATCGCCGGGCTCTGCTACGCCATTGTGCGCAATTATCTGCATAGGGTCGTGGAAAACCGGCGCATCGGCAAACGGATCATGTTTCTTGGCGGACCCTCCCTGAACAAGGGCATTGTGGCGGCCTTTGAAAAGGTGCTGAAAAAGCCCATCCTCGTCCCCAGGCACCGGGAGGTCATGGGCGCATTCGGCGCGGCCCTGGCGGTTCAGGAATTGGCCACAGTCAAGGGCATTGAAGAAAAAAAACGCGACCTGGAAAACCTGGCCGGCCTGGAGGTTTCCTTCAAGGAAAGCATCTGCCGGGCGGACAAGAATTGCCATAATGAATGCAAGCTAAAAATCTACAACTTCGGGGGGCGAAAAAGCGTCTGGGGCGGGGATTGCGGCCGCTACGAGGCCGCCCAGGCCGGTTCGAACAAGGAAACCGACTATTTTCAGCTGCGCAAAAAGCTGTTTGAGCAGGCCATGGAAGAGGCCGGGGTGCGTCCGGGCGAAAAACCCTCGCCCGGAGCGGGACGGCCGCTGATCGGGGTCCCCCTCGGCCTGCACTCCTTGGATTGGGGCGTTTTCTGGGCTCATCTGCTGGCAAATCTCGACCTGGCCGTATATTTCAGCCCCTTCACCACCCAGGCCATAGCCCTGGCCGGCGTGGAAAGCATGACCGCGGAGACCTGTTTCCCGGTGAAGGTCTTTCACGGCCATGTGCGCCATCTTTTGGACCACGCCGAGCTGTTGTTTCTGCCCAACGTGATCAACATGGCCGCCTTGGACCCCGAGGAAAAGGCCCAGTACTGCCCCTTGGTGGAAAGCTCCCAATACCTGGTCCGGGCCGCATTGCGCATTGACGACAAACGGATCATCCGGCCCACGCTGCATCTCAAGGAAGGCCCCCGGATGCTTGTCCGGTCCGTGCGCGACGCCCTGCCCAAAGCCCTTTGCCCCTCGGAAAGCAAAATAGCCCTGGCCCTTGACCATGCCTGGGAGCGGCAGGCCGCCTTCAAGGCAAACCTCCTCCGCCAGGGCCGCGAGATCCTGGCCCGGACCGGCCCGGACCAGGCGGTGTGGATCGTCTCCGGCCGGCCGTACAACCTCTACGACGAGCGGCTGAACCTGCAGATCGGCCGGCAGATGGCCAAACTCGGGATCAGAGCCCTGCCCCTGGACTTTGTGGACGTGGAAAACGAACCGCTGCACGACTTTCCCCGGATGTACTGGGGACTGGGGGCCAGGATTCTGCGCGCGGCCAAAATCATTGACCGGACACCCAATTGGTTCGGTGTTCATTTGACCAATTTTTCCTGCGGTCCGGATTCCTTTATCGAACATTTTTACGCGCACGTGCTCAACAAAAAACCCTTCTTGATCCTGGAACTGGACGAGCACAGCGCCGTGGCCGGGATGCTCACCCGCATCGAGGCCTTTCAAAATGTGGTCAAGAACGTGCAGGCAGGGCTGAGCAATCACAATATGCGCGGACCTTCCGCGGCGGCCGTTGCAGCATCCGCGTGACTGCCGCCGGCGCACGGCTTGGCCGTCGGGAAATCCTTGAACCCTGAACCTGAAGGGATTCGCTTATGGAAATGCCCCCTGAAGAATCATCCTCTTTTGCGGAACGGTTGACCCGGAACGTCAGCCGCTTTGACGTCTCAGGCAAAACACTGCTCATCCCGGACATGGCCCCCAGGGGCTCGCGGCTTCTGGCCGCCAGCTTCCGGGCCTTCGGCGTGCCGGCCCAGGTTCTGCCCACCTACACCCACCTGCATTTGGGCAAGGAATTCACCTCGGGCAAGGAATGCTTCCCCTGCCAGGTCACCCTGGGCGATATCCTGGGCTTTCTGCAGGAGGAGAAAAAGCTGCTGGGCCGGGACTTCAACGTGACGGACTATGTCTATTTCATGCCCGAGGCCGACGGCCCCTGCCGGTTCGGCATGTACAACAAGATGCAGCGGTTGGTGCTGGACCGTTTTCCTGAATTCAAGGACATCCCCATCCTGTACATGTCCACGGCCGATGGATACGCCTCCACCGGAGTCCTGCCGGGCGAACAGGCCAAGCTTTTCCGCCGCCTGGCCTACGTGGCCACGATCCTGGCCGACGTCCTGGACCGCATCGTCTGGCGGGTGCGCCCTTACGAGCGCGAACCGGGCCGGACCGACGCCTTCATGGACAAGGCTCAGCAGGACATGATCGACCTGATTGAAAGACGAGGCCAGGCCAGGGATTTCAAGGCGCTCTACGCCCTGCTGGGCGAAATCGCATCCCAGGCCAAATCCATCATCGACCCAAACCGGCCGCGCAAGCCCAGGATCGGCATTGTCGGTGAAATCTATCTGCGCACCCATCCGGACTCCAACCAGCACATCATCCGCGAACTGGAGCGTTTCGGCGCGGAAGTGGTGGACGCCTCGCTGGGGGAATGGGTCAATTTTGTATCCTACGAGCAATACCGCAATATCCGCAAGCAGTGGCGCCTGGCCTGGAAACGCATGGATGCGGCCGGGCTGGTGGATGCCTCGCGCCAATGGGTGGGAAGCCGTTTGGAAATGGCCTGGCAGGGGTGGCGGCAAAACCAAGTCTATCAAAAAGCCATGGAGCATTTGGACATCCAGGGGGACCATGCCATTCCCACGGTGGAGGCCCAGCTGGACCAGGACCGGCTGTTCAGCTTTGACATCGGCACGGAAGCCGTCCTGAGCATCGGCGGGGCCTTGGAATACGTCCACGACCATTTTGACGGGGTGGTCAATGTCTTCCCCTTCACGTGCATGCCCAGCACCATCACCTCGGCCATTCTCAAGCCCCTGTTGTTGAGGATGAACGTGCCCTACCTGGATGCCGCCTACGACGGAACCATTCAACCCAATCGGGAAGTGGCCCTGCGCACCTTCATGTACCAGGCGACCCAGCACAAGGCGGCCCGGGAGGTCAAAAAGGACGCGGATTCCAGGCAATAGCCATCCCGCGCTCCGAATCCAAATCGGTATCCAAATCGAAATCGAAATCGAAATCGGGATCGAAATCGGGATCGGGATCGAAATCGGGATCGGGATCGAAATCAGGATCGGGATCGAAATCAGGATCGGGATCGAAATTGCCCCCGAAGGCAACGGGAAAACTGCCGCCGCGGATGGACGGCGGCAGTTCGAGATAGCCCGCGGTCCTGCCTTGGAGTGCGCCGCGATCCAGGACGTTCCGGTTGTTGGCACGGCCCCTGGCGAAGCGAAGAGCCAGAAGGGAGAGAAGCACGAAGGAACAGGCTCACTATTCTTGTCCTTTGAATTTTCAGGGATGGCCGGGAGAACAGCTGATCAGGCGTGCAAGTCGTCCAGCGGGCTTCGCACGCCCTGGCCTCCCTGTTGCAGCACGTGCGTGTAGATCATGGTCGTGGACACGTCGTTATGGCCGAGCAAGGCCTGCAGGGTTCTGATGTCCGCACCTCGCTGCAACAGGTGGGTGGCAAAGGAGTGGCGGAAGGTGTGGGCCGTGACGCGCTTGCTGATCCCCGCCCGTTTTGTCGCAGAACGGACGGCCTTGTTCACGACGCTCGGATCGACATGATGCCGTCTCGTGACTTTGCTGAGCGGATCGACGCTGAGCTGGCGTGAGGGGAAGACATACTGCCACCGCCAGTCCCGATCCGCATCCGGGTATTTTCGTTCCAGGGCGTGGGGCATGTACACCGAGCCGAATCCCTCGGAAAGGTCCTGTTCATGAAGCAGCTTGACCTTGAGCAGGTGGTTCTGGAGCTGCGGGACAATAGAATCGGCCAGGGGCGTGACGCGGTCCTTGCCCCCTTTGCCGGAGCGGACGGTAATCTGCTTGTACCCGTAATCGATATCCTGGACACGGAGCTTGATGGCTTCGGCAATCCGCACGCCGCTTCCGTAAAGAAGCTTCACGATGAGTTGGGGTACGCCTTCCACCAGGGAGATGATCCTGGCTGCCTCATCCACTGTCAGGACGACAGGAATCCTGGGGTCTTTCCTGGAACGGACAGCCTGTATTTCCTCGTTCAGGGGAACATTCAGCACACGTTTGTACAGAAAGACAAGGGCGTTCATGGCCTGGTTCTGCGTCGATGGCGCAACGTTGCCATTGATGGCCAAGTCGGTCAGGAAGGCCTCGATTTTGGCGGCCCCGCCGGAGAGATCCTCGCGGCGGGTCATGTTGTGGAAGGCGACATAGCGCCTGATCCAATCGCAGTAGGACCGCTCCGTGTGGATGGAGTAGTGGCGCCGACGCATCACCTGACGGACCTCATCCAAGAGCCTGGGTTTCGGCTTGTTTGACATGACAGTTTTTCTGGGCATATCTGGTTGGAAACACGTGATAACAGGGGTTGGGCAAACTTGCCTGTTTTTGCGCTAAATATCAACTTATCAGGTCAAATTTACCTGATAATAAATTGTTATGCGCAGCAATGAGGAGTCACATGAAACTCGAAGCAATTAGCATCAAGCGTTCTAGCACCCTCAACGAAAAGTGGGTGCAAAACCAAATTGCAGAGGATCCGTCCATCCTTGGGCTGGGCGATTTGGTGCTAAAGGACAAAGAGCGCATACAACAGAATGCCGGTCGGCTTGACCTTCTTTTGCAAGACCCAGAGACCCTAAAGCGCTATGAGGTGGAAATCCAGCTCGGTGCGACTGACGAGAGTCACATCATCAGGACAATTGAGTATTGGGATATTGAGCGTAAACGATACCCCCAGTACGAGCATGCGGCGGTAATTATTGCCGAGGACATCACATCAAGATTCCTGAACGTTATTCAATTATTCAACGGCACCATACCGCTGATCGCGATAAAGGTAACGGCGTATAAGGTCGGTGATGAATATGCCCTGACGTTCGTCAAGGTCTTGGATGAAATGGCGCTTGGGTTGGTTGGCGAGGACGAGCCGGTTGCAGAACCTACAGATAGAGCATTCTGGGAGACGAAGCGAGGAACCAAGAAGACGTTACAGGCCACGGACGCATTGCTGAACCTCGTGAAGGAGGTGGAGCCAAGGGCGTCACTCAAATACAACAAGCATTACATCGGCATAGAGGTGGATGGAACCGCTCGTAATTTTGTGAGTTTCATGCCTCGTAAGGCTCATGTAATCATGACGATTAAACTCCCGAAAACAGTCGAGACTGATGAGCTTTTAGAGGAAGCTGGGTTAGAAACGCTGACCTATGAAACCCAATGGCGCCAGTATCGTCTCAGACTTGAATCGGGCATCGAAGATAAGCAAAAAGAAGCGATGTTGAGTCTAGTAAGGCAGGCCAGCGAGAACTTTGGGAAGAGCGCATAACAATCGCATGCACTCGGATAGCAAAAAGCGGTGCTCCGCGTTCCTCGTCGCTCTGCTTTTTGCTGCCGGTGATGCGAAGCGTTAGCCCAAAAAATATACAATGCAATGTGACTCTATGGGGGTGATTAAAATTGAAAAAAACAAAAGTTTTCGAAATATTTTCATCTTCTGTTAATGCTATAACTCAAGGTGTCCTGATTAGGCGTGTTAGCAGATCCGATAAAGAGTTTCATTTTCAAAACTGGTTTGAAGAACGACTTGGTGAGGCTGGCGTTTTGTTTGACAAAAGCGGCAGGAATTCATATCCGGATTTCAAACTGGTCGAATTTACAGAGGGCTATGAAATTAAGGGGCTTGCTTGGCCTGGGAGAGAATCAACATACGATTGCAACAGCCAAGTCCCCACAGGCCACCATAACGGTCGTGATATATTTTATGTTTTTGGCCGATACCCTAAAGCCGATGAAGCAGGTAATGAATATCCTGTGATTGATCTTGTGATTTGTCATGGTGATTTTCTCAATGCAGATCACGAATATGTTCACAAAAATAAAAGTGTAAAAGGGTTTGGTAGCTATGGGGATATTATGATCCGGGACAGAAAGATGTATGTTGCTCCCACACCATATGCCATAGCAGATGGTCTTACTGGTACTCGGACACTTTTAGTGCCTAAATCATGGAAAGCACCAAAAACCCTCAAGGCCGTAGGTGAGGTTGTACGAATAGAGTCATCGAATTTGGTCGTAGGTTATGAATTTGACCTGAAGACTAATGAGATTATAGCGAAAACAATTCCTAATCCATCAGCAGGAAGAGAACATACATTCGTTGCCTATCGGACGAAAACAGACAGTGATAAAGCTGTTGAGGGGCTATCAGTGGCACCTCACGAACCTGTCATAAACTGCGAAGATGAAGATGAATAATTTAATTGAATTTGACTTTCCATTTTCTCAACTATCACTTATCGCAGAACGAGAATCATGGCGAAAAGAAATTTACCGCCCGGTTTACTATTTGCATAAATGGTGGGCGAGAAGATTGGGGTCTGTATTTCGTGGCATAATTTTAGGTGCATGTTTGGATTCATCTGAGGATTTTTGGCGAAATTATTATTCCAAAAAAGTATTCAACGAAAAAATCGTTTTTGATCCATTCATGGGCAGTGGAGTAACAGTGGGCGAAGCCCTTAAATTGGGATGCAGAGCAATTGGTCGTGATATAAATCCAGTACCATATCTCTCATCCAAGGCGGCTTTATCAAAATATTCAATGATGGAAGTCTTATCAGCTTTTCGAAAATTGGAAAAAGATATCGCGCCTAAGCTGCTTTCCTACTTTGATACACGAACCAAAGAGGGTGAAAAGGCAATTGTTCTTTATTATTTTCTCGTAAAAATTGTCTCATGTCCTAAATGCAATGGTGAGATTGACCTTTTTACAACCCGAATTTTTTCAAAGAATGCTGTACCACGAAAGGATCCATCAGCAAGAAGTGTATGTCCTGGATGTGGGGAAATAAACTTCACAACATTCGATTCGATTTCTGTGGAATGCCCGAAGTGTGGCTTGATATACGATCCACAACAAGGAAATATTAAAGGTCAGTATGTTAAGTGCAACCACTGTCAAAGCAACTTTCGCCTTGTTGACAGGATGGCGCAGCTTGAAAATCCTCTAAGTTTTCGCCGCTATGCAAAGCTTATTCTAACCCCTGATGGTCGCAAAAAATACGAGGCATTAAATTCCTTTGATAAAGAAATTGAAATTAGAATTTTTAATGAATTCAGTGGAATATTAGATAATATTCCATGTGAAACCATTGCACCTGGATATAATACCAATCAAATTCTAAAGCATAATTACAAATATTGGCATCAACTTTTTTCTGATAGACAGCTGGTTTGCATTAAGCGATTTGTTGATGCAATTAAAACGATCAATGATGACAGATTACGAGTATTATTCGCCTGCCTCTTGTCTGGTACACTCGAGTTCAATAATATTTTTACTTCATTCAAAGGGGAAGGTACTGGGGCTGTGCGTCATATGTTCGCTAATCATATTCTCAAACCAGAAATGATGCCGTTAGAGGCAAATATATGGGGTACAAACAAATCTTCTGGTGCCTTTTCGTGCTTATTTAATTCTCGTGTTGAACGCGCTCTATCTTATAAATCAGACCCTTTTGAGCTGCGATTAAATGGCAGCAAGAGTACAAAGGTCCATGGCATCAACATCCCGCTATCGCATAGCATAGCCGATGATTTCAATTCGTTTAACTCAGATATGGAAACAGTTTATCTTAGTACTGGAGATTCAAGTAGCACTGACCTCCCTGATAACAGCGTCGATTTGGTGGTTACAGATCCACCATTTTTTGACAATGTTCATTACTCAGAACTCGCTGATTTCTTTTATTATTGGTTAAATCAAATAATTGATCTATCATCTAAAAACACAACACGATCCTTTGCTGAAGTTCAAGATACAAATGCTGAACTATTCACTGCAAAATTGACAAGTGTCTTCGCAGAATCTCGCAGGGTGCTTCGCTCTGACGGCCTATTCATCTTCACTTATCATCATTCGCGCCATGAAGGATGGACCGCTGTTCACAGGGCGATTCGTCATGCTGGTTTTGCCTGTGTTCAGAGCTATCCCATAAAGGCTGAAATGTCGGTTTCCATGCCTTTGCAGCAGGCAAAATCTCCCATACATCTTGACTTGATTGTGGTCTGTCGAAAAGACACTGAAATTAGAAATGGAACATATAAGAAATCACCTAATATTATGAACGTTGTCAATAGCGCAAAGAAACAAGTTTCTGCGTTAAAAGGCGCTGGAATTAAAGTTTCTCTTGGTGATGCAAAAGTTATTCTTATGGGGCGCTTACTGTGTGAGATTCACGCAATGAGACAATTAGATTTGGAAGAAAAATATTTGGATGATATTGAGGACGATATTGATTCCTATGTAGGCCAAGTAGCTTCAACTCGGGGAGAGGTTCTGTACGAGGAGGTGAGCCACCATCCCGCCCAGATGACTCTTTTTGAAGAAATGGCTGAATACTTGGCTAACAAGGCTAATGCAGCCGACGCAAAAAGCCGCGCGGCTGATTAGCGACGTTGGCCGTACGAGGAAAGGGGGAATGAATGGGTCTACTTGGCAAACTCTTCAACCGCGGTGGGGTGGACAAGAATTCTTTGATAAGAAATCTTGTGAGACCGGGGTTCGACACCCATTTTCATGATTATTTTATCATTTTAGTTGGTTGCAAAAAATCAAACATCAATTTTTGTACTACATTTTAATTTTGTTCATTCCAGGT